>Ga0070681_10000622_pt1 | contig 29049 bp, 29 predicted proteins | sample KBSC83BmetaG_FD_65650 | JGI IMG/M metagenome (GOLD analysis project Ga0070681, IMG submission 65650) | Corn rhizosphere microbial communities from Kellogg Biological Station, Michigan, USA - KBS C8-3B metaG | ecosystem: Host-associated > Plants > Roots > Rhizosphere | place: USA: Michigan...
GCCCGCGCGCTTGGAAAGCGCTCGAGCAGTGTGCCGACTCCGAACCAATGATCTCCGTGCCCGTGGGTGATGTAGATGTCCGTCAACTTCTTGCCCCGTTCCGCGACCCAGTCGGCGAGTACGTTGGCTTGCTTTGCCGTCAAGAACGCATCGACCAGGACGGCGTCTCGTGCTCCGTAGATGAGAGTTGCCGCGATCGCCTGAAAGAATGTCTCCCGCCCCCCCGGCGGTTTGTCGGACGTGATGATGGGTATCGGCGGCGTCACGAACACTTCCCACCGGAGCGGCACGTTGTCGGACTGAGGGGCCGTCATGTTCGACCTCTGACAAGCTCGGGGGCTGACACATCCGACGACCGCTGTTGTCGGAGAAAGGGCCGGACGATAGACCGCGTGCCGGCGACGCGACATGGGGCAATGGTCGCATGATTCGTACGAGTGACGCACGCAGAAGAATGGAAACGCAGCGTGATGATGCTGCCGATCACGACAGCATCATCACGTTCAACGATTTCGTCAGTCGATACGACCTTTCGATCTCAACGACGCGTTCGAGTCGCTACGCTTCTCGGTCGGATCGGGGCGGCGCGATCGGCGGCCGCTGGGTCCGATCGGCGGCGCCTTCGCGCAACCGATCGCCGGCCAAGGGCACTTCGCGTTCGACCACACGGCTCACTGGCCGATCGGTGATGGTTTCGTCGGCCTGAAGAAGGTCCTCGAACATCTCGCGATAGTGCACCATCGCGCGCCGAAGCTCTTCGGTCGTGGCCGAGCCCTGGCGATGACGTTGCGCGACGTCGCGGGCTGCGCGGTAGTTCTGGACGAAAGACGCGTGGTGGACAGACAGATCGGATGCGCGCTGCTCGAAGTCCGTGACCGGATAGCCTCGCTCCCGCATCACTTGAGCGACGAGACCGTCGGCCGTGGTAACCGCGCGCCCAGGATTGTCGACGAAGGCCTCCTGAACATCATGCCATTGTTGAGAGAACAACTCGCGTTGTTCCGCGGTGAGCGGCCGAATATCCAATCGCTCCACACGTTCCTGGCGTTGGACGAGCTCGGCTTCCGCGGCACGTCTGCTATGTGCTTCGGCAACCGTGCGGTCGTACTCGGCGCCGTATTGGTCATGCAGTGCTTCGGTCCGCTGCCGGCGCGCCGTCGCATACCAGAAGCCCACGGCAATGATGGCTAGCGCGACGACAATGATTCCGATGAGGGTTGCTGCAGTCATAATCAACTCCCAGTGGCACGTTTCCGCGCGCGACGATTATCAGTGAACGCTCTAGTGTTGCATCTCGAATGCCATTTCCAGACCGCGGTTGGCCCCGGCCATGCAGAGCCCCCGAAGCATGCAATACCGGACACTGGGACACACCGGCGAACGAGTATCCGCCATCGGACTTGGCGGGTGGCACCTCGCACTGCCGTATGTCGACGAGCAGCTCAGTCTTCGTATCGTTCGTCGCGCGATCGACCACGGCATCACGTTCATCGACAACTCCTGGGATTACAACGACGGCGCCAGCGAGACGAGAGTGGGCAACGCGCTGCGTGAAGGAGGTCGGCGCGACAAAGTCTTCCTGATGACGAAGATCGACGGTCGCTCCCGGCAAGAGGCTATGCGACAGCTCGACGAATCACTCAAACGATTTCAGACGGACCACATCGACCTCGTGCAGCATCACGAGGTGATTCGCTTCGACGACCCTCACCGCATCTTTGACGAGGAAGGTGCGAACGCCGCGCTCATCGAGGCGCGTAAGGCGGGCAAGCTGCGATACATCGGTTTCACAGGGCACAAGGATCCGCAGATCCACCTCTATATGCTCGAGGTGGCGCATGCCCACGGCTTCACGTTCGATGCGGTGCAGATGCCGCTGAACGTGATGGATGCTCACTATCGGAGCTTCGAGAAGCGAGTCCTTCCCGAGCTGGTGAAGCACAACATCGGCGTGCTCGGCATGAAGAGCATGGGCAACGGCATCATTCTGAAGTCGCATACCGCTACCGCGCGGGAATGTCTGCGTTATGCGTTGAACCTGCCGACGTCCGTGGTCATCACTGGCTGTGACAGTATGGACGTGCTGGAACAGGCGCTCGATGCGGCGGACAGCTTTCAGCCGATGAGCGAGGCCGAGGTGCAAGCGCTGCTTGCGAAGACGAAGTCTGTCGCGGCAGACGGCGGGTTCGAGCTGTTCAAGACGACATCACTCTTCGACTCGACGGCGACACACCCGGAATGGCTGGGCGACGAGGCGGCGCGAGTGCGCGATATGATGCGGGCGTGACCTCCACACATCTGGTCTACAACTATCTGATCGTTGGCGGAGGCATGACCGCTGCGGCCGCCGTTGCGGGAATCCGAGAGATCGATCGCAAGGGAACGATCGGCCTCGTCGGCGCCGAACGACACCCGCCGTATGATCGGCCTCCTCTTTCCAAAGCGCTGTGGAGAGGGGATCCGCTGGACAGCATATGGCGGAAAGTCGACTGGCAGGGCGTCAGCGTCCATGCAGGTCGGACGGCGCAAAGTCTCGACCCGACGAACAGACACGTAGTCGACGATCAGGGAGTGACGTATACCTACGACAAGCTGCTGATCGCCACTGGGTGCACGCCGCGCCGACTGCCGTTTGGCGACGGGCAGTTCATCTACTTCCGCACTGTCGACGATTGGCAGCGACTGCGCCACAAGATGGGCCAGGCCAAGCGCATCGCGATCGTGGGCGGCGGCTTCATCGCCTCCGAGCTCGCCGCTTCACTCGCGATCAACAATCAGCACGTCGTCATGCTCTTCCCCGATGAGGGCATTGGCAGCCGGATGTACCCGCCCGAGTTGGCGACCTTCTTGAACGATGTGTATCGGCAGAACGGCGTCGAGGTTCTGGCCAGATCGACGGTGACCGGTTGCGAAGTGCGCGGCGAGACAATCGTCCTCGCAGCTCGTGATGATCGAGCCGGCGCCAACCGCGAGGTGGAAGTGGATGGCGTGGTCGCGGGCATTGGTGTGCGGCCGAATGTCGAGCTAGCCCAGTCCGCGGGACTGCACGTGGACGACGGCATTCGCGTCGATGCTTCATTGCGCACGAGCGATCCGAACATCTACGCCGCCGGGGACGTTGCAAGCTTCTTCGATCCCTCGCTCAAGGAATGGCGCCGCGTCGAACACGCGGACAATGCCACCACGATGGGTGGGTTTGTCGGCGTCGCGATGGCTGGCCGAACCGTCGTGTATGACCACACGCCGTTCTTCTATTCGGATTTCTTCGACTTCGGCTACGAGGCGGTCGGTCGGGTCGATTCACGCTTGGACATGGTGATCGATTGGAAGGTGCCGTTTCGCGAAGGCGTGATCTACTATCTGCACGAGGGCCGCATACGAGGCGTCTTGCTCTGGAACATCTGGGGCCAGGTGAACGCCGCGCTGAGGCTGATCGTCGAGTCAGGTTCGCAAGCGCTCTCGAATCTGACAGGGCGATTGGGCAACACTCATGGAGCGGACCTCGGAAGTTCTCGGTGATCGTCTCTTCTCTCTTTTCAGTCGACGGCGTTCGGCTCCTTCACGGGGATCGCGCCGGCGTTGTCGTGGAGCCCCGCGGCTTCAACGAGGCAGTGCCACTTCGTTCGCACCCAACGCTCGAGCGTTACATCCAACTCGGCATCCTGTGACGCCTGCACCGCGGGCGGCTCGGGTTGCTGCGGCGGCGTGAGCTGAGCCATTGGCCGTCCTTCGTTGTACACGAACCGAGCGACCTCACGCTCATCGGTGCGGCCCGCTGCGCGCGGCGCGATGTCGCTCCAGCCGTCGGGAGCATCGGCCGCGCGAACCGAAACGTGGATTACATCGAACTCGCTCGGCGTCCATTCCAGAACGCCGTCGTCGGGCTGGAAGTCGGCCGCCGCGCCAATCTGTAGCCACTGTTCGCGCGTGAGTGGGATTCCGAGATCGAGATTACGCCGCTCCATATCGCGCCTCTATGCTCCGGTGAAAGCGTTCACGCGCTCTTACTTCTTGTGCTTGTTTCGCTCGTGCTGGATGCCCGCGCCGGCGACCGCACCCGCCACGGGTTGATGGTGACCGGCGGCCGCACCAACGGCTGCGCCCGCGCTTTTGCTGTGACGCTTCGGCGTGGTCGTGTCGGCCCCCTCGGCTCCGTTGTACGACGCGTTCGGTACACTGGTGCTTGGCTGCGCGCTCGGCGGGGCCACATTGCCGGCCGCGCTCTGTTCATTCCCTTTATGGCCGCACGCCGCGATCGGCACCGTCGCGACGACCAACATGAATGCGATTCGAGCTCGAGTACTGCATTGCACGGAGAACTCCTGAACGTCAACGACTTCCACAGGGGCAGTCGCTGTGCCGAGAGGCATCGCTACTGTTTTTTATCCTCTGATGCGACATTGGCAAGCAGGCGCGCGGCCTCAGCAAGTTCGCGAGTGCCGATCAGGTCGACTCCAGCCGCCAACAGATCGCTATAGATTCGCTCGTTCACCGGCACGTGGATCGCCCGAATCCGACGGCCTGGAAACTTGGCCTTGGTCGCCCGAATCGCGGAGAGCCACCGCCGTCGGTGCGAAGGCATCTGCCACCGTCGGCCAATCGTCTCGGTGTAATCGAGCGTAATCAAGCCGACATCGCGGTCGGACGCGTCCGCGGGTGGCTTATCGGCAGATACGATCCGCGCTTGTCGCGACAACGGCACGTCGGTGTGTTCGGCGAACCCTGGCGGATACCAGCCGACGAGCACGGCTTGCACAGGCGGCAGACTGTCTCCTGAGGCCGTGGGGTGCGGACTCTTTCGCGAAAACACGTCCGGATAGCGTGCGAGGATAGCCACGAGCGAGTCGAACGTCGGCTGCGATGGCTCTTTGATCTCCAACGTCAGGAGAAACGGCTGCCCATCCGCCGTCAGCGCTCCGCACTTCGCGACGAGTGCGCGCAACGGCTTCAAGTACAAGCCCTCGAGCGTTCCGTCTCGCACAGCGGCGCGTCGCTCATGCCCAAGCTGAAGCTTCCCATCCACGAGGAACATGTCCGCTTCCGCGCCCTGGTACCCGAACGACAGCGCATCGTAGAGCGGATGCGCGTTTAGATAATCATTGTGTGCATACGCCGGCAGCGCACCGCGCGGGCAGTAGTCATCCGGCACTGGTAGTTGGGCGTTTGCCGCGGCGACTGCCACGCCACAGGACACGAGCCAGAGCTCCGCTCGGTGCACGACTCCCAGCATACGACCGAGGTTAGAATCCTTTCGTGCCAGTCGGCACGCCAACATGCGCCGCCGTTGTCACGGAGGCACTCGGATGTAGCGGCGAATAGAACCGCGTGATTTCCTCCATCGCGGTACGCATCATCTGCGCGTCGGGCCATCCGGACACGGTTCTCTTGCCGTTCAACGCGTAGCGCTGAACGTACATGGGCCAGACCACGAACACCTTGTCACCCAGGATCAGTGCGTGATGGATGTAGCTTGCCACCACAATGGGGCGATGCTCGGGCAACGGCGCGAACAGGTTGACGCCATTGCTGTAGTCGTGTGTATTCCATCCACACTGCAGCGCCTCCTGCAGAATGGTGGGCGCGATATCGACCTCTGACGTCACGGTGGAGACGCGACGACCCGGCTTGCCTGGATCGTACACGATGAGCGGCACGCGCGTCTGGTATTGCGTGAAGTTGCCCCCGTGCATCCACGTGTTGTCGCGGCTGTCGTTGAACTCTTCGCCGTGGTCGCCCGTGATGACTACGATCGTGTTCTCGAGGAGCCCCTGCGCACGCATGCGCTGGAGCAGATCACCGATCAATCCGTCGACGTAGTGGACCGCGTTGCGATAGTCATTGAGCATCGGCGCGGGATCGTCCGTCGCGCTCGCTCGCACCACGTTCAACTTCCGCGTCGGTTGGAATGGCGCGGAGTCGGCGGGATAGTCGTAGTTGTAGTGTGTCGACTTGTAGAAGGCGAAGCCAAAAAATGGAGTGCCCTGCGTATGCTGAGCGGCCATGAACGCGAAGAGGCGGTCCGTCATGTCGCGATCGTGCTCGTGCGCGGTGTTGCCCTTGAACGATTCTTCGACCTTGATCCCTCGGAAAACGGCCTCTTTGATCTTGTGTGCCTCGAAGTCCGACTTCGCGAAGATGCCAAGCGCGTATCCGTTGTCCTGGAGCGCATCGATGAGAACCGGATTATGGATGCGCACGTTGTTCGCCTTGACCGCCTTCCAATACGTCGCATGGATGCCGTAGAAGAGCGGGAACACGCCTGAGGGCGTCGAATTCCCGGAGCTGAAGTGATCGAGGAACGTCGACGCGCCCGTCGCGAACGCCGAGAGCCGCGGCGTCGTCACGGAGTCCATTGCGTCCGATCGCCAGCTCTCCAAAAGCAGGATGAGCACGTTCTTGCGCCTGCGATCGGCGCTCGCGGCACAGCCGGGATCGTGAAGCGGGTACTGCAGCGATTGGGGGCCAGTGCCCGACGCGTCGTCCTCCGACTCATGGATCAGCGCGAGTTGACGGCCGTATTTCAACGCGTTCCGATGCGAGCGGATCGGAAAATAGAACGGCAGCTGCGGCGTGATCGAGGTGAACCGTGTGTCGCTCACTTCATACGCCACGATGTGAATCGCCTGCGTGATCGTGAAGCACAGAACGCACAGGGCCGCCACGCCGGCACTCCACAGCGTTCGACGACCAGTGCGCCGAGCGACGCGCAGCAGAAACAGCTCGAGGGCCAGGATCACGGCCAGCACGAGCACCGCGCCGGCGATCTGGGCCAACCCGATGCCGAGCCCTTCGAATGTCGTCAGGAGATACTGCAGCCAGAAGGCGTCGATGTGCGCCCTCGCCACGCGATAGACGACGCCGTCGACGACGAAATAGCAGAGCGCCCCGGTCAAGATCGTCGTGCTCACCAGCGTGAACAGCCTCGGCCACGCGCTGGTGAACAGGAAGACCAACGTCAGCAGAACAAGAATGAGGAATATGTAATAGCCGGCAAACACCAGCAGCGTGTATGCGCCCGCTGCACTAACCCACTGAAGATCCTGCGGGTAGCGGCTGAGGGCGACCAGCATGAAGGGAGCATTGAGCGCGAGCGCGACGATCGCTGCCGTGTAGTCTGCCCAACGCCGAGTCATCCAGGCCGGAAGACGGCCATGGGGTCGCAGGCGGAAAAGAAGTTGTTTCACCTGAGTGCGGCACTACGGTCCACGATGTGTGCGCCGGCTCACACGTCGATGGAGTCGCGCAACTGACACGTGTACGATCGCCGATCATCCTTCCTCGGCGGCATTGACCGTTTGGCCTAGCGACGCAGCGATCTGAAATCGAGCCGTAGCTCTTCCGAGAACGCTTGGGGCTGTTCCCATGCGGCAAAGTGCCCGCCCTTCGGCAGCTTATTGTAGCGGAGGAGCTTGGGATACGCACGTTCCACCCAGCTTCGCGGCGCCTCATAGATCTCATCGGGGAACGCCATCACTGCGACGGGAATCTGGACATTCCGAACGGTGAAGAACCCGCCCTTTCCCGTCCGACCGTTGTCCCAATACAAGCGCGCCGATGAAATCGCGGTGTTAGTGAACCAGTAGAGCGAGACGTTGTCGAGGATGTCGTCTCGCGTCAGCCCTTCAGCGGCTCCGTCGAATACGCGCGCGATGAGCGCGTAGCTCGCGGCATCGTGATCGAGCATCCACGCCGCGAGCCCGGCGGGTGAATCGGCGAGACCATACAGCGTCTGCGGACGCAGCGTCATCTCGTTAGCGTAGCCGAGGCCGTACTTGTAGAAGAAGGCCAATTGCTCCCACGCGTGGCGCTCGTCAGCCGTCAATGTCGAAGGCGGCGGGCTGCCGGCCATGATTGCCTTGTCGATGTCCGGCGGAACAGCCGCCGGCATGTTCGTGGAGATCGCGAGCAGTTCCGGAGGCGCCTGGAGCGCCATCGTCTCGGAGATGGCGTTCCCCCAGTCACCGCCCTGCGCCACGAACTTCGTATAGCCGAGGCGCTTCATCAGAGTCGTCCAGGCTCGCGCGATGTGCGCCGGGTCCCAACCGGGCGCCGTCGGCTTGCCGGAAAACCCGTAACCTGGGAGTGACGGAATCACGACATGGAAGGCGTCGGATGCGTTCGCGCCGTGGGCCGTGGGATTGGTAAGGAGGTCCACGACCTTCAGCTGCTCGATGACTGATCCGGGCCACCCGTGCGTGATGATTACCGGCAGCGCGTTCTCGTGCTTCGAGCGAGCGTGGATGAAATGAATGTCGAGTCCATCGATCGTCGTGATGAAGTTCGGCACCGCATTCAGTCGCGCCTCGATCGTGCGCCAATCGTGCTGCGTGGCCCAGTAGGCCGTGAGCTTCTGCATCGTCGCGAGTTGCACACCCTGCGAGGCATCCGGAACGGTCTCACGATCGGGCCATCGTGTGGCTTTGACTCGGCGGCGCAATTCGGCGAGCTCGATATCCGGCACGCTGACTCGAAATGGACGAATGTCGGGATTCTCACCGCGTGCGCGAGGCGCGACCTCAGGCATGACATCGGTCATCGATTGATACCTTTTGAATGTGCGGTCGAGAACGATCAGCGGCCGCCCGGTCGCGATCGCCGCGACGGTCGCGCAGAAGCGGCGTCGATCGATGCGAGACACGTTTGACATGGTACGCTGCGGAGCGGTGGCGGACGACAAAGAGCCGCATGTTAAATCCATCACTCAGCGTGACGGCATTCGCCCTTCGTCCAACCAGTCGGAACGAGCTTATCGCCGGCCAAGATCAGCGATTCGGCTGATCCAGGTGCCGAGCGAATCCGGTAAAACGGCGCGCAATGTTCTTGCTGAGAGACTGAGGTGATCGAACATGCGCATCGCAATTCTCGGAAGCGGGCCACTTGCCCAGCCTCTCACGCAGTTAGCCGAACGCGCGGGCCATACAGTGCGCTGGATGCGAGCAACTCCGGCCGGGCCCGTCGGTGATGAAAGGCCCGACCTTGTTGTTCTCGCGGGTTCGCGCGCAGCAGTCGAGCCGCTCCTCTCGGGCATTGCCGAGTCGATTCCGCACGACGCCATTCTCGTCGACGCAACTACCCCGACGCAGGACGAACGCGCTGGAACCGAAGCCAAGCCTTCCGAGTCCGGCTCGGAGTGGATTACCGGAACGATGCCTCATGCGCGCATTGTTCGGGCGTTCGCGAGTGTTCCCGCCGAGGCGCTGGTCGCCCTGCTGAATATGCCAGAATCGGAGCCGGCCGCGCGGGTCGCGGTTCCACTGGCCGGCGACAATGGCGACGCGAAAGCAGTGGTCGAGAGGTTCATGCGTGAGATCGGAGTAGACCCGTTCGACCTTGGAGCACTCGCGACTTCTTACGCGCTCGGCCCGGGCGGCGCACTGTGGGGCAAGGCGTTGAGCCCAGTCGAGATGCTCGAGGCCGTCGGTCGTCTGTCCGGCGATGGATGACTCGCTCTGATCCGTACATGCGCGCGACTTGCACAAGCATCGCGCAATGCCTTCGCCAGATACCACCGTAAGCCCGCCGGCTGTCCTGGAGCGCCGGCAAGTCCTGATCGCGTTCAGCGGGCTCGTGTTGGTTTTGCTGCTCGCCGCGCTCGACTCGACGATCGTCGCGACTGCTCTGCCGACCATCGTCAGCGATCTCGGCGGCTTGGAACATCTCGCATGGGTTGTCACCGGCTATCTGCTCGCACAGACGGTCGTCACGCCGATCTATGGCAAGCTCGGCGATCTGTACGGGCGAAAGATCGTGTTGCAGTTCGCGACCGTCTTGTTCCTCGTCGGCTCAGCGCTCTGCGGGCTGAGCCACAGCATGACGCAATTGATCGTCTTCCGCGCGATTCAGGGCCTCGGCGGCGGCGGGCTCACCGTGACGACGCAGGCCGTCGTGGGCGACATCGTCCCGCCGATCGAGCGTGGACGCTATCAAGGAATTTTCGGCGCCGTGTACGGTCTCGCCAGCGTCGCAGGGCCGCTGCTCGGGGGCTACTTCACGACGCAGCTCAGCTGGCGCTGGATCTTCTACATCAACCTGCCGTTCGGCATTCTCGCGCTCTTCGTGCTCGCCGCTACGCTGCCGTCACAGACGACGCGCGTCGAGCATGCGATCGATTACTGGGGCGCGCTGACCCTCGCGGTGTTTCTCACCGCGGTGACGCTGATTTCTGATCTCGGTGGTACTTCGTACAGCTGGTCATCGCCGTTCCTGGTCAGTCTCGTCGTCGCCGGTGTGTTGGCGCTTGGCTTTTTCCTGCTCGCCGAGCGTCGCGCGGCGGAGCCGGTGATTCCGCTGCGTCTCTTTCGGAATCGAACATTTGCCGTCACGTCGGCAATCGGTCTCATCATCGGCTTCGCGCTCTTCGGATCGGTGACCTACCTCCCGGTTTTCCTTCAAGTCGTGAAGGGCGCCACCCCAACGATCTCCGGACTCGAGCTGTTACCGATGATGGCCGGTCTGCTCGCCTCATCGATCACGTCCGGCCAGTTGATTAGCAGAACCGGACGATATCGAATCTTCCCGATCATCGGCACGTTCATCGCCGCGTGCTCGCTCACTGCCCTCGCTCGTGTCTCGCCAAACACCAGCATGGTGACGACAGCGTTGACGATGCTCGGACTCGGTGTCGGTATTGGTATGGTGATGCAGGTGCTCGTGATCGCCGTGCAGAACGCCGTGGACTATCGCGATCTCGGCGTCGCCACTTCGGGAGCAACGCTGTTTCGGCTCGTTGGCGGCTCGCTGGGCACGGCGCTGCTCGGCGCGGTGTTCGCCGCCAGATTGGAAACGAACCTCCGGGCTTCGGCGGCCGCGTTCGGCGGCGCCGCGGCAGTCGCCGGCGCGATGAACGCACAACAACTCTCGCACCTCGCACCAGCGGCGCGGACCGCGTACATGTTGGCGTTCACCGGATCGCTCGACACAGTGTTCACGCTCGCCGCGACCATTTGCGCCGTGGGCTTTCTCCTCACGCTGATGCTCCCCGAGCAGCCATTGCGTCGCACTGTGGCCGCAACGGCCTCCAACGCGGGGGAAGAAGTCGCGGAGACATTCGCGCGGCCGTTGGCTGACGACTCCGACGCCGAGTTGCTGCGTGGATTGCAGTTGATCGCCAGTCGTGACGTGCATCGGGCGCACATCGCCAAGATCGTGAAGCGCGCCGGACTTTCACTCTCACCCGGAGCGGCGTGGCTGCTCGTTCGCATCGAGCGCGATCGGAATCTCGACTGCGATCAGCTCGCCAGCCGGCACGGCATCACGCCTGATCACATCGCGTCGATGCAACGCGAGCTGTCGGAGCGCGGATGGATCGCGCGGGTCGCCGGCGACACGAGCGCACCGCCGAGATGGCGTCTCACGCCAACGGGTTGCGACGCGTTGAACAAGTTGATCGATGCACGCCGGGCGCATTTGGCCGACGTGCTGTCCGATTGGCCGGCCAAGCAGCGCGAGGAGATCATGGCGCGGCTGCGGAGCCTCGCCGAAGCATTGGTGCCCGCCGTCAACGAAGAGCCGCCGAAGAGGCGCGCTTAGCATCACAATCCGATCATATGCCTTGCCTCCTTCTGTTTCTCGCGCGCGCCGCGCCTCGCGTGGTGATGGTGTGTCTCTGGCTATTCTCGACGTGGTTCAACGGCATCTTCACAACGCCGCTCTGGCCGCTGCTCGGGTTCGTCTTTCTTCCCACGACAACGCTGTGGTATACGGCCGTCCACCATTGGTGGGGCGGGGTGTGGTCGCTCTGGCCGGTGGTCGGTTTGGTGATCGCGCTGATGATCGACATCTCGCCGGCAGGCGGCCGCCGTCGCCGCCGTCGTCGTGCCGTCATCATCGAGGAGTGACGCCGGGATCGTCCTCGAGTACCGGGGACAGGCGGGCGCTACCCAGCCGGTCTTCCGAGATTGGGGTCCGCGCCCTTTTGCTGCCTCTCCCTTAGAGCGGTATAGGTTAGACCGGCCTAGTAAACCATTTCGGCCGACCCGCTGTCAGACGTTCAGCGCCCCTAACCCGCCTCCCATGTTTGCCAAAGACTCCGGCCTGCTCCAGGGCACCGTCGAACTGCTCGTGCTCAAGACCTTGTCCTGGGGTCCGATGCACGGGTATGGCATCGCGAGCTGGATCGAGTCCGCGACCGATGATGCCCTGAGCGTCGAGGAAGGCTCACTCTACCCCGCTCTGTACCGCATGTCGCGCAAAGGGTGGATCAAGGCGCAGTGGCGCGTCACCGAGAACAATCGCCGCGCGAAGTACTACCACCTCACCGCCGAAGGCCGGCGGCAGTTCCGAGACCAGACCACGGGCTGGCAGCGGTTCGCGACGGCGGTCAGCCAGGCCGTCGCGACGAAAACGGCGCCCAGTTGGGCCAAGTGAGGCAGCAATGACAGATCACAAACGGCGAGACTCGAGCTCGCACGACGTCGGCTTCATGCCCAAAAAGCCCTCGGCCGAAGTCGAGAGCGAGCTGCAGTTCCACCTCGAGCAGCGTATTCAGGCGAATCTCGCCAAAGGGATGAGCCCCGACGCAGCACGTCGCGCGGCACTCGAGCGATTCGGCGACGTCGAAGACGTGCGGGACGAATGCGCACAACTGCTGACCGAAGATCGGCGCGCCGAGGCGCGACGCGATTGGCTGGACGACCTTCGCCGCGACGTACGCTTCGCGCTTCGCTCCGCGTTGCGCGCGCCCCTCTTCTCGGCGCTCGCGGTCGCAACGCTCGCTCTCGGGATCGGCGCGAACGCCGCCGTGTTCGGCACGGTCAAGTCCGTGCTCCTCGACGCGCTGCCATATGGAAACGCTGATCGGCTCATGCGGATCTACTCGCCGTTCGGCAAAGGCGATCAGGCGCGCGGCGCGCTCAGCGCCGGGACGGTGAGCGACATCCGTGAGCGCCAGCACTCGTTCGAGAGTCTCGCCGCGTTTCTCGGATCGCGCGATGGCATCCTACTCGGCGACCAAGCACAGATCGTGAAGGCGATGTTCATCGAGCCCGGGCTCCTGCACACGCTCGGCATCTCGCCGGTGCGCGGCGCCGGATTCCGAGACGACGACGCCAATCACGACACAACGACCGTCGTGATGATCTCGTACGGCGCGTGGCAGCGTCTCTTTGGCGGCAAGGAAGACGTCGTGGGCAAGGTCGTTCGCCTCAATGGCATCTCGCGAACGATCGTCGGCATCACGCCGCGAGGCTTCGTGCCGCCGCAAGACGACGCCGACTTCTTTCAACCGCTCGCGATGGCGCCGCTCATGCGCGATCCGGTGAGCGTACGGGGCTCGCACAACTTTGCGTTCGTCGGCTTGCTCAAGCCCGGCGTCACGCCGCAAATGGCCAACCGCGACATGAACGCCATCGGCGCGGAGATCGAGCGGCTCTTTTGGAAGGACAACCGCGGCTTCGGTTTGATCGCGATGCCGCTGCGCGATTCAATGGTAGGCGACACGCGAGCACCGCTGCTCATTCTCCTCGCGAGCGCCGCGCTCGTATTGCTGATCATGTGCGCCAACCTCGCCGGCGCGCTCCTCTCCCGGACCATCTCGCGACGAAAGGAGTTCGCCGTTCGCGTAGCACTGGGCGCTGGACGTGGGCGCCTCGTGCGGCAACTGCTCACCGAGAGCGTGTTACTCTCAGCCGTGGGTGGCGCTGCTGGCCTTGCGCTCGCGATGTTCGGGCTCCGCTTGTTGCGTAGACTCGCGCTGACGTCCTTGCCCACGTATGCGAGTCTCAGCCTCGATACTGGCGCGATCATCGTCACGTCGACGCTCGCGCTGTTGACCGGGCTTGCCTTCGGCGCCGGTCCGGCGATCTCGGTCGGCAAATCGGATCCACAGGGTACGCTGCGCGACGAGTCGCACGGCTCGAGCGAGAGCCGGCGCACGCGTCGCGTTCGCGGTGTGCTCGTCGCCGGACAGATCGCGCTCTGTGTGAGCTTGCTCGCGGCGGCCGGACTTCTCGCGCGAAGTCTCTGGACGATCACGGCTGCGCCGCTCGGGTTCGATACGCAGCACTTGCTCACGTTCACCCTTCAGCTTCCCAACGCGAAGTATCCGACCGTCGACTCACGCGTTCGTCTCCACGACCAGATCGAGGACGCGATTCGCGCTTTGCCGGGCGTGAACAACGTGGCATTCACTTCGCACTTTCCGACCAAGGTCACCAATCGCAACGGGTTTTTCATCGAGACGGCGCCCTGGGGGTCGAATCAGTCCGTGCCCTTCATTACGACGGCCCGCGTTACCGACAACTACTTCAAGACGCTCTCGATCCCATTGCTCGAGGGCCGCGTCTTTTCGACTGTCGACCGCGCCAATGCGCCACCCGTGCTCATCATCAACGAAGCGATGGCGCGAAAGTACTGGCCCAAGGGAGACGCGCTCGGCGCTCGCGTGCACGTCGGGCCGCCTGATCCCACCGCGCCATGGATTACAATCGTCGGAATCGTGAAAGACATGCGCAACGATCCGACGTCGCTCGCTCCAGAGCCGATGATGTTTTTCTCACAGCGGCAGCAACCGTTCGGCGACAATGTCATCATCCGAACCGCGGGCGATCCCACTTCGCTCGCAGCGGCGGTGCGCCGAACGATCGCAGCGATCGACCCCGGGCTGCCGATGTACAACGTCGGGACACTCGATGACGTCGTCAGCACGACGTTCGCGCCGCGCCGGCTGCCCGTCGTGCTGATGGCGGCGTTTGGAGCGCTCGCTCTCCTGCTGGCGTCGGTCGGCGTGTACGCGATGTTCGCGACCATGGCTGCCTCGCGCGAGCGTGAGATCGGCGTTCGCATTGCGCTGGGTGCGACGCGACGCGAAATCGCCTCGCTCATTCTCCGCCAGGGCGGCGTGTGGATGCTGGCAGGTTTGGCCATCGGCGGCATTGGCGTCGTGTTCGTCGGCCGCTTCCTTCGGAGCGAGTTGTTTGGCGTCCCGGAGCTCGATCCTCTGGCGATCGGCGCGGCGGTCGCGGTGCTGATCGTGTGCGCTGGACTGGCGCTGCTGGTTCCAATTCGGCGCGCCACGCGTGTGGACCCGATCATGGTGCTTCGTTAGCCTCTGCGGTCCGGGAGTCGGGAGAGTGCGTTCTGTTGCGCCCTTCCTGCATCTGTAGAAGGTCTACGACAAACCCTCTCGATTCCCGAGCCGCCAGCGGCGGGTCATCATTGCCCCGACGCCGATCGCGTTGAGCATTCGCTGATAGTCCGCTCCCCTGTCTCGCGGCGCAATCGGCCGTTTTAGGCGCTTTATTGCATCGGCGGGTCGGCAATAGCCGGGCGGCCGGAGCGGACGGACGCTTCGAGTGGAAAGAATGCCCGATATGCGGCAGACCCAATCTCGGTGGCCTGGTTCTCGCTCTGCGGCTTCCAACCTTGGGCTCGTGGCCCCACCGCAATTCCGTCAGAGTGTTTCCGTGATCCCTCGCCAGCCGTTCCGCGGTACCTGGGACAGGTGTCGGATCACCGCCCCGCGCCTCTATTGGCGCGCCGAGGCGGTTCGGCTTCGCACTCTGTGGTGGCTGCAGGATTGGGCGGTCATGCCGATCGCGCGTCGGTCGGCGGCGCGTTGGAGTGCCGGCAAGTCGGTACCCGCGTGGTGGCGAGCGTTTCTCATCGTGCTGCTCACGCGCGCCGACGACTAACATCCAGCTTTCAACATGGTGAACGCCGGCTGTCTCGAGAGAGGCAGGCACGTGCATTGCCTTTCAGGGCGGGCAACTCTTGCGCGGCGCCTTCGTATGACTCTTTTGACGTGGCTCATCGTCGGACTCGTGGCCGGCGTGCTTGCGTCCCTCGTGATGGGCGGCACGGGCTACGGCCTGATTGGGGACATCATCATCGGAATCGTGGGTGCGTTCGTCGGCGGTTGGATTCTCCGAGCTCTGGGTACCGGTGTACCTGTCGGCGGGCTCCCTGGCGTGATCATCGTGGCCTTCATTGGAGCGGTCGTGCTGCTGTTCGTCATCCGGCTGATACGCAGCGCTGGGCGACCAAGCATTTGAGCAGAGCCAAAGCTATCAGCCGTCCCGAAAGTGTCGCGGAACCAACAGGGTGAATGTCGATCCTTTGCCGAGCGTGCTCTCGACGATGACGTCGCCACCCATCGCACGGCCGAGCTGACGGCTGATCGACAGACCGAGACCGGTGCCCTGTGTCCGGCGCGTCAGAGCCTTGTCTCCCTGCACGAACGGTTCGAAGATCGCCTCCAGGAGCTCAGGCCGTATACCGTCGCCTGTGTCGCGCACCTGAATGCGCACGTAGTCGTCGTCCGACCGGCAGACCACGCGGACCTCTCCGCGGCTCGTGAACTTCACCGCGTTCGAGAGCAGGTTGAGCAGAATCTGCTCGACCCTTCGCCGGTCGATCGTGACCATGATGTCGCCGCCGCACGCGTCGAGCGAATAGATCAGTTGCTTCTCGCCGACCTTCGGCGCGACGAACGTCTCGAGCGCGGCGAGCAGCTCATCCAATCGCACCTCCTCCAGGTCGAGCTCCACACGGCCCGATTCCAGCTTCGAGAGATCCAGAACATCATCGATGAGCCGCAACAGCGTTTGCTGGCTGCGCTTGATGCGTGTGAGGTCATCTCGCTGCTCCACGGTGATCGGTCCGCGCAAGCCCATGTCCAGCAAATCGACATAGCCCGCAATCGCGTTGAGTGGCGTCCGCAGCTCATGGCTCATCGTCGCGAGAAACCGACTCTTCGCGCTGCTCGCCTGCTCGGCTTCGCTGCGCGCCGATTCGGCATCCTTTCTCAATCGTTCCGCCTCGGCCAATGAACGGAGAAGACCCTCGTTGGCCTCCTCGAGCTCTTGCTGGAGCGACTGTCCCTGGTCGACTTGCTGCTCGAGCTCCGTCGCGAGGTCTTGCAGTTGGTTGGCGAGATCGCACTCCGACTCGCGCAGCCGCTTCTGCTCGGTTACGTCTCGCGCGATCTTCGCCGCGCCAACGATGCGGCCGGCGCCATCGCGAATCGGTGAGACGCTGAGCGAGACATCGACGCGCGTTCCATCGCGACGCACGCGAACGGTCTCGAAATGATCGATGCGCTGCCCGCGCGACAGGCGATCGAGGATGTCGATTTCTTCGTGATGCAACTCCGGCGGAATCAGCTCCAGCACGGATCGGCCGATGATTTCGCTCGGCTCGTACTGGAAGATCCGGATGGCGCCGGCATTCCAGCTCCGAACGATGCTGTCGAGTGTCTTTCCGACGATTGCATCATCGGACGAATCGACGATCGCGGCCAGCCAAGCCCGCGGGTTCCGACTGAAGAAGGACGACCCTGGCCAGCTGCCGCCTGCCACGCCTTGGTCCATCGGCTATACCTGAAGAGAACGCTGTTGCCTCAGCGATCGTTTAAGCAATCACCTTGCCGCATCGGCAGAGCGTCTCGGAGTCCATACTGGACCAAGCGACCACATCGGATCGCCGATTTTGGAACGCGTTTCGGTGCGAGCGCTCAGCGGCTCAAGAACGCGGCGCGCCGCTGAGCGCGACGCGCGCAGCCGCCGTGTGCAGCGGCTGCAGGAGCTGCCTCTGCGCGCGGGCGCGCTCGATCAGATCCGCAAAGTTCATCGAGCTCAACGCCGGATGGGATGATGCAATCGCGGACAGCGACGTCCAAAGCGCCACCTTTCCCTCGATGCCGAGCGAAACGAGCTCGATGGTCTCGAACGCACGTAGTGCTCCGTTCCCCGGATCATCGACGATCATCTTCAATCGCGTGAGGCGCTCCCCCAACCAGCCAACTGCGTGTCGCGCAGGCTGGTGCTTTACTCCAAGCTGCTTCATCAACGACTCGAGCGTCTCACGGTCCTCGCGTACTTCCCGCTCGACGCGCCGGAGTGTGTCCCCATCGACGAGATCGCGGTGTGCGGTCGCAAGGTGAGGGAGCATTTCCAGAGCGGCCACCGCACCGGTCAAATGATCATTCAGATATGTGGAGAGGTGGCCATCGAGCATTTTCCCAGCCTGACCGCGGGGCCGTGTGATGATTGCAAGTCATGAGCCTTGTGTCCCGCGTCGCAATCGCTGGCTCAATGAGTAGCAGGAACTCGCTACCTGGGACGAACGAACGCGACGCCCCAAGGTTTGAGGCCAACGGTCACGTTCGTAGTTACGGCGAGCGTCTTGGGATCGACAATCGACACGGTGTTCGACAACCCATTCGCGACGTAGAGAAGTGTCCCGTCCGAGCTCAACGTCACGCCCCACGGTCGGCGTCCCACGGCGACGCGGCCAACGGGCTTCAGTGTTTCCGCGTCGAGCACGGCGATCGCGTTCGACCGTCCACACGCGACGTACACGCGGCGGCCGTCAGGCGACACTACGACTCCGACCGGCTTCGACTCTCCGCCGTCGAGCGCTTGGGTCACAAGAATCTCCCGCGTCTTCGTGTCGATCATCGACACGGATCCGCCGATCTCCGCTGTCACGTAGGCGCGTCGCGAATCCGGCGAGAACGCCACGCCTCTTGGCCGGGCGTCGACCAGCAGGTTGTCGACCACTGTGCGTTTGGCGACGTCGAGCACCGACACGCTGTTGCTGGTTTCGGCGGTGACATACACCCACCGCCCATCCGGAGACACGGCGACCCCTTCCGGCTCTATGCCGACCACCGATGTGGCCGACACGGCGCCGCTGTGCACATCGATGGCCGATACCGTACCGGCGTCCTCGTTCGACGCGTAGATAGTTTTGCCGTCGCCGGAGATGGCGAATTGCTCCGGGTCCGTTCCAGAATGCAACTCGCGCACGACCCGTCGGGCGGAGACATCGATGACCGCGATTCCGTCGCGCCGCTTGGCGCCGCGAATGAGTGTATCTTCGCTCAGCGCCGCGAACACAAACCGGCCATCTCGAGTCGCCTGAATGCCGCGCGGCCGGGAACGAACGGGGATCGTCGTTTCGACACGGCCCGTTCCGGCATTGATCACCGAGATGGAATGGGCGGCTTCGTTGCTCACGAACACCAGTCCGCCGGACGGCGGTGTTGCTTGGCGCACCATCGCGATCGTCGCGACGATCGACACGCCTCGTTGAATTCTCATTGCCGTCCGTTCACCGGCGTGAAGTGACACGCGCTTCTTTCCGCGCCGGCGCCGAGCTCATCGAGAATCGCGCGAGACTCCTGCGTCGCGCCGCCTTTCGTCAATGGCACCTCCACGACGCGCTTCTCGGCAGACGAGACGACGTAGAGCGGTTGTCGCAGTTGATGATCCCATGCGCGAAAGCTGAGCGGCCGGCCTTTGTGCCCGTCCGCGGTCGCGCGATCCGATTCGAGGTACTCAATCAACGCCGAGGCGGATTTTGGTTTTGCACGCAGTATCGCTTCACTGAGTGTCTTGACGGCAAACCATCCAGCCCAGGCATCGCTGGTCATCGCGGTATCGAAGCGCGCGCGAAAGCGCTGATTCAGCGTATCTGCGCCGAACGCTTGAAGCGAAGCATCCCACGCCTGTACATCCATTTCCCCCGCCGGCGCATCGCGAGACGCCTGCGCCCGTGCGTCGGCGATCATTGCGTCGCTCGGAGCGACATGGAACATGGCGGAACGACAAGACCGCCCTCGTAACTCATCCGCCGAGCACAGAGTGTTGACGTATATCGCCTCGAAGTTGCCGCTCGTTTCGGCGAGCGCGGAACATTCAGTCGTGCTCTCTCCGCCGATGACACCGACGAGCTCGTTCGTGCTCCGCTGTGCCTGGGCCAAGAGGCGCCCGAGATCCTCGCGGCTCACCGCCCGCTCGATGCGCACGCCACCGCCGAAGAGCCTCGCCGAGTGGTCGGCTTCCTCGATGCCCATCGCAACACCCATCGAGCGGGCGGCGAGTCGCGGCGACTCCGACGCGCTGCCCGCCACAATCACGGCCAAGCGCGATGTGGCCGGCGCTCGCCGGACAACGCCGGCTTTCGTTGCACCGAACCACACCGCGGCTTGCACACTCCGCAGGACAAATTCCCGTCGATCGATCTGCGCCACGTCGATTCCAGCCGCGGCACTCACGCCGCGGACGTGGCGATCAGGGTCTGGCTTCGGGTTCGTCCGATCGACGCGGAGAGCGACGGGCCGACGACCGATCCGCGTCCGGCTCGATCGTGATGTTCCTTTGCGCGTCAGCATTGACCACCGAGGTCGCGAGCGACGTCAGCTTCTTATCCGTCGCCGCCTCTTCATCGAGCGTTTGCTGCAACAGGCTCACGTCGTCGTCGAGGCCGAGTGCCTCCGCATACGTGCGCGCACATCCGTAGGCGGCGATCTCGTAGTGCTCCACTCGCTGTGCCGCAGCGATCAATCCGGCATCGATCACGGACGGGTCGCCGCCCTCGTCGATGATTTCTTTACCCTCTTCGAGAAGTCCCTCCATACCCTTGCACTTTTTTCCCGACACTTTTACCTGCATTCGCTCGCCGATCTCCTCGAGACGTTTCGCATGTTGCCGAGTCTGCTCGAGATGTCGCGAGAAGCCGTCCCGGAGCTGCGAATGGGATGCTGTGTCGACCATCTTTGGCAGCGCGTCGATGATCTGACGCTCCGCGCTATAGAGATCTCGAATCTGATCGAGGTAGAGGTCCTGCAGAGATTCCAAGCTCATATGCGCCTCGCCAGCAAATTTGTGACTGAGAGAAACGGGCACTCAGCCCCGCGCATGAATCGGGCCGCAGGGCGCACATGCGGTGCACCAGGTGTCATGCCTTCATGCACGGCGTGAAGAACATGACGGCCATCCACTGTGCGATGATTACGAGCGACGAGAACACGGCTGTGCTCACCGCGACCAGCGTCATGAAACGCGTACGCCGTTGTTCGTCGTCGCTGCTGCCCGTGTTCGTGGCAGCTTTCCTGCGCGCGCGAAGCGCAAACAGTGCGGTCGCCAGCGCTACGGCGAGACAGGCGGCGGCGATTGCATGAAGCGGCGCGCGGCCCGCGCGCCCGCACGTCATCGCAGCCGTTGCGTAGATCAACGCTTGATTCCAGAGCGCGGCGACCGGCCCGAGAATCATTGCCAGTGCGAGACGATTAGGCGACGCGCGGTCCGACATAGACGATGAGATAGATCGGAATCCAGATGCCGACGGTGAAGTACCAATAGAAGCTGTTGTCCGCGGTGTCGCTGAACGCTTTCGCCGGCATCTCGCGAACCACATAGAAAAGCGTGAGGCCAATCGTGTCGGCCACATCGAGCAGGAGCAGCGACGTGTGGAATCCCACGATCGTCCACGCCGCCGTTCCATACGCGTTCGAGTCCCAGCGGGTGTTGATCGCCCACAGCTCCCACCACCGCAGGACGAGAATTGGCACGCACACCGCACACATCACGTACAGCCACCGTTTGACCCGCGCGAGGTCGAGGTCTCTTCCAGCGTTCGCGGCGAGCCGCGCAGGAGCAATGCTCACGATCATGAGAGCAAGATTGATCGTGGGAATCACGAGCCTCGGATTCGGCGTACCGGCGGGCGGCCACGTGTCGAAGTTTTGCCGGAAATACACATACGCGACAACGAGCACCGCGGTCGTCCAGCCTTCGATGGTCATGAAGCCGAGCGTGCCCCACCACATCAGGCTGCGCGCACCGAACGTGACAGTCGGAAGCTCGGCGACGTTCTCCACGGGGCGCAGCGCTTTCACACGGACCTCACCGCTCCGTTTGGAAGAGCAACTCGCTCACCTTTGCGCGGTCCCGTCCCGGACCATCCCCATCCGGCCAAGCCGATGAACGAAATCGCGATGCCGAGAAGGACGAAATACGGAGAAAAGATCGAACCGATGAACACGACGCCCATGCAGAGCGCGAGGTACAGGGGCCAGATGCTCGCGCTTGGCATGGTGTGCCTGTAGTCTGGCACCGCGTCGAACGTCATGGTGACGAGCACCTGGCGTTCACGGTCGCTCAGCCCTGTAACGACTGGTAGCGCCTCTTTCGTTTCCCACAGCGGATGACGTCCACTCACGCGGGGGGTGTGAATGAACGAGTAGCTTGGCGGCGGTGATCCCGTCGACCACTCGAGGCCGGCAGCGTTCCACGGGTTATCGCCGGCGATGGCTCCCCAACGCGAGCTTCGCACGACATTGACGAGAAACACGACGACGGACACCGCGATCACGACGGCGCCGATCGAGGCGACGAGGTTGAGCGGACCCCAACCGGTATCCGATGCGTACGTATAGACGCGTCGCGGCATCCCGTTCAGCCCGAGGACATGCATCGGAAAGAAGGTGACGTTGACGCCGATGACGAAGAGCCAGAAGTGCCACTTGCCCAACGGTTCGCTCAACAAGCGTCCCGTGAGCTTGGGAAACCAGAAGTAGAACGCACCGAACAGTGGCAACACGCCGCCTCCAAGGAGCACATAGTGGAGATGTGCGACCACGAAGAACGTGTCGTGTGCCTGCCGATCGAACGCGACCGATGCGAGCATCACGCCAGTGATGCCGCCGTTCACGAACGTGAAGATGAATCCGAGCACGAATAGCATCGCGACGGTGAGCCGCGGCCGTCCCATCCACATCGTTGCGATCCAGCAGAAGATCTGAACTCCGCTCGGAATTGCGATGAGCATGCTCGCGGCCGTGAACAGGCTGGCGCCCACTTCCGGAATTGGCGTCGCGAACATGTGGTGGACCCACAGCCCGAAGCTGAAGAACGCCGTCGTGATATTGGCCAGTACGATTGCCGTGTAGCCGAAGACCGGACGTCCGCTGAATGCCTCGACGATCGGCGTCACAAAGCCGAGCGCCGGCAGGAAGATGATGTAGACCTCGGGGTGTCCGAAGAACCAGAACACGTGCTGCCAGAGAAGCGCGTCCCCGCCTTCTGCCGGATTGAACCACTGCGTGTTCACGGCGCGATCCGCGGCGAGCATCAGCGTGCTGCCGGTCGCGACCAAAGGCATCGCGAACACGATCATGAACGCCACGACGAGCTGCGCCCACACGAAGAGCGGCACGCGGTTCAGTGACATGCCCGGTGCTCGCAGCTTGAACGTCGTGACGATGACATTCACGGCCGCAACAAGCCCGGCAATTTCTGTGAACGTGACGACCTGCGCCCACACGTCGACACGATGTCCCGGCGAATAGGCCGGGCCGGACAACGGCACGTACGCGAACCATCCAGCGTCAGGCGCCATGTTCGCGAACACCGACACGTACATGAACACCACACCGACGACGTACGTCCAGTAGCCGAACGCATTCAACCGCGGAAACGCGACCGTTCGCGCTCCGATCATGAGCGGCACGAAATACAATCCCATCGCCGTCATCATCGGGACGGCGAAGAGGAACATCATCGTCGTTCCGTGACTGGTGAAGAGTTGATTGTACCGGTCCGGACCGACGATCGAGCTCTCCGGACGCGCAAGTTGCGCGCGCATGATCGCCGCCTGAATGCCGCCGGCGATGAACATCAGAAACGCGGTCACGATGTATCGTCGTGCGATCGTCTTGTGATTCACCGCCGTGAGCCAGCCCCACACGCCGGGCGAGTCCCGCCACACGGCGTCGAGCGCGACAGCTTCTCGATCGAGCGCCTCGGTATCAATCGTCACCGAAGCGTCTCCAGGTACGCGACGACACCTCTGAGCTCCTCGCCCGAGAGCAGAGCAGCGGGCATATGCGTGCCGGGCTTGATCGCCGCCGGATTGGCAATCCAAGCCATCAGGTTTGGCCGAGTGTTTGGCAGCGTGCCGGCAGCCAACGTCGATCGACTCGCGACGTGCGAGAGCGTTGGGCCAACAGTTCCCCACGCATCAGTTCCGGCAATCGTGTGACAGAGCGCGCAACCACTGCTCATGAAAACGCTTTTGCCGTACGACGCGAGCGAATCGGTGGGCGGCGGACTCGGCGCGGATGTCGCGGCGCGCCACGCAGCGAAGTCGGCCGGTGATTGCGCGACGATATAGAACGCCATCTGCGCGTGTTGCAACCCGCAGAACTCGGCGCATTGGCCTCGATAGATTCCCGCCGTGTCGGCGCGAAATGAAACCGACGCTTCGTAGCCGGGAATCAGATCTCGCTTGCCGGCGAGAGTCGGTGCCCAAAAACTGTGAATGACATCCGCCGCGCGCAGCTTGTATCGCACGAGTTGGCCCGCCGGCACGTGGATCTCGTTTGCCGTGACGAGGCATTGGCTCGGAATGGAGTCTTCGTACTCGATCTCCCACCACCATTGGTGGCCCGTTACGACGATCGTCAGTTCCGGCGACGCGCGGCCACCGAGCGACCGATCAAGAACGAAGTCATAGACGAGAAATCCGGCGAGAATCACTCCCGCCACGGCGATCCACCCGACGAACGCGCGCCGTGCACTCGGCGGTTCAACACCCGCTGTCGCCGGCTCCGCGGAACGCCTCCGACGCAACAGGGCGATGAGCATCAGGGCGATGACCGCGATCCAGACTGCGCCACCCACGCCAAGCATCGCCCACCATAGCGTCGCGACGGCGCGTCCCTGCGGCGAGTGCGGATTGAAGACGGAGTGCATGACTTACCGTCGACCCGAGTTCTTTGGCCGCGCGTTCGGCGTCTGCGCCGGCGCCGGCTTCACCATCATGTGATCGTCGCGGTTCGGTCTGGCGCCTTTCGGAGTCAGTCCACTCAGCGAGCGCACGTACGCTACGAGCTGCCATACCTGCTGCGTCGTCAGGCGGTTCTTCCAGCTCGGCATTCCGTTGGGTCGGCCTTCAACGATGCTCGCGAAGACCTGATCAGGCCGGCTGCCGTAGATCCATTGATCATCCATCAGCGCCGGCCCCATACCGCCACCACCGTTCCCGTGACACCCGCTGCAGTTCATCTGGCTGAACAGCATTTGACCATTTGCCGTGGCGGCCGCGTTCGATTCGAATGGGCCCGGCGCAGTGTCGCTGATGACTACGGGGCCAGGCTGTAGCCCGACCTGAGTGACGAATTGCACCGGCGCCGCCGCGGGCGGACCGTTGAGCCGCCGTTCTTCGCGTTCGCAGCCTGTCACCAGGAGTGCCGCGACGAGAACAGCGGCCCTTTTCATCGCTCGCTCACGCGCAGCCCGTCCGCGCGCGGAACACTGTACGCGGCGAGAATGCTGTCGATCGACGGCCGCCGCCGGACAATGATCGAATCGAGCTGCATGCGAAATGTCGAATCGCGACGGCGCACCCCCATCGCGATATCAAATACAAATGGCAAATAGGGCAGATCGACGCGGGGTGAGACGGGGACGACGTCGAGCGGAACTGCCGCGCGCTTCGCGAAATAGCCGGCGAGCGGTCCCCATACGACGCCGACGTCGATATCGCCTGACACGACGGCGCTGATGATCTGCGATGGCGGATTCGGTTGGCGATAGTCGCCGTACACCGTGTAGCCGACCAGATTCTTCGACATGCCGCGATTGGCCAGCGCATGCGCCGGCGGAGTGTTCACGCCATCGTCGCCGATCAGTTGCACGCCGATGCGCAATCGCCGCAGCTGAGGATCGTCGAACGAGTGCACGCCGACTCGGCGATCTCGTCGCGAGACGAACACATAGGTGGATCGATAGTACGGCCGCGTCGTCGCGAGCATCTCCACGCCCGAGGCCGTCCCCACGACGAGATCGCACGCGTTCGCGTTGAGGGTGTTGCGAACGAATCCACGTCGCTGCGCCCACCACGTGTACTCGACCGTGCGCCCGAGCTCAGCGCCAATGAGCGATGCGATCTTGTTCTCGAACCCTTCGCCGGCCGCGTTGGAGAAGGGCAACGCGTTAGGATCCGCGCAGACGCGAAGGGTTGTGTTGGCCAGCGAACCTGTCGGGGCTGCAGATCGCGCCGCAAAGACTCTCGATGCTTGAACTCCGGCGACAATGGTTAGCAGCAGAAAGAGGACAGCCCCCCTTCCCTTGATCCCCCATCCCCCCTCTTCCCGCTTCCCCCTTCCCGCTTCCCTCTTCATAGCCCGAACACGTACAACGTCCCGCCTGCCGCGGTCTTGTCTGGCAGATCGCGCATGACGTTGACGAACCCGTTCGCGGCCGACGAATCGCGCGCATCGAGCTGAGACACGACAATTGCGCCCGACCATCCACCCACGCCCGACAATACCGCGATGTATTGATGTCCGTCGGGGCCCCTGTACGTAATCGGCTGGCCGATGATGCCCGATCCCGTCTTGAACTGCCACAGCGGGGCTCCCGATCTGGCATTGACGGCTTTGAACCAGCCATCCATAGTCCCATAGAAGACGACGTCACCCGCCGTCACTAGGGCGCCGCTCCACACCGGCAGATCTTCCTTGATCGACCACGCCTCGCGCGCTGTGACCGGATTCCACGCCGAGAACACACCGCGATTGCCCCCGGGCCCCGCATGCATCTTCACATTCATGCCGACATACGGCGTGCCCGCGATGTAGTTGGCGGACAGGCCTTCTGCATCCATACAGATGTTCTGGTGCGGGATGTATAACAAGCCAGTCCGCGGCGAGAACGCGGAGGGTTGCCAGTCCTTGAGACCGGGAGACGCCGGACAGATGTCTCGCACGACCCGCCCGACCTGTGCCGCCTTGGTCGAATCGGCGCGCAGCACTCCGGTCTCGAGGTCGACACCATGCGACGAGTTCACAGACCCGTACGGCGTCGCCGAAATGACTTCGCCGGTCGTGCGATCCATGAGGTACACATACCCATTTCGGTCGGGCCGAATCAGCACCTTGCGACTTCGACCGCCGATCGTGAGGTCGGCGAGAATCTGCTCGTTGATCCCGTCATAGTCGTGCGTGTCGTGCGGCGTGAGCTGATACGCCCAGACCGCTGAGCCGTTCTCCGGCTTTCGAGCGAAAATGGCGGAGGTCCACTTGTTGTCACCGGGGCGCACGTCCGAGTTCCATGGACCGGGATTCGCCGTCCCGTGATAGATGAGGTCGAGGTCCGGATCATACGAGATCCATCCCCACATCGTTCCGCCGCCGATCTTCCACATGTCCGGTGGCCACGACGACACGCCCAGGTCCTTGCCGCGGTCTCGTTTATAGAATGGCTTGAAGTCGGGGCCGATCAGGACGTCGGCGTCGGGGCCGGTCTGATAGGCCGTCCAGACCACCTTTCCAGAACGCTCATCGAGCGCCTTGAGCCAACCGCGCACGCCCATCTCACCGCCAGAGTTGCCGACGAGCACGAGGCCTTTGACGACGAGCGGCGCCATCGTGATCGTCTCGCCGATGTTGATGTCGCCCAGCTTCGTGTTCCACACCGGCTTTCCGGTCGCCGCGTCGAGCGCGATCGTATGATCGTCGAGCGTGTTGAAGAAGAGCTTACCGTCGTCATAGGCGCCGCCGCGATTCACAACATCACAGCAGGCCACGCCCTGAGCGGCGAGCTCCGGCTTCGGATCGTACTTCCATTTGAGTGGAAGCCCGGGCCGCGTCAGGTCGAGCGCGTAGACGATGTTCGGGAACGGCGTCACAATGAACATCGTCGACCCCGCGACGATCGGTGCGGCCTCTTGTCCGCGATCGATACCGGTCGAGAAGGTCGAGATGACGCGCAGGCGATTGACGTTCGCCGCCGTTATTTCGGAGAGCCCACTGAATCGAGTCGATGCGTAGTCTTTCGCGGGACGCAGCCACTGACCATCGTCCGGCACACGCGTTGAATCCAGGCTCGCTTCGTCGCGCGGAGCTCTCAGCGTAGCGCCCGCCGCCGAGCGCGGCTCACCGCGGCTGCATCCGGCGCTCGAGCTCGCGAATGCAATCGCGAGCAGGCCTGCGCGCCAATCGAGCGCGCGGCGCGGAGCTGGGCCTTCGTGCTGAGATTGCATCGTTCCGGCGGAGGGCATGCATGAAGCATTCCGATCCGTATGCACTCCTTTCTTCGCCGCGCGACCTCGTTCGGCGCGATTCCCTGCGGCCGCCGCTGTGGGTGATCGGCCGGATGCTCGGCAAAGCGCCACAGCGAAGCACCACAGACCCGACCGCTTGGACGAATCACACCTTGACCTTCGGTCCCGTGCGCACACGGGAGTCTCTCACCCATAGACTATTCTCATTTAACTTCGTATAATCCTCCGCCATTCGCTCGCCCGGCGCTTCCGTGGCGTCACACGCATCGCCGGCCGCGCCAGCCCATCGTGCAACGCCCTTGCGCTGCGGGAGACGCAACGTGCGACGATTGTCCATCACGACCCGCGAATCCGACGAGCCCGCACCCTCCGTACGATTGGCAAGTCGCCGGCTCGCCCGTTCTTGCCTCCGAACGGCAAACGACGCGAGGCGACTGTTGCGCGAGATCGAAATGACTCTCGATCTCGCACCCGTGCGGCGCGAAGCCGGCGGCGGGCTCGCCACCCGACTGCCCGAAAGCAGTCCAAGCCGGAACGGAACGACGACGGGTACTCGAGCACTCGAGGACTCAGCGGAGCCGCAAGCGCCAACCCTCGAGCCTTCGACCGCGAGGTACGGGGATTTACCGGCCGCCACGCCTGGCGAGATCGCGTTCGTCGAGCGAGCTGGAACACACTTGCTGCAGCAGATCTGGGGACTCGACGATTACGAAGCACGCGACGTTCTTCAAGCTGCCGACATGCGCATCGACGTCGCCATCAATGCCTGGCTCGACTCCGGCGAGTATGTCGTCAGGAATCGCCGTGTCGGGGACGCCCCCCCGCCAGACACCCGTCTCGCAATGACCCTGAGGATCTCACGCCAAGTCAGGCTCGCAGTCGCACTTCGATTCGCGCACGAGCGAACACTCGAGATGACTCGTATTCACTCGTGCGGCCCCGACAATTCCCGGCCGCCCGATTGCGTCACCCTTGATCCATGAAAAGGCGCTGACGCGATCTCCAGTAGTCACTCCACGGATCGCTCCGCTGGCCTCGAACACGACGGCGAATGTTTTCCACGGTCCACCGGTCGCTCGCGTCGACTCGAGCAAGCTCCTTCCACGAAACGGGCACGCTGACCGCACCATTCGGCCGAGCGCGCATGGAGTACGCGCCGACGGCAATCGAGGTCCGATAGTTTCGCTTGTAGTCGATCAGGATTTTTCCCGCACGATCCGCTTTGCCAAAGGACAGCGTGTAATGATCCGGCTGTCGTTC
>Ga0070681_10000623_pt1 | contig 29038 bp, 15 predicted proteins | sample KBSC83BmetaG_FD_65650 | JGI IMG/M metagenome (GOLD analysis project Ga0070681, IMG submission 65650) | Corn rhizosphere microbial communities from Kellogg Biological Station, Michigan, USA - KBS C8-3B metaG | ecosystem: Host-associated > Plants > Roots > Rhizosphere | place: USA: Michigan...
CAGGAGATAGGGACTCGTTTCGCTCGCGAGCCGATTGGGCATTGTGAGAACGTGGCAGGCGCGTCAGTTTGTCGTTTGATTGCACCACACACCGCTCAAACTATACCACCCGCGTTGTCACGTTCTCAGGTCTCCACCGCGCGCGCTTCCGCCGACGCGCCCCGCCCGTGGTACCGGCGTCTTCCGTGGACGCCGATCGGCATTACCATCGCGCTGCTCGTTACGGCGCTGTTCGCCACTGATCCGATTCGCGACGCGGCGACGCACGCGCCGGTCGGTGAAGGGCATCTCGACCTTCCGTCGGGATACGTGGCGCTCGCGCCGATCTCGAGCATTCTCGATACGCTGACGCTGCTGACCGTCGCGCAACACATCGCGCTCGTGCTGTGGGCGATCGGCATTTTCGCGCTCGTGCGCATTCGACTCGGGCGAAAGGGAACGACCGCTCGCCGAGAGATCGTGGCCGCCGTCGTGTTCCTGCTCGTGATCGTCGTGGTGTATGCCGCCGCGGCGCTGCTTCCGCGGCCGATGGCGCAGTTCGTCGCCTCGGACGACACCGTGATCTCGGTCGACGTTCACGCGCACACGAAGTACTCGCACGACGGCCGCGCGGGCTGGGACGAAGAAGACGTTCGCAATTGGCATCGCGCGGCGGGTTACGACGTCGCCTACATCACGGACCACGGCACCTTCGAAGGCGCCGAGCGTGGCATCGCGACCAATCCGCCGTTTGCGGGGCAGGGGACGATGATCCTGCAGGGGCTCGAGGCGTACTTCAACGGCGAACACGTGAACGTGCTGAGCGCGGGACGCCGGTACAAGGGGATCACGACGCCCGATTTGAAGGACATCGATCCACAGTCGTTGATGCTCGCGAGTATGTTGCCGAAGAACGCACCCGTCACGATCGAGACCGTGCCGGCAAATCTCGACAAGGTCCCGGCGCTGACGACCAACGGCATTCCCGGTGTGATGGCGATCGAGATCGTCGATGGCTCGCCCAAAGGTCTGTCGCAGACCCGAAAGGAGCGCGAGCGCATCGTACACATCGCCGACAGCTTGAACCTTGCGCTCGTTGCGGGATCGGACAATCACGGTTGGGGAAGCACTGCGCCCGGCTGGACACTGTTTCGTCTGCCCGGCTGGCGCGGCATGGCGACCGATTCGTTATCTCGGTCTCTGGAGTACATCCTTCGGGATGGACGACGCGAGTCGACGCGGCCCGTGGAACGCGTCGTTGCGGACGGAACGAACCCGGTCTCGATCGCGTTCACCGGGCCGCTCGCTGCGTGGCAGATGCTCACTACGCTCGCTCCCGACGAGCGCGTGATGTGGCTCGTTTGGACGTGGGGTTTGGTGATCGTCGTGCGAGGCCTCCGCCGGTATCGCATTCGGCCGTCTGGAACGACGTAAAGCAAGTGCAGATCCCTCGCTTCGCTCGGGATGACAAATCGGCTGCGGGATGACAACTCGTGGTCGCTCGCGGTCATCATCGTCACCGCGGCTGCGCTCGTTCGGCTCGCGTTCGCGGCGCTCATCCCCGCGTTTCCCGACGAGACCTACTACTGGGACTGGTCGCGCCACCTCGCGCCCGGATACTTCGATCATCCGCCAGTCATCGCATTGCTGATTCGATTTGGCGGCGTGTTGCTCGCGCCGTTCGGTAACTCGGCAACACCGTTCGCTGTTCGTTTCGGCCCCGTGCTCGCGGGGTGGGTCGCCGCGTTGACGACTGCCGCAATTGCTCGACGGCTTGCGGACGACAGCGCCGCGGTCCGCGCCGCGGTGATCATGACGGTGATGCCGCTCGCGGCAGCGGGACTGATTCTCGCGACGCCGGACGCCGCGGTGCTCGCCGGTGTCGCGCTCACGCTCTACAGTCTCATTCGCGCAATCGAGCATCCGCCGCGCTCGCGCGCATCGCTCGGTTGGTGGGCGGTTACGGGCGTCGCGCTCGGATTCTCGTTCTGCTCGAAGTACACCTCGATCTTTCTGCCGGTCGGCGTTCTGATCGCGGTGGTCGCGCATCCGAAGTTGCGCCCTCGGCTCGCCGAGCCGGGACCGTACGTGGCGTGTGTGATCGCGACGCTCGTGTTTCTGCCGGTGCTGCTCTGGAACGCGTCGCACGGTTGGATTTCGTTCGCCTACCAAGTGCACCACGGCCTCGCGGCGCCGCAGGGATCGGCGCTCGTTGCGGCGTGGAAGCACGAAGGCGATTTCTTTGGCGGACAGGCGGCGCTCGCATCGCCGATCCTGTTCATCATGCTGTGGATCACCGTGGCGCGCGGGTACGGCCGCGAAGTTCGTCCTGAGCGGTTCGTTCTCGCGGTCGTCGCGGTTGTGTCATTCGGATTTTTCATCTACAGCGCGATCAGACAGCGAGTGGAGCCGAACTGGCCCGCGCCCGCGTACATCCCGGCGATCGCGCTGCTCGCCGCGACCGAGTGGAGTCGCGTGGGCGAGCAGTGGCTGCGCGCCGGCATTGTGCTCGCGGGGGCGATGTCGATCGCCATCTACGCGCAGGGTGTGGTGCCGCTTCTGCCGCTTCCGGCGCCCAAGGACCCGATCGCCCGCGCGTTCGGCTGGGACGATTTAGCGCGGGGCGCAGATTCGCTGTCGACGTTGAATACGACCGCGGCACGCACGACGTGGTTCGGTGGCGATCGCTATCAGGAGGCATCGCAGCTCGCCTTTCATCTACCGGCGCATCCGCAAGTATTCGCGATGAATCTCGCGGGCCGGCCGAATCAGTACGATCTCTGGCCGCGGTTCACGAGTGTCGCTCGGACCGGCGACAACCTGGTGCTTGCCGTCGATGATGGAGATGCGCCGCACAGCACCGTGATGCAGTTGGCGCCATTCTTCGCCGGCGTGCACAAAGGCGAGCTCGTGACGTTCCGGCGTGGCGCGGGCGTCATCGGCACGCGGCGACTGTGGTTGCTGGTCGGGTGGAGCGGGCAGCCGTTGCCTAGCGCTCCCGCGCCCTGACTCCCTCGAGCAGCTTGATCAACGCGCGCTGTTCGTCTTCGGTGAGCGTGCCGACGGCGATGTCGTCCGCTTCCTTCATGGCGACGTCGAGCGCATCGAGCACCGAGAGCCCGCCCTCGGTAATGTAGCAGAACACCTGTCGGCGATCGGGCGACGTGCGCTCGCGGCGCGCCAGGCCGGCCGACTCGAGCTTGTCGAGCAGACGCGTGATACCGGGCGCCTCGTGAATCATGCGATCGCGAATGACGAGCGTGGGCAAGCCCGCCGAGCCGGCGCCGCGAAGGATTCGGAGGACGTTGTATTGCTGAACGGTGATGCCGCTCTGCGCGACGACCTGCGCAAAGTGACGCTCGATGAGCGCCGCCGTTCTGAGAATGCTCACGACGACTTCGGCCTTTGCCGAATGAAAAGGCCGTCGCTGCGCGATCTCTTCCCGCACTCCGCCAGTTGACCCGCCGTTCGAGGACGACGACGTCGTCACATCATATCTCCCGTCCTCGGACGTGGATGCCCCATCAATGCTCCGTTGCTGCACGTTGGTCGTTGATGATGATAGATGTATGGCGGGGCGAGATGCTAGGGAGCGCAACACTTACCCCACGAATCGCCATTTCCTCCGCCAAGTTCGCCAAACTCGCGGACGGGGCGCCACGGTTACCGCCTCCGGCTTTTTTCCGCTCGCCGAGCCGGGCGGACGGTTCACCGAAAAGGTGTAATCGGTAGCGCGGGAGGTGGCGTAGGGTCATGGCATGAAAGCTCTGACTCTTCTCGCGGCGCTGGTTCTCTCGGCAGCCGCTTTGCATCCAATCCTGGGTCAAACACCCATCTCGCATGTCCTCCGCGGAGCGGTTTCCTCGTTCCAGGGGGCTCCCCTCGCCGGCGCCAACGTCTTCCTGCTCGAATCGCTGGACGCCGTGTTGAGCGACGGCCAGGGCCACTTCACAATACGGACGACAGCCCAAGGACGGGTCACACTGGTCGCGCGCCACGTGGGTTTTGCGCCGGCGACCGTGGTTGTCCCTGTGGACACGGCCGAACACGTCGTCTTCATGCTCCGTCCTCAGGCCGCCGCGCTCGCGCCCATCACGGTACAGGCAGGCGCGTACACGGCCGGGAACGAACGCGGCTCGACGCTCACGGCCCTCGAGGTCGTCAACACGCCCGGTGCGACTGCCGACATCGCGCGAGCGATGCAGACCCTGCCCGGCGTGCAGAACGTCGACGAAGGAACGGGGCTGTTCGTACGCGGCGGCGACGTCAGCGAGACGAAGGTGCTGCTCAACAACACCGTCATGCTGTCGTCCTACAACTACGAAACGCCCACTGGCAACTACACGGTGACGGTCAATCCCTTCCTGCTCGACGGCATCTTTTTCAGCTCCGGGGGATTCGGCGCCCGCTACGGAAATATTCTCTCGGGCGTGGCGGACCTGCGGACCGCCGGACGTCCGCCTCAGAGCTCGATCACTGCCGTCGCCGGTCTCGCGAGCGTTTCCACCGGCGCCGACCTCCTGTTCGATCATGGTCTCGCCGTCCATGCCACGGCCGCGCGCAACGACACGCAGCTGCTGTTCAAGCTGAATGGAGAAACGCGAGCGTACGCGCCGGCGCCCAACGGCACCGACGTGAGCGGCAGCGTCGTCTACAACTATCGCCCGACCGCCGAGATAAAGACATTCGCGATCGATCGCCACAGCACGTTGGGGATCGGGGCGACGGATCCGCTGAGCGGCGGCTATGCGTCGGACTCGCACAGCTCGATGGTGCAGTCGGGCTGGAGCGACGTGTTCGGCAAAGTCTCGCCGACGATCAGCGTCTCCCAGTCGAGCATCGATCGCAACGACACGTACGGCGTATTCAACCTCCTCGACCGCGAGAACTGGTCGCAGCTGTTCACGCAGACGGCGTGGAGCCCAGATGATCGGTACTCGCTGCGCATCGGTGGCGATCTCGATTGGCGCAACGCACGCTTCGTCGGATCGATTCCGCCGTCCGCGCTTGGGGCGGGCGCCATCGATCCACTCGTGAAGTTCGACTCGCGCGCTGCCGGCTCGCGAAACGGCGTGTTCGGCGAGCTGGATTGGCGTGCGATGGAAGCGTTGCGCGTCATCGCCGGTGCGCGGACGGACTACTCGAGCTTCACGCACGTGCGAACGGTCGATCCGCGACTATCGGTCGCGTACCGGTGGAGCGACGACGCGACGATCACCGCGGCGGTCGGCGGATATCACCAGGTCTCCGATCCGCTCTACTTCGCCTCGGGACTCGGCACGCCGGGCATCGGTCCCATGGCGTCGCGCCAGTTCGTGCTCGGATGGCAGCTCGGCGAAGACAAGCAGATGGCGCGCGTCGAGGTCTACGACAAGGCATACGACGATCTCGTCGGGCTCACGCACGACAAGGTGGTCGTTGGCGGCGGCACGGGGCACGCGCGCGGCGCCGACCTGTTTCTCAAGCGAGCGATCGCGAAGTATCTGTCGACGCGAATCACCTACACGTTCGTCGACTCGAAGCGCACCGATCCGAGCACCGGCCGCACGGCGCCGGCGGCATTCGACATTACGAATTCTCTGACGCTCATTGCCGACCAGCAGCTGCCCAAGGGCTGGAGCGTGAGCGGCGCGTTTCGCTACGCAACGGGCAAACCATACACGCCAATCACCGGCGCGACGTTCGACGCCACGGCCGGCATCTGGGATCCGCAGTACGCCGCGCCGAACAGCGAGCGTCTGCCCGCGTCGCAGCGATTGGATCTCGCGATGTCTCGGGTGACGCGACTCGGGCCGCGCTACATCCTCGTCTACTTCTTCTCGCTCGACAACGTGCTCAATCGCGTCAACCTGTATCAGTACGCGTACAACGCCGACTACACGCAGCGCATTCCGGTTCGCAGCCTGTTCAATCGATCGATCTACTTCGGTGCGTCACTCACCCACCTGGAGCTCGGCAAATGATTCGCGCTCGCTATTTCGCAACCGTTGCAATCGCCGCTCTCGCATCGTGCGCCCACGCGCAGGAGACCGCGGCGCCACCAAAATGGGCCGACACGCTTCGTGCGGAGCTCGCCAAAGCCTCGATCGCGAACGATGCGGCCACCCTCACGGCGACGCGCACTCTCGCGGATCGTGTGGCATCCGCTTTCCCGAATGACGGACTGATTCTGCACTATCAGGCGTTCGCGATGTACCGGCAGGCGATCGTCATGGGAAACTCGCCGGAAGCGGGGCCGCTGCTCGATCGCGCGAAGGATGTGTTCGAGCGATCGCTCGCGCTGCATCCCATCGCCGAGACACACGCGCTGCTGGCGGCGATCGACGGCCAGCTCATCGCGCGCGATCCATCGAGGGCCATGCTGCTGGGCATCGCGGCGGGGCGCTCGAGCTCGGCCGCGCTGTCGATGAGTCCAGCCAATCCGCGGGTCTGGCTGGTCCGTGGTCAGGGCTCGATCTTTACGCCCGAAGAGTACGGCGGCGGGCTCAAAGCCGCGAAGGAGCAACTGACCAGGGCGGTCGAGCTCTTCGAGAAGGATGCGCCGAAGCCCGGCGAGCCGACGTGGGGAAAGGCGGAGGCGTACGCTTGGCTCGGTCAGGTGTATGAAAAACTCGGCGACAGGACAAAGGCCGCGGACGCGTACAAGACGGCGTTGACGATCGCGCCGGAGTATGGATATGCGAAAGCGCTCGCGGCGGCATTGAAGTAATCGAAACACCGAGATGCTTCAGGTTCCGGGAGGAATCGTGACACGAGCTCGCCGTCCAATCTGGATCTGGGTCACGCTCGCCTGGCTGGTGTTCGGCGTGCTGTACGCGTACCCGATGTGGGCAGCAGTCAACGGCTCGATCACCGCGTGGCAGTCAGTCGCGCGCGGCCTGATGCATGTCGCGCCCGTGGCTCTCGGTGGCATCGGCATCTGGTGGGTCACCGGCGTCGTGAGCTGGCCGCCTCGCAGTCGATGGACTTTCTTCGCGCTGCACGTCTTGATCGCTTGCACGTTCGGCGTTTTGTGGCTGCTCATCGACACGTCTGGCATCGCGCGCAGCATCGGCTACACGGCCGCGTTCCAGATCGTGGGCGTCTTCGCCGGATTCCAAGTACTCGATGGCGTTCTCGTATACGCGTCGATCGCCGCAATCTCATACGTGATTCGAATCGCGAAGCGACTGCGAGAGCAGGAGGCCCGCGCGGCGCGCGCGGAGTCGCTTCGTATGCGCGCGGAGCTCGCGGCGATTCGCGGGCGCCTCAATCCGCATTTTCTCTTCAACACGCTGCACACGCTCACCGCGCTCGTTCGACGAGATCCGGAGACGGCGGAGCGCGCGCTCGAGCGCTTCGGTGACATGCTGCGATATGTGCTCGATGTGAAACGCTCGACGCGCGAGGACGTCTCGCTCGCCGACGAGCTCGAGTTCGTGCGCAGCTATCTCTCGCTCGAGCAACTCCGATTGGGCGATCGCCTGCTTGCCGAGGAGCGCATTGATCCCGACGCGCTCGATTGCCGCATTCCCTCGCTCACGCTCCAGCCAATCGTCGAAAACGCGATCAAGTACGGCATCGCACCTCGCGCGCGCGGCGGACGTGTCGAGATCGTCGCGTCGCTCGGCGATGACGCGCTTACTCTCGAGGTGCGAGACGATGGACCAGGTACCGCCAGCACGGTACTCGACATCGCCGCCGGGATGGGTCTGCGTGCGGTTCGGCAGGCGCTCGAGACGAGGTACAGCGGCCAGGCGCAATTCAACGTCGTGACGGCGCCCGGCGAAGGATTCGCGGTGACGATGGCTCTGCCGATTCAGACCACGGCCGAGTTGCGCGCAACGGTGCCGTCATGAAGACTCGCGCGATCGTGGTGGAGGACGAGCCGATTGCTCGCCAACAGCTCCGCGACCTGTTGACTGAAGTCGACTGGATCGAGTGCGTTGGCGAGGCGGCTGATGGACGGAGCGCCGTCGCCACGATCGATGCGCTCGAGCCGGATCTCGTCTTTCTCGACATCGAGATGCCCGAGATGAGCGGGCTCGATGTGCTCGGCGCGATTCAGCACGAACCGGCCGTCGTGTTCACGACGGCCTACGACAAGTTCGCAGTGACCGCGTTCGAGCTCGAGGCAATCGACTATCTGCTCAAGCCGTTTGGCCGCGACCGGCTGCACGCTGCGTTGGAGCGCGTTCGCCGAGCGGTGACTGAGGAGTCGGATGTGCCGGTGGCACGACGTGCGCACGAGGCACTCGACCAACTTTCGGGTGATGGACCGCTGACGCGGCTCTTCGTTCGAGATCGAGGTCGAATTCTGCCGCTCTCGGTTCAGGACATCGAGCGCCTCGAGGCCGATGACGATTACGTCGCGGTCCATGTGCATGGCCGTCGTTTCCTCGTCTATCTCAACATGAACGAGTTCGAGGCGCGGCTCGATCCGACTCGGTTTCTTCGAATTCACCGATCGCACATCGTGAACCTCGACCACGTCGCGGCAATGGTCCCGTTCGACGCGACTCGGCTCCAGATCGAGATGAAGGACAGGACGAAGCTGATCGCGAGCCGGACGAAATCCAGGGAGTTGAGGAGTTTGGCGATCTAGCCGCGGGAAGAGGGAGGCGGGAAGCGGGAACGACCCAGAAGGGTCCTGTCTTCACGCCAACGGCGGAGTTGAATGTCGGGCACGGGCGAGTCAGTTTCCGGCATGCCTCTCGCCAAAGATCTCGACTCGTACATCGCCGGCAACCGCGTCACCGCCCGCGATGAGCTGTTCGAATTCCTCCGCATTCCGAGCGTGAGCTGCCGCTCGGAGCACAATCCCGACACGGCACGCGCGGCCGAATGGGTTGCTGGCTCGTTGCGCGGAATCGGGCTCAAAGCCACGATCCATCCGACGAAGGGTCACCCCATCGTGGTCGGCGAGTGGCGGAATGCGCCCGCTGGTGCGCAAACCGTGCTCATCTACGGGCACTACGACGTGCAGCCTGTCGAGCCGCTCGAGCTGTGGGATAGTCCGCCCTTCGAGCCGACGGTGCGCGACGGAAAGATCTTCGCGCGCGGATCCGTCGACGACAAAGGCCAGCTGTTCCTGCACATCAAAGCCCTGCAGGCGCATCTCGCGGCGCGCGGCACGCTGCCGGTGAACGTCATCGTGCTCGCCGAAGGCGAGGAGGAAGTCGGCAGCGAAAACCTCGAGGCGTTCATCGAGGCGCATAAGACACTGCTTGCATGCGACGCGGTGGTCATCTCGGACTCCGCGATGTTCGCGCCAGGTCTGCCGTCGATTCTGTCGTCGCTGCGTGGAATCGCCTATTTCCAAATCGACGTTCAAGGCCCGGTCGGCGATCTACACTCGGGGATCTACGGCGGCGCGATCATGAATCCCGCGATGGCGCTCGCGCGCATCCTCGCGACGATGCACGATGCGGACGGACACATCGTGATTCCCGGGTTCTACGACAAGGTGCGCGATTGGGGCGACGCGTGGCGGAAGCAGGTGCAATCGCTGCCGTTCAAGGATGAGACCTTTCGGCACGAGACAGGTTCACCGGAGCTCGCCGGCGAAAAGGGCTATTCGACGCTCGAGCGCGTGTGGATGCGCCCCACCTGTGAAGTGAACGGCTTGCTGAGCGGCTACACGGGCGAAGGCGCGAAGACGGTGCTGCCTGCGAAGGCGATGGCAAAAGTGAGCTGCCGTCTCGTGCCCGATCAGACGCCGGACGAGATCGAAACGCTCATGCGCGCGCATGTGCAGCGGGTCGCGCCAAAGGGAGTGACGGTAAAAGTCACGCACCTGCACGGCGGACGTCCGTGGCGCGCCGATCTTGGCGGGCCGCTCTTCGACGCCGCGCGCCGTGCGCTCGCGGCGGCGTTCGATCGCGAGCCGGTGATCACCGGCGAAGGCGGATCGATTCCGGTCGTCGGCGATTTTCAGAGAATACTCAACGCGCCGGTTCTGTTGGTCGGATTCGGTTTGCCGGGAGAGAACGCTCACGCGCCCAACGAGTGGATCAGCGAGGACAACTACCATCGCGGAACGCTGGCGATGGCGGCGCTGTGGGACGAGCTTGCGCAGGCTTGAACGACCGGCGGCGGGGGACCGGCGACGGGCGGCGGGCGAAAACCCGCCGCCGACGGGCGATGGGCGGCCGGACGTCAGAGAGGAGCGGCGGCCTCGGCCAGCCATCGCCACGTCCGATTTTCCTGGTCCTTCAATCCGCCGGCCGCCCGTCGCCCGTCGCCGGTCCCCCGCCGCCGGTAGTTCTAGAATCTCCACTCTCTCATGATGAACCCACCCCACGCCGTCACCGTGCGGATGGGCTGCGAGTTGAGCTGAGGCTCGAGCAGCAGAATTCGCGGTGCGACGCTCGCGTTGAAAGTCCATCCGTCCGCGGTGCGATGCTCGATGCCCGCGCCGAACAGCGACGCCTGCGTCTGCACGGTGACGAACGTTCGAGGATTGATGTACTTGCCCGCCTCGATCTTCGTCTGCGTGAGGAAGTTGCCGACAAAATTGCCTGACGGGACGTCGCCCGGTGTGATGTCGAAGACGTCGGTGCCGAACGCGCGGCCCGCCTGCATCTCGACCTGATCCACCGCGACGCCGAGCGCGACGCCGGCGAGTCGCCGAACGGCGTACTGCGCGCCGACACCGAACAATTCAGTGGTCGCCGCTGATCCGGCGATACTCGAGGATGCCGACCCAAGGAGCGATGTGGTCGACTGGCCAAAGGCGAGAAGCGTGAGCAGCTCCGATTGCGTGCGGGGCGGCTGTGCATCGCTCTCGAGCGAGAGCTTCGGCTTGCGCAGTGTGCCGCCGATCGACACGCGGATGTTGATCGCGCCGCGCGCCGCGGTTTGAACCTGGTACTCGCCGGTGATCTGCAACGTCGGATTGACGTCGGGACTCCCGATGAACAGCGCCGAGCCGCGCTTGATCTGAAATCGCCGGCTCAAAAAGTTGTACTCGCCGCGATCCGTGCTCACGACGCCCGTGATGTCGAACGCTTCACTCTCGGAGTGAATGATCAGCGGGTCGTCGGTGTAGATCTCGACGTTCGCCTCCCGGTTGCGAACCCACGTGTTGTGCCTGATGCCAAGCGTGACCTCCATCTTCAGGTTCGCCAGCAAGGGACTCGGCGAAGGAAACAATTCGCGGTCGCTCGCGAGCGCGGTATCGAGCACGTTGAAGAGCGCCGGATCACCGGCGCCGATGACGTGCTGTCCCGTTGGCTCCGGCGCGTAGATCACGCCTTGCGTGACCGTCGCGTTGCCGTTGAGGTTCGCCGTCTGAAAGGGTCCCGTGAGCGAAGCGTTCGCGTCGACGCGCACCTTGCCCCATTTGTTATTGAGCAGCTCAGCCCCGCTCGATATGAGGGACAGGTTGAACGTGGGCTCGCGCCAGTCGCCGACGGCGAGCGTTCCTTTGACGCGCACGGGTCCTTTCGACCACCCAGCGAGTGAGTCGACGTAAACGGTATCGTCGAGCATCCGCACGAATCCGTTGATGCTCTCGATGGTCGCTCCCGTCGATGAGATCGTCATCGTCGCATTGTCGACGAGCAGCGCACCGGTGAGCGAGGGCCGTCGTAGAGTGCCGCGCATCGCGATGCGTCCAGCCGCGTGGCCGTGCACGTTGCTCACGACGTCGGTCATCTGCGGGATGAGATCGATCGGCAAGCTGTCGCCCGTGATGTCCACCGCCATCGGCCGCGGCAACAAGCGATCGCCACTGACGCCGGTGACCGCGAGATTGAGCGGTAGCTGCGCGTCCGCCGTGGTGACGACCTCGCCCGTCTTTCGCAGCGCTTCGGCATGCGAGATGAGTAGTTCGTTCGCGTAGCTGAACGTGCCGCGCACGTCGGGCACCTTCGTCGCATTCCACGCCCCATTCACGATTCCGAACGCGCCCTTGAACACGGGTGCGCTGAGCGAGCCGGTCATGTTGCCGTGCAGCATCAACAACCCGGCAAGATTGACGTCGGTCTGGGTGATGTCCACGATGTTCGACAGCGGGAAGTTGTCGAGCTCGAGGCGAAAATCAGCGCTCCCCGCGGTTGGCAAGAGTCCGTTCGCGTATAGCCGGCCGGCGCCGCGATTACGGAGCTCGAAATCGGCGACGCGCACGCCGGGCGCACCCCACGTAATGAGCGACGGTCGCATCAGCGTCCACGCGACGGTGTCGAACTGGAACTTCATATCCGTGAGCTTGAGCTGCTTCTGCGCGGGAAACAACGCGTAGTCGCCCATCGCGCTGTAGCGCCGCTGCTGATCTTCGATGACGGCCAGCTGAATTTGTCCGCCGGGCGTTCGATAGCTGACGCGCGCCAGGAGCGAGTCGAATGCAAAGCCCATCACGCTCAGGCCGTCGGCGTCGAGCGCGACGGCGAGAGTCGCAGTCGGCGTGCGGGCATTGCGCCACGCGAACTCGCTCTTGAAGGCTCGCGCGTAGTTGCCGCGGATATTGACATTCGTACCGCCCGCGCGCCCTTGCAGTGTGAAATCGTAAATGTTGCCGCTGACCGTGCCGGCGACGAACGCCGACCCGCTGATGGTGTCTCCCGCGACGGGCTTCGGCGGACTGACGACGAGCCGCGGCGGCGGCTGTCCGCTGATCAATCGCTGCATTTCGGTCGACCGGGCGCGTCGCGCGGAATCGGAGCGGGCGCGCGCAAAGATACGCGCCGTGACGCCAGGACGCGGCGCCACGACCGCCTGTGTCGTCGCGGATTTTGGCAACCACCGATTGAAGACGCCGAGTGAATCGGCGGCGACGTTGAACTTGATCTCGCCCGCGTGATCGTGCGTGATGCCGAACGTTCCCGATGCGCGCGCGACCGTATGCTTGACGCCGACATACAACGTCGCCAGATCGGCGGTCCCGTGACCGATGTTCACTTTCACTGACGCGGTGTCGACGCCGATGCTGTCGATGCTCGATTTCTTGAAGTCCGCGGCGACCGCTCCCTGCATCGTCGCGGGATCGACTCCGCGTCCTTTCGCTACGACGTTCGCCGTGATTCTGGTGCGCGGCGCCCTGCTGAGCACGGTGCTGAGATTCACTGCGGCCAGCTGCGAGACGAGATCGTATCCCACATCCGGGCTCGCAATGTCGAGCGTGCCGCGCGCGGCGAACCGGCCGCCGTCGGGCAGGGTAAAGTCGCCTCGAACGTTCAGGTTCCTCGCCGTGCCCGAGAGATGAAACGGCCCCACGACAGATCCGTGCAATCCGGCCGAAGGGAAGAAGCGTCCTACTTCGACCAGTGATGCCGGACGCGCGCGGCCATCCACGACAAATCCAGAGGCGCCGCCGAGGTGAACCGTCGCGGTGCCGTCGAGCGCGGAGAATGTTCCGCGATCGCGATGATCGACATTCGCAATGATTCGAAGCTCGCCCACCGTCGAACCGTTCAACGTCGCGGTGCCGGAAACCGTGCCCGCGATGGGAAGCGTGGGATACCACGTGCGCGCCATCGCGACCTGCACCGGCAAGAGCCGCAGCCGCAGATCGCTTGCGCGCATTCCATTGCCGGGAAATCCCACGCCGCCAACAGCGGTGATGCGGCTCGTGCCGGCGCTCACGTCTCTGAACGTCACGTCGCCGCTCACCGACATGAAGTTGCGTCCGCCGCTCACGATGCCGCGCCCGGACAGCGTGCCGCGGCGCGGGGATCTGAGATGCGGAATCAACTGCTCGAGCGTTCTCGTTTCGATGTCAGAGAAGCGAAGATCCGTGTTGTGGATCGTGATCGTGTCGTCGAGCGTGATGCCGAACTTTCCGCTCGCGCGTGCGGGACCGAGCGCGACGGTCATGTTCGTCAACTGATAATCCTGAAGCGCGCCGACCCAGGCGAGCTTGAGGTTGAACGCGCCGCGTCCCTCGGCCGGCAGACGCGGATACACCCAGCGCATGTCGGTGAAGGCGGCCGGGTCGGCGCGCATCGTCAACGCGAGATCGCCTGTTTCGAAGTTGTAGATGCCGTCACCGTGCACCTTCGACTTCGGGAACGCAGCGTGCGCGTCCTTCCACCAGACGGAGTCGTTGTTGAACGGAAAGATGCCTTTGAGATCGCGAACGTTCGCCGCCGGCGGACGAAACGGATACGCGGTCATCGTCGCCGCCGAGACCTCCAGCAATCGATTCTTCACGCCCGGTTGCGAGAGCCGGAGCAGCGGAATCGTCGCGCTGACCGTGTCGAGCTGAACGATCTTCTGGTATCCGCCAGGCGCGCGCCGAATGAGCAAACGACCTCGGCCGCGCAGCGCCTCACTGATGGCGCTGTCGCGCGCGCGTGCGCTCAGTCCTCGATTCGGGTGCCACGGTGAGCGCACGATCAACTGTCCGCCGATCACCGTCCCGTTGGTGAATCGCAACCAGTCGCCCCACTTCGTCTGTTCCGACGCTGGCTTCGGCGTGGTGTCGCGCGGGAAAATGTTCTGCCAGTTCCAATGGCCGACCGGCGGATGATCGAGCACGACGACGGGGCGCACCGCGACGGCGCGATCGACCGAGATGCGTTTCCGAAACAGAGCGAGAATCGAGTAGTTGCCGCGAAACGACTCCACGGCGACGAATGGATTTCCAGCGCTGTCCGTGATCGACACGTTGTGCAGCGTCATGCCGATGAGCAGGTTGCCGGAGATTCGCCCGATGCGCGCTTCGCCGTGGATGTGTTCGTTGACCCAATTCTGCGCGACGCGACGCACGCGTTCGCGCCCCCAGTCGGTGTCGGTGATCACGAGCACCGCCAACACCGCGAGCAGGATCAGTCCGAAGAAAATCGACGTGGCGACGAAGAAAGCGCGCGCCCAGTGCAGCCGGTTCGGGTCTTCGACGAGCGCGATCTGTGCCGGCGGCAGATCGCGGTCGCTGTCGCGCCGCGCTCGGCGTCCGGGATGCTCGTCGCCATGCCGTCCGCCCGGTTCCGCCACTAGTACGCCTCGCCGATGGAGAAGTGCAGCGAGATGTAGTCGAGAATCGTGTGGCCCTGTCGCCACGTGCGCGTGAGTGGGAGTGAAACGATTCGGATCACTCCCGTGCTGTCCGGCACCGCCGTCACGACGCGAAGCGACTCGGAACGATTCGGATTCAGGCCGAGGTCGAAACGAACGGGACCGACGCCTGTCATGTAGCGAATGCCGGCACCCGGCGTGATCGCGCCGGTGCCCTTCACGAAGTTGCCGAGCGTTTGCAGGCCTTGGATGTTCGCGGAGCCCACCACGGCCCAGTCGACGAACACCGCGCCGACGAAATTCTTGAAAACGGTTCCCTGCGGCAGCGGTACGCGGTACTCGACGCTGCCCTCGAGCAGCGTCGTTCCGCCGAGTGGCTGCGGCAGGAAATCTCCGTTCGAGAGACCTGGCGAAGCCGGGTTGCAGAACTTGACCAGGTCAGCCCGCAATCCGCATTTCCCGCCGCCAACGCTCGTCGCGCCGCGCACCAGCGTCGAGTCGACGATCGTGAGGACGCGCGGCCCCAACATGTTCTCGGCGTAGCCACGCACCGAGTTGGCGCCGCCGGCGTAGAAGCGTTTACGCGGATGAATGACGCCGCTGTCGGGGCCGGACGTGATCGCCTTGACCCATCCACCTGCGATTCGCGCCGAATACACTTTCTTCGTGCCGCTGAAGTGTCCGTACAACGAGGCATCGAAGAAGACGCGATTGTAGCGATAATCCGAGCCGGTGAACGCCGACGCGTTCTCGAACTCGAAACGCGCGACATATCCTTTGGTCGGCGAGAATGGAGCGTCCGAGCGGTCGATGAAGCCCGTGAGCGTGAGCGGCGAAAGTGCCTGGTGCGAGCGCAGCGCGTTGATCGTGGCGTTGTCGCAGACGCCGTAGTTCACGCAGAAGTATGTGTCGCTCGCCTCGACGCGATTGAGCTCGTACTTGTAGTTGAGGCTGACCGGAGCGCGGGGTTTGACCTCGTGCGTGTACGTGAACTGTCCGCCGTAGCCGCGGTCGACGAACACGCCCGGATTGATCGTCCGGTGCGAGAATGCGCCGACGGCGATCGCGTCCGACGGACGAAGAAAATCGGGCTGTTTGAAATCGACGCTTGCGGTGTACGTCGGCTGCAGGAATGGCGTGGCATTGGTACCAAGCTCCTGCCTGAGATTTCGGAACGGGCCCTTGCCCTCGAGCGAGCCGGCGAAGAGGTTGCCGACCGTCGCGTCGAGATCGAGACGGCGAGCGCCGCCGAACAGCGAGTACGACGTGTAGTGCGTTTGGAACTGGAAGAAGTCGACCGTGTTGAACCCCGGTCCCATCCGCGCTTCGTGGAGCGGGGCTTCGGTGACAGCGACGTCGACATCCTTGATGCTGTCGGGCTGCGGCGGCACCTGGACCGTGGCCAGCTTGAACAGGTTCGACTCGTAGAGGTTGCGCTGGCTCTCGAGGACGTCGGACAGCCGGAAGATGTCGCCCGTGTGAAAGGTGAGCGCGTTGCGCACGACTTTTTCAGCGACGGCGTGCACGCCGCTGACGGTGATCTTGCCGACGACCGTGCGATGGTTCGGCACGAACGTGAGCGTGACGTCGGCGAGATGCTCGGCTTCGTTCACCACGACGCTCGTGTCGACGACGGCGTCGCCGTAGCCCTGGTCCCACATCTCGTCCTGGAACATCACGCGCATCGAGTCGAGCCGTACGAGGTCGAGCGGATCGTTGGCGTGCAGGAGCGTGAGCCGTTTGCGCGTCTTGTCGCTGATCAGCGTCGAGTCGTAGAACATCGACAGCTTGCGGACGATCGTCGGCGGGCCTTCGGCGACCTTGAAGGTCACTTTCACCTGGCGAGTGCCGGTGGGCGTGACGACGGTGTCGACTTCGCTATCGCGCCACCCGCGCTTCCAGTAGTACAGGCGGATGCGGATGATGTCGCGCGCCAGCTCGTCTTCGTCGAGGTAGTACTTGTCCTCGAACGTCGGCGAGTGGCTGAACAGACAGAAGATCTCGATGACAAAACTTCGACAGCTCGACGCGCGTGTCGAAATGCTCTTCTCGAGGTCCTGCACGTCAACGTGCTTGACCCCTTCCATGACGAGGCGGCGAACCTCGGGCGGTGCGGTGTCGCGCTGTTGCGCCGGCAGCGCCGCCGCACACGCCACGACGCACGCCCAGGCGAGTGCTAAGCGACGCATGACCGTCGTTGGAAGAGCAAAGCCTAGACCGCTTGCTCCTCTCGGGCCCGGTTGGCGTTGGACTACGGGCTTAGCGTAGCGAGGCGGGCCGCGGGCGAATCGGGGGTGGTCGTCCTCGCGCGACCTATGGCAATGCTGCCGGAACTGCCTTGGCAGCATTGCCCCCGGCTCGCGCTGCGGGCGCCCACCCCCGATTCGCCCACCCCTCACTCGCTACGCGCGAGCCACAACGGTCGAAGGGAGAGTCAGCGGAGATGGCATCGCGAGGGCGTCGCGCGCTGAACGACTGCGTGCTCGCCCCACGTCGTCGAACGCGCTACCCACATTGCGAATCGCGCCGACTTCACGAACGACGCGTCTGCTGTTGCTGTAGTGAAAGACGCTTCGCGTCGCGCGTCGTTCCGTTGTCAGCTACAATCCAGCCAACAAAGCGTCGTTCGAAGGAGTCGCCGCGATTCGCTTGATCAACCACTCCATTGCAGACTGCGGCGGCATCTGGCTCAAGCCTCGACGCAGCGTGTACACGCTGTCGATCTGATCCGGACGGAAGAGCTTCTCTTCGCGCCGCGTTCCGCTGGTGCCGATGTCGATCGCGGGATAGATGCGCTTCTCGGCCAGGCTGCGATCGAGCTTGATCTCGCAGTTACCCGTGCCCTTGAACTCCTCGAAGATCACGTCGTCCATGCGCGAGCCCGTTTCGACCAGCGCCGTGGCGATGATCGTCAGCGAGCCGCCGCCCGACGTCGCGGGAATCGAGCGCGCCGAGCCGAAGAATGCTTTCGGCTTCGCCATCGCCGTCGCATCGAGACCGCCAGACAGCGTACGACCGGTGCCGCGCTCCGCCGTGTTGTGCGCGCGCGCCATGCGGGTGAGCGAGTCGAGCACGATGACGACGTCCTTGCCCGCTTCGACCAGGCGATGCGCGCGGTTCAACACCATCTCGGTGACCTCGACGTGTCGCTGCGCGGGTTGGTCGAAGCTCGACGAGATGACCTCACCGACGCCCCACGAGATCGCTTCGCTGACTTCCTCGGGACGTTCGTCGACGAGGAGAATGAGCAGCACTGCGTTCGGGTGATTGACCGCCACGCCTTCGGTGATCGCGTGAAGCAGCGTCGTCTTACCGGCACGGGCCGGCGCGACGATGAGCGCGCGCTGGCCATAGCCGATCGGCGCGATGAGATCGATCGCTCGGCGCGTGAGCTCCGGACCACCCTTCGCCGGACGTCCCGTCTCCATGAACAGCTTGCGTTCCGGGTAGGACGCTGGGAGCGAATTGAACTCCGGACGACGTGCTGCCGATGCCGGATCGGCGTCGTTGATCGACTTGATCTCGACGACCGTGGGACGTCCGCGCTGATCGAAGCCGATCGCCGCGTCCACCAGATCGGCGCGGCGCAGCGCGAGCTGTCGCACGATGTGCGGCGGCACGTAGGCGTCGCCCTGTTCGGCGAGATAGCTGTTGGTGGGACGCCGAATGAATCCGGCGTCGCGGGCGGGCTCGAACCAGCCTCGCGTCTCACCCGTCGCTTGGAGCTGGACGGGCTGCTGCTGCTGTTGTTGCTGCGGTTGGCCGTCGCGGCGCGGTCCGCGACCACGTCCCCGGCGATGACGCCGGCCATTTCGGCGATCGTGGAATCCGCCGCCGTCGCCACGATCGTTGCGATCGTTGCGATCGTTGCGATCGCGTTGCTGGTACTGGCCGCCGCGATCTCCACCCTGTGTCTGTGAGGGTCCGCTGGATCGACCCGAATCGCCGCGGGCTTCTCCGCTGTCATTTCCGCCGCTGCTGCCTCTGGGCTCGGACCCGGCCTCGGGTGCCGGCGGTGCGCTGGGCGGGGCCTCTGCCGGCGCCGCGTATTCCTGGCGAGGAGGCGTGTCGTCGACCTCCACGGCCGCTCGGCTCTCGACGGGAGCTTCGTTTCCTCCACCGCCGCCGGTGTCTTCCGCCCGACTCTTCGGGGGCGCACCCTCGAGGTCTTCGCGATACGGATTGTCGCTGACCTCTTCGCTCGATCGGTTAGACGGACGTTGACTACGTCCGCGACGAGAGGGGCGTCGACGTTCGTTCATGCCACTTTTGGGAAAAAAGGTGAATCGCTGGATCTAGTGCCCGCGCATCATCGCGGGAGGTACTTCAGTCTCGACCCGAGTGTCCAACTCACACTCGCGAGGGTCTACGCTCGTACAATCGCTCGCTGCCCGGTATGCGATGGGCGCGATACAACGTTATGATGACGGGATTCACAACAAACGACGCGACGCGTGCTCTGCTGTCGGTACCGCGGAGGGCGGGAACATCCACACGCTTCCCCGAGGTGCTGGCGCTAACGGCGCGGCGCTCGACGCCTGGACCTGATCGCTCAATCAGCGAGGGAACAGGGATCCCTGACGTACTGGCCGGAGGGACGACGTCGCGGTCGTGCCGGCGGACGCCAAGAGTATCGCCACTTGTTCTGTTTGGCGCAACCCTACAGTGCCGCTGCGACAAATCCGCGCGATCCCCCCTGCGTTCGCTTCCGGGCTCCTGCGCTGCGAACTTCGTGCCGGGTCCCTAGGTTTTCCAACCATGTCCGATCCCGTTCCCACCCCAGAGCAACGTCCCCAAACCAGGTCGCCCGGCGAGGACATATCGACCGAGTTGGCGGCCAACGTCCAAGCCTATCAGCGATCCGGAGACGTTGGGGTCCTCATGGACAAGCTCAAAGCGCTCGCCAAACGCGCGACGCCCGATGAGCTGAAGACCGCAACACAGCCCTTCCGCGACATGCCGGAAGTGGTCATTCCCGTCTTCGAACGAATCGTGCTCGACAGCCCGACTGACGCGCAGGCCATGGTGGTTCTGGCCAACGCCTACTGGCTCGTGGGCCGCGGTTCTGAAGCCGTCGAGCGACTCGCGGTTCGTGCCCGAGAGATCGACCCGAACAACCGGGGCGCTTGGCATCTCTGGGCGCTCGCGCAGGGGGACCTCCGTAAGCGCGTCGAGCGGTGGATGGAAGTCACGAAGCGCTTTCCGTCCGACCAACTCGCCCGGGCCACGCTCGCCGACAACGCGACGAGCCTCGCGAACGACGAATCCGATCCGGTCGCGCTCAAGCTTGCGATCGCGACGTACGAAGGGTTGCTCGCCGAATCGACCCACACCGCGCAACGCCTCGCGCTCGAGGAATCGCTGAAGGTGCTTCGGAGCTGGAGAATGTAACCGGCGACGGGGGACGGGCGACCGGCGACGGGCGATGCCATCGTCCACGTGCTGTCTTGGATCTGTCCTTCCGCCAGTCGCCTGTAGTTCGCCGGTCGTCCTTCGCCGGTCCCCCGCCGCCGGTCGTCCGTCGCCGAACAGGGCCTTCGATCGTCTACGAATACCATACCCCGTGGCCGGTCCGTTGATCCCCGGAGACAGGCGTGCGCATCACCTCGTACGAACTGAAGGCAGCCGCCCGAACGCTCGGCCGGCATCGCGGTTTCACGATCACGGCGATCCTGTCGCTCGCGATCGCGATCGGGCTGAATACGACGATGTACAGCGTGATCGATACGCTCATCAGCCCGCACATCGACCTGCCGCATCCCGAGCAGCTCCGCCGATTCTTCTACTTTGGCGACGTGCGCCAGAAGATCGATACGCGAACGAAGAACGCAATGTTTCGATCGGCGCTCGAGCCTCTGGGCACGCTGACCGCACGATGGAACGGCGACTGGCGCGCGTTGATCGAGAGCCCGATCGCGTACGTGCACGGAAGCTACGGGCGGGTTGCGCCGAACTACTTCACCGTGCTCGGTGCACACACTGTGAAAGGACGCCTGTTCGACGAATCCGACATGGGCGCCACGACTCCGGCGGTCATCATCTCGGAACGGCTCGATCGCGATCTCTTTCCGAACGGCGAAGAATCGATCGGCGCTCGCATCCAAATCCAGGGACGTCCGTACGTTGTCATCGGCGTGCTGAGTCGCGAGTCGGACCGCAGCGATGATTCGTGGGTGCTTCCCGACGCGGGAACCGACCTCGCTTCGCTGCCGCTGAACATGATTCGGCTTCGAGATGCCGAATCGCCGCAGCTCGAGCCCACGATGGTGGGAATCGGCAATCGAATCGCAGCGCTCGCCGTGGAAAAGCCACGCGCCGTTCGCGTCGTCGGGTTCGTCAGCGGACGCTTCGACATCCGTGCGCTGTTCCACTTCACGGGCTTTCAAGCCGCGTTGATCTACGCGGTCATCGCGGTGCTGCTCGTGGCGTGCGCCAATCTGGCGAATCTGCAACTCGCGCGCGGGATCGCACGAAGCCGAGAGCTCGCGACTCGCGCCGCGCTCGGCGCTTCGCGTCGGGATATCGTCACGCACCTCATGCTCGAGAGCGCGCTCTTGGCCGCTGCCGGCGTGGTGCTCGGCATCGTGCTGACGTTCTGGGGCATGCATCTCCTCACGGCGTGGATTCCGGAGTCGATGGGCTATTACATCGTCGCGCCGCAGACGAGCTGGCGATTGTTCGCGTTCGCCACGGTCGCCGGTGTGGTGTGCATGCTGCTCGTCGGCCTCTTTCCGGCGATCCGCGTCTCGCGTGTCGACCTCAATGATGTAATCAAGAGCGGCGCTGGAACGGGATCCACGCGGCGCGCGCGCCGGCAATACGGCCTGCTCATCGCGGCGGAGATCGGGTTCGCGCTGGTTCTGGTGTGCGGTGCAGCGCTGCTCGTTCGCGCTGCGCGACAGCTCCAGGCCGAAGGCGACGCGTGGGATCAGTCGATGCTGACCGAAGTCCGGCTGCAGGTGAAACAACCACCGGGTGTGTCGCGCCCCGTCGCCGATCTGGCCGCGGAGGTCGTGTCACGAATGCGTGCCGCGACCGATGTTGCCGACGCGACGGTCATCACGAGTCGCGCTGACAACGAGCTCGCGGTCACCGTCACCGATCCAGGCGGCGCGCTTCGTACGGTGCCGGCGCCGAGGTGGGCAGCGACGGTCGTCTCGCCGTCGTACTTCCGCACCATGGGTTTCGGGATTGCTCATGGCCGAGATTTCCTCGAGGGCGAAAGCGGCGAAAGTGGATCGGTGATCGTCGATCCGCATTTTGCTCGAACGCTATGGCCAGGCGCCGACCCGCTCGGCCGCATGGTCAAGTTCGGCGCGCCGGAGACCCCGGGCCGATGGTTCACGGTGGTCGGCGTTCGAAAGCCAGTCGGCATCGAGAGCACCGAACAGCCAGGCCCGGGCATCGGCGACGCCTATCGATTGCCGCTTTCCGATGATCGCATCACGGGCGCGAAAACAGAGCGGGGCAACCCGGAAATCGAGGTGGTTGTGCGCGCGAGCCGCAACGCACATCGAACGCCCATCGTCGTGAGCGCCGCCCTCAACGGCGACGCGCGCCTCTCGCCGACGTTCATCGGAACGTTCGACGAATGGTCAGGCGCCGAGGCGAAGCGCAAGAATCAGAACTTCGTCGGCTTTCTCTTTGCCCTGTTCGCCGCCGTCGCGCTCGGTCTCGCGGCGCTCGGTGTCTATGGGATCGTGTCGCACTCGGTCGCTGAACGCCGGAGGGAGATCGGAGTGCGCATCGCGCTGGGTTCGAGCGCCCGGGCGATCCTCTACGTCATCCTGCGCGAAGGAAATGTCTTCGTGCTCGCGGGCACGGCAATTGGGCTCTGGCTGATTCGAGATACGGCGTGGCTGCTGCGGCAATTCCTGCAGTACGCCGAAGCCGATGTCTACAGCGTGGAGCTCTACGTGCCGGCCGCGATGTTCCTGTTTTTGGTCGCGGTCGTGTCGGCATTCATTCCGGCGCATCGAGCGACGAAGATCGATCCGGTGGAAGCGCTTCGATGTGAATGAGGGAAGTGGGAAGAGGGAAGCGGGAAGAGGGAAGAGGGGGGAAGGGATTTCGGGGGAAGCGGGTACGTCGTTAGCTCGGCCGCCACACCGTGTAGGAGCGCCCGTCTCCCTTGTTCGATGAGAAGTCGTTTGGCCGCGCTTGGCCCGGGGGCGCGACGCAGATCTTGAGCAGACGATCGCTGATTTCATAAATCCCCGCTTGCTTCTTGCCTTTCAGCTTGCCGGAGCGATTCACGTAATCGATGTGCCCTGGCGTCTTCGTCGAGTCGAGTGTGAACTCAGCGTCAAGCATTGACTGAGCGCCCGCGAGAACTTGCGTGACGTTCCCGCGCGTGATGCGCTTGCACCACTTGACCATGTCCGGCGCGAGCGGCTTTCCGTCGAAGACGGCTGAAACCATCGGCCACTCGCCTTCGATTTCGGTTGAAGGTCCATTGTCATGCCGCGCGCCCTTTTTGTCATCCCGAGCCGCCTTTTTGTCATCCCGAGCGCCCCTTTTGTCATCCCGAGCGAAGCGAGGGATCTGCACTTCTGCTGTTGATGGTGCAGATCCCTCGCTTCGCTCGGGATGACTGACTCGCTTTCCGCGACGCGCTGGCGTGCCGCGCTTGAGCGTCTCCATCGCCAGACCTGAATCCGCTTTGGTCGCGAACCGCCGCGGCCTCGCATCGCCGCGCGTCGCGAGGCAGATCGTCCACGTATCGCCGTCGAGTGTGTAGATGCCGCGATTCACCATGCCCTCCGGCGGACCAGCCGTGAACAACAAGTCGAACGCCTTGGGCTTCTTGCCGGGCGACAGCTCGATCGTTCCCGCGTAATCGTACCCCATGCCGCGCGAGATGAACGTGTCGCCACGGATCGTGATCGTCGCCTCGCCCAGCGCTGCCTCGGGCGTCTCGTTGCCGTCCGTCTCGAGTGACGTGACCTGCCAGGTTCCCTGAAGCTTGTCGAGATCCGTTGCTTTTTTCGCCGGCACGATGTCCTCCGCCAGGTCAACGAGCTGCAAATGTCGTTCGGCTGTTCGGTCTGAGCAACATCGGGCCCGGGCCAACCGTCCGGTCGGGAGTAACGACGCATCATTTCGTCGCTCGCGGCATTCGCGGTCGCGTTGCAGATTGAGCCCCGCCCATGCGATTCCTCATTGCCGTCCTCTGATGCGATACCTATCAATTGCGGTGCTCGCGCTCGGCGTCGCATGTACCCCGGACAGCTCGCAATACGTGGGCTCCGCGATGTCGGACACGTCGCCGGATTCGGCGGGCGCTCTGACGCTCACACTGTGGCCCGAGAGCGACAGCGCATTCGGCGGATATATCCGCGCTGGTGCCCCAGTACGACTCGCCGGCTGGGTATATGCGTGGTACGAGGATGGATCGCTCCAGATCTCGAGTATCACCACTGACGGCGACACCGTTCGCTGGACGTCGAAGGTCACCGATGCCGCGATTGGTGGTCGATTCAGGGTGAAGGGCATAACGCACGGCGGCAGCGGCGGAACATGGCGCGCGAATCTGCAACGAGGCTCGGCTGCCACCGTCGCTCGGCTGCATTCGCGCAGGTCGGAGGTGTGGGATGAAGTCGTCCCCACTTTTCTTCTGCTCGGCGTGGTGTTTGCGCTCGCGCGCTGGGTACGCCGCGAACCATGGCCGCCGCTGCCAACACCGCCGGCATATCCGGCATTCTCGTCCGCGCCCGTCGGCATCTCGGGTTGGCTCCTGCTCTTCACGTTCGGGCAGATCGTAGTCCCGTTGATAGGGTTGGCGCGCTCCTGGCACACCGTGTTCTCTCCATTCAGCAACAATCCACTATGGGATGCGCACGGTGTCGCCTGGTTCGTCCGCCCGTTGATCGCGTCCGAAAAGCTGTTTCCGATACTGCACCTTGCACTTCAGCCGGTCGGCGTCGTTCTGATCGTGAGGCGAAGCCGCTTCGCGCCCCGCTTCTGGGCTGGCTTCCTGATAACCTTGGCGACGTATCTCGTGCTTGACGCCGCGGTAGCTCAGGCGCTCGCCGCGTCGCTCACGGATGTCGTCGGTCGTGAGATCGGCCAAGGGTTCGCTCTTGCGGCGTCGCATGCGACGATCACCAATGTTCGCAATGCGGGATTCGCGATCATCTGGGCTACGTACTGGTGTCGCTCGACACGCGTGCGGATGACGTTTGGCTCGGGCGGACTGGATCGACCGGTGATCGAGCCACCGCGGGTGCCAACCGAACCGGCGAATCCGGAACCCACGACAGTGACCACTGCGGTCGAGGGCTAGTGCGGTTTTTTCCCCATGGGGTACATCGTCACCTGCACGTACTCCGATGCCTTGAGGTATTTCGCGCACGCAGCGCGGAGCGAGTTGGCGGACAGCGACTTCGCGTCGAGCTCATGCCCGAGAATCGTGCCGAGTGGCCAGCCCATTCGCGCGTGCCACATCAACTCTGACGCCCAGTACTTGTTGCTCTCGGCCTTTCCGTCGAGGTCACGCACGCGCGCTGCTTTGATCTTCTGATATTCCATCTCGGCAGGGCCCGCGGTACGCAGTCGGTCCAGCTCCGCGAGCGCCGCCGTGGCGAGCGAATCGATTCGCTCTGGTGAGGCGTCGAAGTCGATCGTCACGGAGTAGGTCGCTGGGGGCACGAGGTTCACCGACGAACTGACCGAAGCGCCATACGTGCCGCCGAGCCGCTCGCGAAGGTGCGAGTTCAACGCGAGCTCCGCGACATCGCTCGCTTCGGAGAGATCGCGGCCGGCTTCATCGGTGCCCTCGTACGGACCCGAGAGGATGATCTGAGTTCGCGCCTTCGGACCCGCTCCCGCGACGATCTCGCGCCGAACCACACCCTTTGGAAACCGAATACCGTCATCGCGCGATTGCTCTGCGGATCCCGACGGCAGCGAGGCGAGATACTCACTGATGAGAGCGCGCGCGCGATCAAGCGTGAAGTCGCCGGTCATGACGAGCGTAAAGCTGGCCGGATTCGCCATTCTCGCTTTCCAGAACTCGAGTGCCCTCGTGAGATCGATTGCGGCGACGAATCGCTTGGTGCCCTTGATGCCGCGAGCACTGTGTTGCGCCAGGATCGCGGCGACGGAGTCGCCAAAAATCGCGTCGGGATCGGCAGCGCGCCCGCGCGTATAGTCCGCGAGGCGCTCCGAATAGCGGCGAAACGCAGCCGTGTCGACGCGCGGCTGCGTGAAGTACAAGTAGAGAACCTGAAACATCAACTCCATGTCGTGCGGCGTGGCATGACCGCTGAAGGCGATGCCGTCGTCCTCGACTGATGCGTTCAACGTCACGGACGTTTCGTCGAGGCGGCGTCCGAGCACGCGGCCCGGAACTGGGCCAACGCCCATTGCGCGCACGATGGCATCCGCGTGAAATGCCGATGGATAGTCGGCGGCGCTCGCGAGTGAGGCCCCGGCGCTGCTCTGCAATCGCAATTCGATCTGATCGAACGAGAATCGCGTGGGCTTGAGGATCACTCGCATCCCGTTCGCCAGCTTCCAATCGAACACGCGCGCGTCGGAATCGATTCGCTCTGTAGCGATACGACCCGGTGCAGGGACAGACGACAGGAGCGGGGCTGTGTCGGCTGCCTCAACTGAAGGCGGCGATACTCGGTCGGCTGCGGCGCGCGCTGCCACGACGAGTTGGTCGCTTTCCGCAGCTGCTCCGCCCGCGTGAGGCCGCGTAACCACGATCAACGCCGAGCTGTCGATCGCCAGCGCACGCACTCGCGCGAGTATGTCGGCGGGCGTGATCGTGGGGAGCAGCGTTCGGGTGAGATCGAATGCCGTGGCGCGATTCACGAAGACATCGCCAGTGAGGAATGTGGCGATCAACCCGTCGGCGATGTCGCCGGAGTGGTCAGCCCATTCGTCATCATTGCGTCGCTCTCGCAAGAGCGCGGCGGCGCGCCGCTTTACCTCCGCTTCTGAAACGCCGAAGCGCGCGATGCGCGCGACTTCAGCCGAAACCGTCTCGAGGGCCGCGGTCTCGCGTTTCTCCGCGGATTGGACGCGCACGATGTTCGCTCCAAGGGACCGGGCGATCTCGCTCGTCTCCACGCTCGACGTGAGGATGGGCGAGCCAGGTTGCGCCGAGGCGTCGTCGAGCCGTTCGTCCAGGACGCGCTGCCAGAGCTCGTCGATCAACGTTCCGCGATAATCCGCCAAGCGACGCAGTGGAACAGGACGGCTCAAATGCCACAGAGAGATGCGAGTCGCCGTCGCTTCCGGATCGCCCAGAATGACCGCTCTCGCTGCCGCGGCAAACGGTACGTCCGGATTGTCTCGCGCGCGCGGCGCGTGCACCGCTGGAATCGAGCCAAAGTGATGACGGACCAGTCCCACGATCTCGTTCTCGTCGAAATCTCCGACGACGACGACGGCCATGAGGTCGGGGCGATACCAGTCGTTGTAAAACCGTCGCATCGCGCCGATGTCGAAGCGGCGGAGCACGGCAGTATCGCCGATGACTTCGCGATCCGCGTAACGCGAATTCGCGAACAGCAGCGCGTTCCGCTCCTTTCGCAGGCGTGTGGCCGCGCCTTCGTCTGATCGCCACTCGGACATGACGACGCCGGCTTCCTGTGCGGCGGCCTCGGAGTCGAATGTGACGTAGTGCGCCATGTCGGCGAGAATCGCCAACGCGGTATCGAGTGCGCCCGCGCGATCCGTGGGAACAGTGATGCGGACGATCGTCTCGTCACGACTCGTGGATGCGTTGATGTCGCTGCCTGGCCGCATCCCGATCGACTCCAGATAGTCGTCGACCGCGTGACCAGGGAAATGCCTCGTTCCCCGGAACAGCATATGCTCGACGGCATGCGCGAGGCCGCGTTGATCGTCGGCCTCGAGCACAGAACCAGCGTTGATGACGAGCTTCACCTCAGCGCGATTCGCCGGCCAGCTGTTCGCGCGGACGTAATAATGAAAGGCGTTCGAAAGCTGCCCGACTCGCAACAGCGAGTCTGTCGGGATGACACTTTCCAGCCGTACGTTCTTGGTGTCGCAGCACTCAGGCTCGGCTCGGTCCTGCCGCAGCCATGCGAAAATGGCTCCCGCAACGACGAGTGGCGCGACAATGGCGGCGACGATGGCTTCGCGAGCTGGCTGAAAGCGAGGCATGCCGGAGGGAGGGAAATCAGAGTCGTATAATCTGACTCTTCACCGCCGCGGCGGAAACGGGTCGTCGCACCTTTGGGGAAGGCGCGTCGCGGCGCTCGCTGCTTCCCTGGCTAGTCCGCCCTCAGCGCCTCAGCGGGATCGACGCGCGCCGCCCGCCGCGCCGGCATCCAAGTGGCCAATGAGGAGATGATCAGCACCGACGCCAACGCGCCCGCGAGCGTCGCCGCATCGACGGTCTTCACCTCGAACGCGAGGCTCTCGAGCAGCTTCGCAAACGCGACGAACACGACGAGCCCGGCCGCCGCACCCGCAACGACGATCGTTTCGCCCTGCCGTACGATCATGCGTGCGGCGCCAGCCGGCGCCAGGCCGAGCGCGATGCGAATGCCGATTTCCCGCGTGCGAAGGCTGACGGCATACGCGATCACGCCATACAGTCCCACGACGCCGAGGACGAGCGTCGCGATCGCACCGACTGTGAGGACGCCCAATGCAAACGTCATCTGCGCTCGAGCATCGGTGACGATTTGCTCCATCGTTGCCGCGCGGTAGAACGGCAGCGTCGGATCCATCGCATGCAACTCGCGCGCGAGCGCGCGCGGTAAATCCGGCATCGGCGCGGTCGTTCGAACGACGAACGCCATGTCGCGCGCGGTCGTGAAGGCCAAGCCCGTCGTATCGCCGTTCGCCTCTTCGGGTACGTACACCTCGGAGACGGGCGGGCGAGTCAGCGTCGAATCACGAATGTCGCCAACGACGCCGACGATCGTGAACCACGGACCAGTCGCGGTCGGACGCAGCCGCTTGCCCACGCCCGACCGCCCCGTTGGATCATGCCAGAAATGATCGACGAATCCTCGGCTCACGACCGCCTCGAGCGCACCGCGGCGAATGTTCGCGTCGTCGAACGATCGTCCGGCGATCTGCGGAATCCGCATCGTCTCGAAGTAGCCGCTCGTCACCGTCGTGGTTTGGAACACGG
>Ga0070681_10000624_pt1 | contig 29028 bp, 68 predicted proteins | sample KBSC83BmetaG_FD_65650 | JGI IMG/M metagenome (GOLD analysis project Ga0070681, IMG submission 65650) | Corn rhizosphere microbial communities from Kellogg Biological Station, Michigan, USA - KBS C8-3B metaG | ecosystem: Host-associated > Plants > Roots > Rhizosphere | place: USA: Michigan...
TCCGGGGTTACTATGCCAGCGACATCCTCGCCCTGTGGGAGGAGATCGCGCCGGAGGAGCTGAAGGACGTGAAAGATCCCGACGACGACGACCCGCTGAAGATCACCGACACCGACGATGAAGTGTTCGAGGCGCCTGTCACGGACCCTAAGGACCCTGTGACAGATCCTCGCAGGTCAGAGCGATCTGTCACAGGGTCACAGGGTCACAGCGAAAAGCTGCCGACTACACGACATACGAAAGCGAAACTGCCGGATGTGGAGAAGAAGTTCCTCATCGAAGGGAAAACAGCGTGATCAGTGAAGCTGACCTCGGGTGGGCAGGGGGCATCATCGACTTCCAGGGTCATATCGTAAAGAAGTCCAACACGATGCGGGCGGCAGGGTCGATGCAGATCACCTTGTACGTGGAGACCTCGCTGACCGAGATCATCACCAAGCTGGGTCGGCTGACCGCGACCAGTCCCGAAGCGCTGAAGACCAGGCTGCGCTCCCCTGACATCGCCCGCCGGAACTGCGTCGAGCACTGCCCCGAAGCGCATGTCCATGTTCTTTACGAGGGCGGGGAGATGCCCCCGCAGCAGCGCTGGACGGTCAGCGGGGCATCTGCCGCGATCGTGCTGTGGAACCTGCGGGACCTGCTGGTCACGAACAAGGAGCCGTGGGACTGGGCGCTGGCGATGACGCTGGCGTCCACCCGGCTGGCGGGGCAGGGATCAGCGACGGCAGTTACCGCGATCCGCCGGATGGCAGATGCTGGCTGGGAGATGCCGCCGCTGTTCCGGTCGGTGACAGAACAGCAGGCGATCAGGGAGGCGAAGTGAACATTCATCCTCACCGACTACGAGAGGCAAGGTAATGCTCAGCAGGTTCATCGGGTTGATGTGCGCGGTATTCGCCGGGGCATTCGGCATGTACGGACTGAACCGTCCGCAGGTAGAGGCCGCTCCCGTCATCATCGGAGGGGTCATCCTCCTGATCGGCGTCATCATCAACTCATGGGACAGGAAGCGGTAATGCTGGTTATCAAGACCATCGATGAAGATTCCAGGGAGGTCACCCTGGAGTTGTCCGGGATGGAGAACGGCTGCATCAAGTTCTCCATCAGCGGCAAATCCCGGGATGCTACTGCCATCCTTGACGACGCCGAGACGGAGGAAGTGCGGAAATGGCTGAGCTGAAGCTCGCGAGGGAAATACGCGCGGTAATGACTGATGAATCACCGCGCACGGAAACGCAGATGCGGCAGGAGATCATGCGCCTGTGCATGACGCGCTCCCTGCTGTACGTGGAAGTGCAGTTCGATCCGTACGGCACTCCGTTTCATCCTGCCATCACCGGCAAGCCTGCCGATGTGGCGGAATGGCTACGGCAGCTGGCTGATGATATCGAGGGGCTGAAATGACGGAAGCCGAGATCGCCGCCTGGAAGGAGCAGCTCCGCTCCGCCCGGGAGGTACGGCACACCAGGATGCATTACGCCGCCAAGCGGCACATGATCAGGATGCAGCAGGAACTGACACGCTGGCAGCAGGAGATCGCGGAAATCGATTCTGCCTACTTGAAAGAGACGGAAGGACTGGGGAGTGCCATCGACAAGGGATGAGCTTTACGCACTGGCGAAGAAGAAGCGCTCCAGGGAGAACTTGGAGGCTATCCAGGAGATGCTGACCGAGCTGCGAGAGCACGCGGACAGGGCGGAAGAGGCGCTGACCGCCCTGAACCGCATCCGCGAGGACGCGAACATCTTCAGCAGCGAACTCGATGACGAGAACATCTTCCTCCCTTCGGGAAGTGACATCCAGGAGAAGCTGCAGGCATTCCTGGATGAGCTTCCCGGCGAGGGAGAAGATGTCGATGACCTTCTCTCCGAGGCGGAAGCCCGTGCGGAGGAATACGAGAACTGCCTGGAGGACAACGACTATTCCGCCGACAACCGGGAAGAGATCTGGGGCAACCTCCTGGATACCCTGGAAGACATAGCGAAGGTGATGTCATGAGAACAGTCAACGGATGGACCTGGGACGAGGAAGCCAAGCGGTGGTACGTCATCAGGAAAGGCGTGAAGATCATCGTGCGGCAGCTCAACAGGAACGACCCTCCTGATTTCAATGCCAGCCTGCTCGACGTGGAAGAACCCCCGCAATGAGGAACTGCGAGAAATGCAGCCGCCGGTCCCTGTTCAGCGTGAGGGTGAGAACGCAAGGCGGCTATCTCTACGCCCGCACCTGCCTGAGGCATATCTGCTGGGCTAAGCGCAAGATGAAGGGAGGATCATGAAAGTCACCCCGAGCATGACCAATGAGTCCGGGAACCTGCTCGCGGAGCAGGCGGACTTCCTGGATATCGACGGTCAGGGCATCCGGGTTAAGCGCAGTGAGTTCAGTCCCGATCTCGCGGAGATCACCCTGGATTCCACTGCGTACCCTAACGTTACCGGCAGGTTCTCCGTGAATGACCTGTTCGGCATCGCGGCGCAGTGCATTGCCGTGGCAGGGGAGATCATGAGGTCCGGCGGTCAGCTGGACCCCTACGAGGAAGAAATCAGGGCGCGCTTCACGAGGGAGGCACAATGAGCAAGCCCCGGTTCGGCACGGTCTACATCGTCGTGCACTGGCTCGCCTATGACAGCAGCGAGAACCTCTTCGCAAGCCTGGACGAAAAAAAGGCGCGGAAGTGGCGTGATGAGCACCAGGCGTTGCTGCCCCCCGGCGAGGAGATGGAGGGGTACCACATGGAAGAAATGGAGTTGCAGTAATGCCGAGAACCTGCTTCATCATCCTGGCGGATCAGCGCGACGAGGAAGGCTACATCCCTTCTGTCGTCACCGAAGGCGAATACGGGCATTCCCCGCTGACCGGGACCGGCGAATGCGCCGCTCCGTGGCACTGGGGTAAGACCTGGGAGACCGCCCAGGACACCTGCCGTCAGGAGAACAGCAAGCTCGGGCTGGGCGTGGCGGATGTCATCGACATCACGCTGTCCAGCATGAGGAAGTAACACTTGCGGAATACATACTCAGCGAGTATGGTTGACTCAGCGAAGGGAAGGAAGGAAAACAGATGACTTACACGCTCCCCGCACTGCCCGCCCCTGCAGTCCCGGACATCATGGAGAAGTCCGCCGAGACGATGACCTGGCTCCGGCAGAACATCAAGGTCGGGTACGTCTCCGAACGCGGTCCCGCCTGGTGGGCGAACGGCGCCATCACCAAGGACGGGACCTGGGACACCATCCCGGACGGCTCCCACTTCGAGGGACCGGTCCCCATGGAGGAAGTCCGCAAGCTGCTGGACATCCCGCTGGTCAAGGCGACCGCGACATTCGCCGAGTACCTTGACGAGAACGGGCAGCGGCAGGTCACCAAGGACACCTCGGTCCTGCCGGTGATCAACCAGCGCACCGGGCAGGTTTTCTCCTATCCCAAGGAAGGCTACAAGATCCACCCCTACCTGGAGACCCTCGCCGGGTTCATCGGGAGGATCCTCGATGACGATCAGGTCGGCGTCGGGTCGGTGGGGCTGCTCCAGAAGGGCGGCGTGGCATTCCTCCAGGCACGCCTGCCGGAGCATTTCGAGGTCGCGGGCTACGGCTATGTACCGTACCTGATGGCGGTCACCTCCGCCAACCTGTCCCGGTCCACCTCCTGGAGCACGGGCATCCTCGCCGGGGTCTGCGACAACACGGTCAACAACGCCCTGCGCGAGGCGCTCACCCAGCTGAAGATCAGGCACACCAAGAACAGCGGGGCCACCGTCCAGGCGGCACGGGAGAAGCTGGGCATCCAGCTGACCCAGGTCGCGGAGGACATGGGCGAGACGATCTCCGCCCTGGCGGACGTGGAGGTCAGCGACAAGCAGTTCAGGCAGTGGCTGGACCTGATGGTCCCGCTGGTCAAGGCAGACGGCACTCCCAAGACGCCCGGCTGGGCGGCAGTCGCGGAGGAAAAGCGCGGCGAGATGACCCGGCTGTGGACCGCCGACGAGAAGGCCGCCACGTGGAACGGCACAGGCCTGGGGGTGTTCCAGGTGGCGAACACCTACCGCACCTGGGAAGGCGGGTTCACCAAGGCTCAGGGTGGCAGGCTGGAGCACAACCTGGCTAGTGACGCGCTCGGGGTGAGCGCCAAGGCGGACCTCAAGGCGATGGAACTGCTCGGGGAGGTCCTGGACCGTAAGCTGGTCATGGCGTGACCAAAGCTGAAAAGGAACTGGCAGCGCGGGCGTATGCGTGTCCGCGCTGCCTTGCGGAGGCTGACAAGAAGTGCCGCGCCAGAATACCGCAGTACACACCTCTGGGTTTCAATCATCCGCGTTACGGCAAGCTCATGAAGGGAATCCACGCAGAGCGGCTCGCTCTGTTGGCAGAAGGAGAGAAGAATGACAGCGACTGACCAGATCACGCTTTCCCCCGACGAGGAATTCGACCTGTGGGTACAGCGGCTCCCCAAGGGTGCGCTGCTGTGCCGTGCCAGCTTCACCAGCAAGGGGCACAAGTTCCCTGAGGTCGGGGATCCTCGCGCTCCCGCGTCCCGGCGCAACGGGATAACGGTCATCGAGGCAGCCTGCCTGCGCCGCTGCGGCGTGACGCTGCTGCTGAACGTGGACAGCGAGGGGTACATCACCAAGCGCCGGATGCTCCACTACGGCAACACGAAGTACCTCATCCCTGCCGAAGCCCGTGACGGCAAGGGGCTCACCAAGGCGAAGAATGCCCGCCTGCGGCAGGAGCTGCTCATCCGCAACGCCGAGTGGATCACGCAGGAGGACTGATGGCGCTGCGGGCAGGATCGTATGACAGGGCCAGACCGCAATGGCGGGGCGTCATCAGGCAGGAGGGCATCCCCTGGTACGTCTGCGAGCACAGGCATGAGGGGTCTCGCGATTCGCGGGCGTGCGCGGCAGCAGCCCTTCCCGCGCTGAAAGCCAGGGATCACCAGGACCCGCAGGCACCACTGCCGGAGGGGTGGCACGTTTTCGACAAGCGATGGGATGTGGTCTTATGACACTCGTTCACGTCACGCTGGATAAGCGGGAGCAGGATGTCCTGCTGAAGATGGCAGATGAGGTCGCGGCGGAGCGCGGCACCCTCACGCCCTGGGAGTCCATCGGGACCAAGATCCGCAGAGCGCGGGACACGGAGCGCTGGGAGCACGACGAGGAAGCGCGCACCGCTGAGTGGACTGCGAACTTCGTCAAGCCCGCCAGGCCGGTGCGGTACTCAGATGAACTGCCCGGATAACCAGACGGCAGGCATGATACCTGCTAACTTACGCAAGGAGGTGACATGGCGAAGGAGCTGAAGGGGTACGTGGCGCCCCGTGCGCGGGCTGAGCGCGCCTACGAGACCGTCTACCCCTACGACAAGTGGTTCGGGGTGCCCGCATTCCGCAACAAGGTCTGGGAGCTGTCCAGGGGCACGGACTTCAGCCAGCAGATCCAGCTGGCTTCCGTGCGGTCGGCACTCCACGGCGAAGCCCGCAGGCGCGGTGTCAAGATCAGCATCCACAAGAAGAGCAGCAGCGATGACGACACGCTCATCCTGCATGTCATGGGACCGAGGAGGACGGCATGAACGCAGTGAGCTACCTCGTCCGCACCGAAGACGACTTCAAGACCACCCACCTCGAACTTTTTACCGGCGACGAGAAGAGCGAGGTCACGGCGCAGGATCAGCTGGCTCAGTACCTCACCTCGCTGATCCAGGTCAACCGCTACGCGATCGGCCCGATGGTTGCCGGGATCTGGGAATGGGCTGCTGATGACACCCGGCGGGAGCTGATCCTGGAGCTGACGGCAGTCCGGGAAGAGATGGATGGCTTCTCCGACGAGGACTGGAAGGTTACTGATCATCACGGCGCCACCGAGCCCGTCACGTTCACCGTCCGCATCGACAGGAAGAACCAGCAGTGATGCTGACGGGAGCTGAGATCAGGGCAGCCGCAGGTCACCTGGGACTGAGCGGCAAGGTCCTGCTCGATCAGCTGCATGCCTGGCACGCGAAAGAGCCCTGGTTTGAACGGACCGTCCGGGCAGCTGCCAGCGAATCAGGGTACAACGAGACTTCTCTGGAGGAGATCATCGACCGGGTGAAGAGGGAACAGGTGGCCGCCGACGAGAGGTTCAACCCGTACGAGCTGCGGAAAGCAGGGAACAGGCTCGGCTACTCGCAAGCCGTCACGGAGACGCTGAACCAGGTCCTGGGCAACCCTCCGGTGAGGACCCTCCTGCAGATGGCGGATACCGTGCAGCAGCGCTCCCGGATGGAGGCAGTGATCGCAGAAGCCCGCAGGCTCCGCCAGTCCGCCGACGACGACACGATCACCATCGGCGAGCTGAGGGCGTGGCTGGATCGCGAGCTTGATCCAGCTCGCCCGGTTAAGACCATGCTCATCGCCGGGATGACCATCGACAAGATCGTGAGAGATATCCATGATCACCGCGAGCCGGAGTACCCGGAGGGGACCGTCGCGAGAGACAAGAACGGAAAATTCTGGAGACGGAGAGGGCGCGGATGGACAGCCTTCGGGACTGCTGTTCATTACACCGATGAAATGCCCGTCCGCCCGCTGGAGGTGATCTCGCAGTGAAATACAAGACCCTCGCGGAACTGCGTGACGCTTACGCTCGCAAGGAACTCACCGAGCCCCTGGTCATCGATCATCATGATTCGCAGGTCTTCATTCCCCTGGATGAGGACTGGGTGAAAGTGGAGACTGTCATGAAGATAGATAACTGCGACCTGATCAGGCAGGCTCTGGAACTGCTGGGCATTCCCAGCGAGCACGGATAGGGGAAATCGTGAAAAAAAGCAGGAGAGAGCCTTATCGCGGAAACGACCTGGACCTGCCTGCGGATTACGGGGAACTGACCCGGGATGCATTCATGGCAGTCAGGGAACAGTATCCCTGGATGACAGCAGCGGAAGCGAGCATATGGGAAGTCCTCTGCCGCTTGCGGGGAGACGCCGGGCTCTCGGAGTCTAATGTCCGGTATCTTTTCGAGTGCATCGTCAGGAGCCTGTCCGATCATCCTTATCACTGTGAATCCTGTGATATGTACTCATGCAAGGCGGAATGACATGATCGTCGCGACCGTGGAAGACACCGCAGCCGGGAAGTACGTGGTGCTGGAATGCCAGCATCCCGTTGCCTCCGGACGTCATATCATCCTCGGCGGGAAATCCCGGGCGAAGCTGATGACCATGTGCGGGGTGACGTTCGTCGTCGGGCAGTTCACCGATCCCGGGGAGCTGGCAGACAAGGTGGAGGAACATGAGAAGACCCACCACGAGACCGCCGTGCCCGAAGATACCGGGCATCACCGTGCTATCGACCTGGCAAGCCGCAGGCACGCTAAGACGCGATCTCCGGGACCTCGATGACCTCCGCCTCGTAGACCCCGGTGTCCTCATGCAGCGAAAGACGTTCCTGGAGGTCCTTGTTCTGCTTGGCGAGTTCCTTGACGTATTCCATCGCCTGGTCGAACTCGGTGGACTCATCCTTCTGCTTCTGCCGGGGACGGTCCAGCCCGTAGGAACGCGCCAGTCGCTCGGAGATCGTGGCGCCCGCGAGAGCAGCCTTGATCTTGATCTCCTCATCGTAGAGAGGCTTATTGTAGTCGATAGTGCCATCGGGGAAACGCTCGAAGACGGGAGACCCTCCGGGGGAGACGACCCTCTTCCCGGGTCCGTTCATGATCCCGAGGACAACTTCCTGGGCTCTTTCCAGCTTCGCCCGCTGGATGTCCCGGGAGCCGTCGTCGGGGATTTCCTCGTAGTAACGGGAGACGATCTGGCTGATTCTCGCCTTGGAAATCCCGAACTTCTCGGAGATTTCCTGATAGTTGTGCCCGCCGTCGCGAACCATGCCGACGATCTCGGCATCGCGGTTAACCAGGGCGACATCGCGGGTTCTTGGCACACGCTCTCCGAGGGTAATGCTTACATGTACCTAAATAGTACCAGAAAAGGAAAGGGAAATGAGCATGTTCTTCCCGCCGAAATGTGCCAAGGGCGGTCGGTGCAGGTACCGCAAGGTGAATATCTTCCGCATCACTCGCGGTAGTCCGCCGATCAAGGCCGGGACGAAGCGCGCCTGCGCGAAGTGCGGGATGCCAAAGAGGAAAAGAACCTGATCACGAAGCTTGACACGTGCCAGGATCGGGCACTATGCTACAGCCACATCCGAAGGGAAGGAACGACATGCAGAGCAAAGAAGATATCGAGAAGGTTCACCAGGCGGTCCATGACGCCGACCCGGACTTCGAAGATGACCGCATGGAGGTCATCCGCGACTCGCTGGACTGGGTGCTCGGCAACGACGGCATGACCGCCCAGCAGTTCATCGACCTGCACATCGCGGAGGCGTGATGTGCAGCGAGCAGGAGATCGAGAACCCGCTGAGCGACTGATGGCGATCACGGGTGATGTCTCGCGGGAGGTTTTCACCTGCAAGTCCTGCCGCAGCCTGATCCGCCGCGACCGGTCGGCGGGCTGGTATGACATCGACATGAACCATGACACCAACCCCGAGCCGTGGTCCTGCTCCGGTCGCTATACGGCATCCCCCCTGCGCAGGCACGCTCCGATGGAGGAAGACGAGAAGCTCATGATGACCCCGCAGGAGAACCTGACCGAAGCCGCCAGGCTGCTCGACGTGATCGGGAAAGCAGCAGAAGGCAAGCCCCTGTCCGTCGCCGACACGATCGCGCTGGCGAACTCCCGGATGACCCTGGCACTGGCACTCAACGCGGTGCCGTTCCTGGGAGATGTCCGGGAGGAGTTCGCGGACCTGAGGGACCCCCGGAAGATCACGTGAGAGCCCATCGTTTCCGGGCTCGCAGTACCGGTCCGGTGCGGTACTGCCGCAGCTGCGGGCAGGAACGGGAGCACCAGATACACCAGCCCTGGTGGCGGCGATGGATGTACCGGCGCTGACGTTCTGCGAGCACATCCCTCACAAATGCGCCTGCCGCTGGGTGAGCTACCCCGGAATCACGGGGTGGTACCTGCAGCAAGCGCACTCAGGATGCCTGATGCACAAGGAAGATAACGGTGAACCCGAAGCACGCGAAGATCATCTTCGAGATCATCCTGCTGACCCTGAGCGCCGCAGCAGCGGTCATCGCCCATAGGGGGAAGGGATGAAGACAACCAGGAAAGGATACGTCAGGGCGCACCGCTACAAGCCGGGTCCTGGGTACCTGTGCAGCTCCTGCGGGATGGAGCGCAAGCACCGGCTGCACCAGGGATCGCTGTGGCGGATGCTGCACCGCAGGTCGTTCCGGTAGGAATACAGAAAGGAAGGCTCATGCCGAGAGCACGGAGTTCAGCGGAGATCATCGAGAAAATGGACCCCCGGCAGCAGATGCGGGGCAGGACGCTCGCGGAGTTCGCGACGAGAGAGGGGATGCTGCAGGCGGCGGATGAAGTGGAGAAGCTCATCTTCGCTGAGGATGACCCCGCAGAAACTGTCGAGATCATCAGGGTCTGGGTCCGGGTGACCCGGGAAGAAGCTGCCCTCGCGGCGGCAAAATACGAGAACGGGTGAGAACTGCCATCTGGACGATTTTCGTGATCCAGCTCCTGTTCACTGTCGTTGTTGTCACTGGAATAGGCCACGGTCACTCCCTGTCCAGAGAAGATCAGATCATATGGGTCACCATCCCTTCCCTCTGGGCTTTCGGGGCGGCAGTATCAGTCACAAGGAGAAAATGATGTTCCATCACTTCATCCACCTGCTCGAAGGACTCGGGCTTGCCTGCGTAGTCCTGGGCATGATCATCGCGTGGATTCCCACCGTGATTTACTACCGGCGCAAGGTGCGCAAGATAAGGAACGCGGCATGAACAAGATCATCGCATCAGCCCTCGCGGGAACCGCCGTGGCAGGCGTCCTGCTGACCGGATGCAAGAGCAACGGGGTCTCCGCCACCCAGGCTTCCGAGCGGGCGCATGCCCTGGCGACCTCCACCGCTGCCAGTCAGGCGGCAGTGGCGGGCAAGGACCTCGCCGGGACCTGCATCGCGGCGAAAGACCTGAACCGGGCATACTTCGTCAGCCTCGCGCTGAACCTGAAGACGGCGAAAGCGCTCGCGGCTAAGTGCGAGATTCCCAAGGAGAATATCCCTGACTTCGCTAAGGCGGTCATCTCCTCCGCTTCCCAGGCATACCTGACCGGGAAGTTCAAAAACAATGACCAGCGCGCCGCATGGGCGGAGAAGGACCTCCCGGTAATCGTGAAGAAGTACCAGGGAAAGAAGTGATGTCCTTCTGGAAATCGGTTCTCATCGCGGCGATCGTCAGCGCGACGGTAGCGCTGATCATCGGCAACCTGCTGGCGCACCACGGGTACAGCTGCCCTCCCGGGCAGCACCTGGTCTACATGGTCCCTTCTGATCCCGGGTACTCTCCCGGACTCCAGGAATGCGTGAGGTAAATGACCGGCAAGATGAAAAGAGCCCGCACGAGATGGCGGGATAACAAGAGCCTGCTGACGTGGTTCATCAAGCTGGTTCTTGGCTGGACTGCGCTAGCAGTGGCAGTGTTCCTCATCTTCTATTTCCTGGGGAAGTGAGCATGCTCCGCAAGGAAAAGAAGAAGCACCCTCTGGTCAACGGCAAGCCGATCCGGTTCCGGTTCGCCCAGAACCTCGGCTGGCGGGTCATGGCTGCCGCTCTCGGGGTGGGGTGCATCGCCGGGATCTACTGGATCTTCCTGCAGCAGCACTACCCGTTCCTGCCCGGTTCGGGCTCGCTGAAGCTGTGGTGGGACAACGGGATGAACGGGCTGATCCGCTCCCTGCAGTGGCCGAAGTACCGGCACGGGCTCAGGGATGACGGGGAACCGGAAGCCTGGGCACTGGTCGGCGGCGTGCTTCTCGGGTCGGCGAGCGTCAATGCCCGGCGCATCCCGGTGAAGCTGATCCCCGTCGCCATGCTCATCATGCTCTGCTGCATCCTCGCGATTGCCGTGGGGATCACCTGGGTAACGGACTTCGGTCCGTTCAGTAACGTCTCGGATATCTTCAGCTGGCAGCAGATTGTCCTGGGCTTCCTCGCCGGGCAGGTCCTGCACCTGCTGTGGAAGCCGGTAGGTGCCACGATCCGCTATCAGGTGGTCAGCCGGTCGGTGCGGTATAACACCATCCCGCTGTGGGTCAGGCTGCCCCTTCTCCCTCCTGCCTGGCGGGAGATGTGGTCGGAGCTGAAGCAGGACACGGCAGGTATGCCCGCGAAAGAACGCACGGACCGTTTCCGCCAGTCCCGTGTCCTGATCCCGCTGGGAATCCTGGTCTTCCTTGCCGTGTCAGTGACCGGGCTGCTGGCGAAATACGCCGTGGCGCACGGCGTGCACATCCCGGGGATGAACTGATGAAATTCCTCGTCGCGTACTGGATGCTCATCGCCGTGATGATCGGGGGAAGTGCCGCCTATGACATCCCGCACCATGAAACCGGAACCCTGGGTCTCGAAGCCGCGCTGCTGGCTGTCACCGGGATATTCACGACCTTCCTGATACGGCGCAAGTGAAGGCTGACCTGCTGCGCTGGTCGCAGATCGCCCGGCTGGGGGATAAAGCTCACGGCGCCACCGTGCTGCTGGAGGGGGGGCTGGTGACCGTGCGGTTCATCAGCCCCGCGATCGGGGGGGAGCTGGACCGCGCCAGTCACTGGGTCCACTACTCCTCCCCGGTGTGCACCGAGGCTAAGTCACTGGTCAAGGCTCACCACCTGACCGCCATCATGCTAGGATCGGGCAGTACGGAACAGGAGGAACATGCAACCCCATGAAGCCCAGCAGCAAGGATTCCGCTGGCTGCCCACGCTGCTCATCGGGCTGGTAGTACTCGGCGGGTTCATTGCCGTAGCGCAGCACTTCGGATTCTGGCTGGACACTCAGGACGCGAAGCACCAGATCGCTGTCCAGCAGCTCCAGCAGGACAGCCCGCAGTACCACCAGGGCTGGGAGGACAAGCTCTCCGCCGATTACAGGTCCACGCTCAACGACCAGTCCGCCGAAGGGCAGGTCCCGGCATCGGACCTGCCTGACGTCAAGGCTGCCGTACTGGGAGATGCCCAGTCGGTCTGCTACGACTACGCCAAGGCGAATCTGAAGGGCGTCACCCAGGACACTCCCGCCGACATCACCGCCTGGTACCGGGCGAACTGCTCGGGGACGGCAGTGAGCCTGACTTCTCCGCTGAGGAAGTAGGAAATGAGACTCACCAGGAAGCTCCTGCTGGCACTGCCTCTCATCTCGCTGCTGGCGGCATGTACCAGTGCCGGTCCGCAGGCAACGGAAGGCAGGCAGCAGGAGAACGACACGAGAGACCTGCTGATCGTCCTGCCACTGCCGCATTTCAGTAACAGTGAAATACGGATGGAACTCATCCAGATGGAAGCGATCCAGGCATTCGGGCTGTCTTCCACGACATTCTTCTTCAATGCGGGGACCCGGGAACCGATCGAGTCCTGCCCTTCGATCGGGCTGCCCATCCCGGCGGATTCGTCGCTGTCCAATCCGTGGCAGGTTTCTAACGGGGCGGGACTCCCGAATACCAGCAGCGAGAACGTCGCCATCGGGCAGATCGACCCGGCGGGAATCTACTTCGGTCCCACCGATGCTACCTATGTCCTGTGCAAGACGGCAAGCGGGGGGCAGTACATGGTCCACGCAGAAGGACCCGTGCACGCGGTGACCGCGCAGGCGTACTGGGATCCTTCGATGTACGGCGGCAAGGGCGGCGTACATGTCCTCGGGCAGCCGCAGATCCCCGATTGCACGAAGATCAGGACCGTCCATTACAAGGACTCCAACGGCAATGACCAGAAGGAGCTGGAGTCAGTATGCAAGCGTCCCGCGCCTGAAGCGCCCGTTCCCGCCGCGAGCCGGTAACATCACCACGAGCCGCCCTCCCGGGGTTTTCCCCCGCTCTCCAGCCCCGGGAGGGCTTTCAAGGAGGAATCATGACCCTGCGCGGCGACGATCTTGCCTACGCGACCCTGGACTACATCCGGGAGCATCCGGAGGAATGGAACCAGGGCTTTTACTTCTTCCGCAACACGACTGCCTTCTCCTGCAGCACGACTGCCTGCTTTGCCGGACGGGCAGTACTGCTCTCCGGGGAATTCACCGAGAACCGTCATACCGGCATTCACGCCGCCGAGCTTCTCGGCTGGACCGACGTCCAGGCTGATTACGTGTTCCGCTGCTTTACCACGGATTTCGGGGTCTTGGAACGGCATGTCAAGGCAGTGCTGAACGGCGAAGTAACCTGATGCCTTCACGCTCCCGGCAGATCGGACCGGAAGTCAGCACGCAGGTCGCGAAGGTCCTGCGTGCTGAGCGGGAGAAGCTGAACTGGAGCCGCAATGACCTGTCCCTGGCTATCGCGGAGGCGGGGTACTCCATGGGTGCCTCCGCGATCCAGAACATCGAGAACGGGGTCAGGATGACTGCGGGGAATAAATACCAGCGGCTGGTCACTGTCGATGAAGTACACGTGCTGATGCAGGTACTGGGCAGGGATTTCGCCCAGCAGGTTGCTGACATTCTCCTGGAGGACACATGACGCCCAGGAAGCGGCTGCTCCTGATAGCAGCCCTCCTGCTCCTCGCGGTTGTCGTCTCTTTCCTCAGCCTTCACTACGGAGGTCACTGATGGGGCGTCACCGCAAATGCAGGCGCATCCCGTGGAAGATGCTCACGCTGACCGCCGTGGCGGCGGGAGGGGCAATCGGGTTCCTGACCGCAGGAAGCTCTCCTGTGGTCCAGGGAGCCTCTCACGCCTTCCCCCAGCCGCACCTGCCCCTGAGGGTCAAGGCACCCGTCCAGGCGGCTACGGCGGTCTACACAGCCGGGGAGGGGCAGAGCCTGTGGTCGATCGCTCATGACAAGTGCGGCGACGGCAACGACTGGAAGAACCTCGCCACGGCGAACCGCATTTCCTATCCCTACCCGGTCACGCCGGGACAGAAGATCACCTTGTCCTGCGGGAAGACGGCGTGAGGACCTGATGACAGGCGGTAAGAAAATGACAAAACGCAAGCTGACCCGTGCACAGCGGATCGCACTGGACCAGCGCAGGCGCGGAGATGAACCTCACCGCCGGACCATACGCGGGAAACGGCTGGGTGGAGACCCGTTCATGCTGAAGCTCCTCAAGAGACTAGGGCACCAGCAAGGCAAATGGTAAGCGCTCCTGCCAGCCTTTCCTGAAGACGCTGCGAGCGACCTCCCGCCAGATATCCTTCTCTGCTTCCGGGAGGTTTCTCCACGTCATGGCATAGCCCTTCTGCCGGGCGAAAGACTCATACGCGATCTGACCGGTTTCCATTTTTCCTCAGCATCCTCGACCGCCGGTTCCCGCTGACCCCGCCCCGGATTCCCCGGATGTCCCCGCGTTCGAGGGCGTCGGTGAGGCACTGCCCGCGCACCGGGCACCTCCGGCACACCCGGACCGCCGCAGCCGCCTTGTGGCGCTCTGAGGGCTCAGGGAACCACAGGTCATAGTCGTAGTCCCCGGAGCCGCACAGGGCATGCCTGATCCACCCGGGGCTATCCGCGACGATGATGTCCATCGTCTCGGTGATGCTCACATGCGCTCCCTTCCCCTTCCGGTTCTTCCAGGAATGCCCTCGCCAGGCCGAGCAGCAGCCAGTCCCGGAAGACCTTATCAGGAGAATCCACTTCCCCATCATGGTCGCCCGGGACCGGCTTTGTCAATTGGTGCACGCAATGCACTTGATGCTCAGCCTGGGATTGTCATGCTTTTCCTGCGGGAAATGGCTGTCGGCTTTCTCCTTCCCGCAGGAAGGGCATTTCCACCGCCTTCTCCTGTCCGCCTCCCCGTAAGGGTTCTTCTCCTCGCAGGCAAGACAGGGGACCACCAGCATGTGATTAACCCGCTTGGACGGCGGGAACTCCTCCAGGGGCTTTTCCTCTTTGCACCTGCGGCACCGGTACAGTCCGTCCGCCCTGACCTTCCCCGTGCATTCCTTGCAGCGGAAACCGTAGCCGGTGCGGTTGTTGCGCCTGCGGTAGAACGCCGAGGCGTGCTTGCGCTGCCCGCAGGCTCCGTGGCAGTCCAGGAACAGGTTCTCCGGGGTGACGTGCTCGCCGTCCTCGCAGGACTTGCAGATGGTCCTTCTCCCGTTCTCCATCCTCTTGTCCAGCGGGAAGCTCACCCATCCCCTGATTTCCGCGCACTTGGAGCACCGGGTGATCTTCTCCTCGGTGTCCGACTCTCCCGGGAGCAGCGCCGACCAGGGGTCCGGCATCTCCGGGATGTCCCGCCCACGGGCATAGCCGTCAATGACGGACATCAGCCGGGATAGCACATGCGGGACCTTGACGCCCGCCTTCACCAGCTCGTCGTAGACGTCATCACGGCTCACCATCGACGGCATTAAGCCTCACCCGCTGCGAGCTTCTCCAGGATGGCGCGGATGTCGGCTTCGGTAATGTCCGGACGATCGTTCAGGTAGGTGATGACACCCGAGGGCGCGAGGAACTCCTGCTCATCTAGCTCCGGGTACTGGGAGAGGATTACCCTTATCAGCGGTTCGTAAGATGCGTCACTGCAAGTAAAAGAGCACCTCCCGTGAAGAGCGATGTTCCATACGCCGCCCAGGCAGTGGCTTCCCGTCCGGTACCCGCTGTGACGGACGGGATGAGGGAGTCCCGGGGTCCAGACTTCGAATTCCTCCTGATCCGGGGAGAATTCCGGGCTCCCCTTGCACCATCCGTCCCTGTCGAGAACCTCCAGGGCTTTCCTGGCAGTTTCCGCGACGTTACCCATTCGCTTCCTCCTTGACATCCCTTCGGGGCTGCATCATCCAGGTGAATTCCCCGCATTTCAGGAACACCGGCTTCAGCGGGTCCGTGAAGGCCATTTTACTCTCCCCCTTGCACCCGCTGAGACCTGAGAGCAGGATTTCCGCGCCGAAGGCGATGGTCATGTCCTGTCCTTCGAAATCAGTATCGATATAGTCCGCGAACGACCTGCCCTGCTGGCTGGAGGTGACATGCAGGTCGTTGCGGGAGAAGGTCAGCTCGATCCTGCCCTCATCCGCCGCGAGCTGCGCCATCTTGACCACCCTGGACAGCTCCTGGGCATCGAAGGTCACCCAGTCCTGCGGAGCCCCGTCGAGGACCTTCTTCCAGTTCTTCGGGAAAATCCCCGCCAGGAGCCTGGAAGTCACCTGCAGCCCGGGAGTGCCCAGCCCGATGGTCTTGGCGTTCCAGCCCAGCGTCACCCTGTCCTCATCTGCTGCCGCTTTCGCGAACCGCTCCATGACCGGCGCCGGGACGATCGGGTCAGCGGGAATCTCCAAGCCCGCTCCATCTTCCCATTGCGGGCACATCACGCCCATCCGGGATGTGTCCGTGGCGACGATGTAGAGGTCATTAAGTCCGGGATGAAGGTAAATGCCCCGCATCACCGGATGGGACCTGCTGGCGGCGGGAATGACTTTCCGGACCGCGAGGGAGAACTCCTCCGCGTCGATGGTCCCGATGGGCTCCGGGGGATCCTGCCATGCCGGGTACTTATCCCCGGAGACCGCCGAGAGGGTGAATTTCGCTCTTCCGGCGGTAATCTCCGCAATGCCCTTTTCCCGGAAATCGAGGGAAACCGCCTTTCCCGTGAAATAGCGGGAAATCTCGGAAATCATCTTTCCCGGGATGAGGGCATTCCCGCCGGATTCGGATTCTGCGGCGCAATGCGCGGAAAAAGTCATATCACCGTCTGAGGCAGTTATGGTCAGTTTCCCGTTTTCCGCCGAGAACAGCATTCCCGCATATACCGGCTGGGAGACGTGAGGGGAAAGACCCTGCGAGGCCCTGCTGATCGCCAGGCTCAGTTCTTCCCTATCCGCCGAGAATGCCAGCATCGAGCCTCTTCCCGGTTTCCTTGAGCAGCATGATGACGTCTTCCCGGGAGGTGGACTCCAGGTCGTTGTATTCCGAGATATGCCCGACGATGATCCCCCGCCCTTCCAGGATTCTCCGCGCAACGTCCTGGAAGGCTTTCCAGGACTTCTCGCTGAAGCCGGGCAGGTAGAAATACGGCTGCATGAGGTCTTCCTCAGGGATTCCCATTGCGATCAGGAGCGCGCCGTTATGGCAGATGCCCCCGCTGCCGTCTGACAGCTGGCCTTTCGCCAGGTCATGCTCAGACATGATCTCGGCTGCCTTGTACGCTATCTCTGCAAAATTCATTTCTCTTCCTTCGGGGAGTCTACGCATATAGGAATTTCCCCGGCAGCTAATGCCGTTTTCACGCTGCCGGGGAAATTCCTTATACAGGGATATTTTCAGCTCTTGAATTTTACCTCACTACCAGCACGCGCGTGCCCGGCACGAGCTTGCGGTTGTTCGACTTGCTCAGGATGTAGACCTTGTAGCCCTTCTTCGCCCAGTTCCCCGGCGAGACGCGGACCTCGCTGATGCCGTCAGCGGGGAGCCCGAGCATGGAGCGGGCATCCTCGCCCATGTAGACGAGTTCCTCATTGCGGGCCTTGTCCCAGATGGCAACGGCGATCTTCTTGTCCCCCTGGACCCGCTCCCGCTTGGTGAACTCGTAGTACGCCCTGCCCGGAGAGAAGGGACGTCCTGTCCTCAGCTCCATGAACTGGTCGATGCGCCCGTTCTCGATCCGGGCGAGATCAGCGCTGGAAACCGGGATGAAGTCATAGCTTCCCGGGGTGAGGGAAGCCAGGTTCTTCTTCAGGTCCGCGACCTTCGGGGCGGCTGCCTCGAACAGGGAGGTGGTCCTGGTGGCAGTGCCACTGCGGGTGCTGCTCATGTAGCCGGTAGTCGCAGCGGCCATCGCATGACCGACTTCCTCCACCGACTCCCGGCGAGAGGGGTCCCAGATCTCGATGTTGCCCTGCGGGAAGCCGTAGCGCATCAGGAACTGCTTGCCGGTCAGCGAGGGAGTGAATGCGCCGATGGACACGTTCTGCGGGAGCCCGGCGATCCTCTGCGGAAGATTCCACTTGCCTTCCTGGGAGCTGTGCAGCTCCTCCCCGTCAGTAAGGACATAAAGAAGATGGAAGTGCTCCCCGAAGTCCTCCGGGATTTTCGCGATGTACTCCAGGGTCCTGACGATAGCGTCACAAAGAGCAGTGCCGTGGCAGATCCGGTACATCCCCGATATCGACGGGACGTGCAGGACATCCTTGTCATAGAAGAAGCACTCGTAGTCCGGCTTGAGGGGGCCTCCGCCGGGAGAGCTGAAGCCGAAGACGGAGACCCGGGTCTCTTCCCCCGGATGGTTCTTGCTGTCCTCCGCCAGGGCGGCAACCTGCGCGTCCATCACCTTCGGCAGAGTGAGCACATGAGGACTCATGGACCCGGACTCATCGAGGAGGTACCAGATGTGGTGGATCCTGTTCTTCTGGCGAGTATTCAGGTCAAGCTGGCGTACGGGCATTGCGCTCCATTCCCGCTCAGGCTTTCCGAAGAGCTTGAGCGTCATCGTCAGGTCACTTCCCATGAACATGGGTGATGTCATCTAGAACGGGACATCTGAACTATACGAAGAAGAGTCCTCTGCCTTCGGCTTGCCCTGGGTCTTGCCCTTCCAGCGCAGCGAGGCGCCGATGTGCTCGACGGTGACACTCCAGGAAGTCTTCTTCTCGCCGTCCTTCTCGTAGTGATCCTCGTTGAGAGTTCCCCGCACTATCACCAGGTCTCCCCGCCCCAGGGATTCAACGATGTTTTCCGCCATCTGCTTCCAGGCGGTGCAGCGCAGGAACATGGGGTCTCCGTCTTCCCATTCACCTGCCGCGTTCCTGATTCGCTTGTTGTTGGCGACAGTGAAGTTCGCCACGGCATCTCCCCCGGAAGTGAACCGCAGTTCAGGATCCCTGACGAGCCGTCCTTCAAAGCTGATATCTGCTGGCATCTGCTCCTCCTTCTGAGTCTACGTGTAGTGATAATCCTGGAAAAAAATTGAGCGGAACTAGAGTGCCATTCATCTATTTTAGCAGGTCAGACGGCATTCTGCACGTCCGGGTGAGCTTCGGAGACATGCTCCTGCACTTCCCGGATCAGCTCCCGGATGCTGGACCAGTCACGGAACCGGTAATGACAGGGATCGTGGAAGGTACGTACTCCGGACTTGCACCTCCTGTCCGGGCGGCGAAGTTCCGTGGTGCGTATGCACACGAATTCCACGCCGCACTCACTATCCCAGCCTCCCTGCCAGTAATCGATGTACTCCCAGTCAAGGATCCAGTCCTGTACCTCAGTAGCATTCATGCCTGTCCCTGGCTCCCTTGAGGACTACCTTGAGATAACCCTCGCCGCCCCATGTCAGCGGGGAGATCAGCCCGGAATGAGAGGAGAAGATCCTGACGCCGATCTTCTCCGAATCCGGCGGCTCGACCACGAGAAGGGCAAGGCAGCCTCTCCCGTAGAACATGGCAAACCGGCGGGTCTGCTCCCATTCCCTCTCCGAGACGTCCCTGCTCTTGACTTCCGCGAACAGCTGCGGGAATTTACAGTCAGGGCATACCTGGTACAGGTCCTGATCGTAATGACGGACATTCTCTACCTGTCTTGCGATAGCGCTGAGCCGGGTCACCTTGCGCTTCCCGGTGCGCTCCACATTCCGCTCTGTCATCCCGCGAGAAAGTTCTCGGCTTGCCCGCAGAAGTAGGAAATAACATGAACTTTATGCAGGAAGATAGCGGTGCCGTCCGGGTTGTCCATCCTGAGCTGGTCAGTGCCATTGCTGACATATGCACGCAGCATGAACATCTGGCCTTCCGGGACCTCCCCGCCGCAGAAAGCGCACCGGTATTCCGTGAAAACCTCCTTGCCGTCCAGGTAAACACGGTTGCTGCCGTCAAGGATGTACCTGAGGGGGATAGGCATGGGGAAAAGCTACACGCCCGCCAGATCAAGTGCAAGTACCTGGCGGGCGTGTCCTGAAACGATTACGCGACCGAGGTCAGCACCGCCGTGCCGGTGAACGGAGCCGCGTCCCCGGAGAAGGCGTTGGAGACCAGGGTCCAGGTTCCCGGGCGGGGGTCCGTGGCGCTCACCGAGGTTGCCTGAGGGCTTCCGGAGGGGGTCTCCACGGTCAGGTCCGGGAAGGTGGCGGTGCCATCGGAGGACTGACTTACCGTGTTCGCCGCATCACTGACGGCGACAGTGACCACGTTAGCCACCGAGGTTCCCGGGTCCAGGTCGTCGGAGGTGTAGCTGACCGTCAGCTGGACGGGATCGCCCGGGTTGTAGACAGCCTTATCGAAAGTGAAACCAGAGATCGTGAGCACATAACTCCTTTTAGATTCGCGCGTGCCGGTGCTTTTTAACAACATAATACGTGCTTTTGTCATCCCCGTGAATATCGTCGCAGATGTGCACGGTCACGGGAACCCGCTTTTCCTGGAAGTGAAAGAAATTCCACAGCCAGATCCAGATGATGATCATAGTCCCGCCTCTTTCAGCGCGGCATCGATCGCGTCTTTCACGTAGGCCATGTCCGCTTTCTTATTGCGGATCACCGAGGAAGGCTCTGCCATCGCCGAAGCGGTGATGCACAGCAGCCCGTCACCCAGCCACGCCTTGATCTCCGGCTTGCCGCCTGCCTGGTTCAGGTAGGTAGAGATGGTCAGCATGAGCCTGTCCCTGTCACCATCTGTCACAGGGTCATCAGTCTCCACCCAGGTGCAGAGTTCTGTATGAGAACGCATATTCCAAGGATAGCAGATGAGCTGGCCTTTCCAGGAAGAGTGAAACTTCACTGGCAGCTGTCGTGAGTGAAGATGGTTGACAGTCATGTGACACCCGGGTACAGTCTGCGCATCCACCAACCGAAGGGAAACCTTTTCATGCCGCAAGTCATCACCAGGATGAAGTCCCTCCCCCCGCAGGCCCAGCTGGTCGCCGCCAAGATGGGCATGCTGGGCTTCGAGGAGGGATCCTGGCGCTATGAGATGAACACGCCACTCGCCAGCCCCCTGCCCTCGGAGTCCCTCCAGGTCCGCAACATCAAGGACCGGGCGCCCAAGATGAGGGTCGGGCATTACGTGGAGATCCTCAAGCCTTACACCCTGAACCGGGCGAACATGCTCATGCCCCCGGTGATCGTCACCGACGACGGGTTCCTGCTCGACGGGAATACCCGCACCGAGGCAGCGCGGCGGCTGGGCTGGCAGACCTTCCCCGCCCTGGTGCTCAACGACCGCTGGAACGGCGCACCGCAGGCACTGCAAGACCAGATGATGAAGCTGGCCACCATGTTCAACACCACCCACGGCAAGGACCTGGCGCCCGGCGAGATCGAACGGCTCGTGCTGCTACTGGCACGGGAGGACACCTCGGCTGCTAATCTCGCCCGGCAGCTGCAGGTCTCGCGGACCACGGTGAAGAACGTGCTCTACTCCAAGGACGCGCGGGACCGGGCTGCTGAGCTGGGCATCGACGTGAACTCGGAGAAGATCACCCGGTCCCACCTGTCCAATCTCGGCATCCAGGCGGAGAAGCTCACCGATCCCGTCTTCGCCGCGATCCTGAACCTGGTCCTGAAGACCGGGCTCAACGCCAACGAGGAGCGCGCCCTGATCACGGCGCTCGGACCCCTGCGCACCGAGCAGGACAAGCTGGAGCGGATCGCCGCTGAGCGAGCCTCGCTGGATGGCGTCGCGAAGGGCTACGCGACCAAGCCGTCCACCGCAGCCCGGATGCGGCAGGCGCTGGGCAACGTGAACAACCACTCCGCCGGGGACCTGGTGGAGACGAACCCGGTCAACGGCAAGATGCACGCAGAGGTCATCGAGACCGCTATCGGCAGGCTGGAGGACACCCTGCGACTCCAGCAGAAGCTGAACAGCGAGCGCGGATGAGCCTTCTCCTGGAACACGGGCCTCTCCTGCCGGAAATCTTCCGGGACGTCCTGTCTGCCCTCTATGAGGGGTCCCGCTCCCAGGAGGATGCGCAGAAGATCATCCGGTCCCGGGTGGAATTCAGGGAAGCCCTGATCCTGGAGCACTGGGGATCATGGGAGGCTTTTGCCGCCGATATCATCGGGGCACTGGAGAATGAGGGGTACCTTACCCACCACGACGGCGAGCTGACGGTGACCGCACGAGCGGTCCCGGGGAAGCAGCTGGAAGCCCTGCGGCTCACCCGGCTAGGCAGGAGGATACGGTTCACCTTTCACGCCAGGGAACCGGAGCAGGCACGGGAGGCGTTGGCGCAAGCCAGGATCAGGGCGGGGGAGTTCGCCTCCTTCCTGTCCGCGCATTCCGCACAGCATCCGGTGATCCGGCAAGCTCACGAGGATGCCGTGCGGATCATGCAGCTGCTCTCCTGGGCGCTGAATGACCCGGGAATGTCCGTGAGGGGCAGCAAGGGCGCTGTCAGGGCGATCGTCGGCGGGCAGAGTGACTGGTACCGGGACTGGGTGCGTACTGCGGGATGGCATTCCACTGACGGGGCACGCCTCGCCTGGAATGACTCTCATCCCGCCAAGCCGGTAACCCGGGCGTCGGAGTGCGGTTTCCGGTCCGCACAGCGGCAGATGCTGGCGGACGGGCTCATGGAACGCCGTTCCTCGGTACGCAAGGACGGCAAGAGCGGCGGCTGGGAGTACCGCTGGAGGCAAGGCTAGATGCCAGGGGGTGCGGCTCGTGACCGCACCCCCTGGCATAGGTGCTCACCGAGCCTGAGGTGATCACTAATTGCAGGGATGATGTCCGTAGGTGAGGAACCACTTGTTCGCCTTGCGGAATTTCCCCTCCAGCCAGAAGCCCCAGGACCTCACCGGAGGACCGGTGATCAATAGCGTCCAGGCTTCCGGGTCGGGGATTACCGTGTGCCGGTGCAGAGCGGGACGGTAACGGTGCGAGAACCGCCAGAGATGGTCGATGCCATCCGGGCTCTTGTCGATGTAGGAACCTTTGAGGACAAGAGTCCAGAACCACCAGGGGTGATCATGAAATGCCCTGTCGTCATCCGGCCCGAGCCAGTGATGCAGCCGCAGGCTCCCGATAGGCGTCTCGATCCGCCAGCGGATGAGGTAAGGACACTGAGGGAGACCCAGTTTCTCGTTGAATTTCAGTAGTACCAGGGAACGGATTCGACCCGCTGACCTCCGCTGTGTTACAGCGGTGCTCTTCTCCTGAGCTACCCTGGTCCGGCGGAAGCCTCCGTGCTTTGTCGGCTCCCATGTCATGCGATGATCCCATCTTACTTCCCGAAGATAATGTACAGCACCAGCCCGATGATGATCGCGATCAAGATGATGACCAGCCACTTGATGAACTTGAACAGCGAATCGAACATACCTTCGAACATTATTTCCTCCCAGGTATCTTTTCCCGCAGGAAACATCTTTCTACCCACATCATCCCCGAGTCCCCGCAGGTCTCGCAGAAGATCGCGTAGCCGTTCGCGGAACCTACCCTGCCTGTTCCCCTGCATCCTTTGCAGGATTCCAGGGATAGCATGCTCATCGTTTCCGTAGTCTCCATCCCTTCGGGAACCCGTAGACGGTCTTCGCTTTGCCGGAGCCGTTGCATCCTCTGCACAAGCCTCCGTAATGCCCCCTGCCGGAACCGCTGCAGTGGCGGCAGTTCTTTACAGTGACCTGCTCATGCGGGCTCTGCCTGCGTCTCCAGCTCATCTCCGCTTATCCTGCCTGCTTCCTCAGTTCCCTGATCTTCGCGACCAGATCCAGGCTGTCCACGTACGGACGGTCAGCATGCTCACAGCGGGGACCGATGTCAGGATCGTCGCAGCCGTAGTGGTGGTCATGGTTCCGGGCTGTCCAGGCTTCCAGTTCATCGAGAGCTTCGGTGAGAGTCATGAAGAGATTCTCTCGCTCAGCACGGTGTTGCTGCCGTTCTTCCTGACTTCGCCTGCCCATCCGAGTATCTTCCTCGCTGTCTCCGTGAAGGGCTCATCACAGATCATGATCATGCGGAGCGGGTTCTCCTGGCAGGATGAGATCGTCTCGATGCCAGCCATCCACAGCTTCTCGATGTCATTCTTCAGGCCTGCATCCACCCAGGCTACCCACCCGTTCGCCATTGCCATCTCCTGACGGTGGAGAACAAACGGCAAGATCATGCCTGCCCGGTAGGCGAACTGGGGAATGCGCTCGCAGAGAATCCCGCAGCCGCAGACGATGCCGTAGTCATGGGCAACGGTCTTGTCATCACGAGGAGGAGCCAGGATCATGCCCGTACCGTGACATGACAGGCATCCGGTTTCGCGGTACATGACCTGATCCTATTACCTGGCTCGTATCACGGCGGTCTTCACTTGATTCTCTTCTTCCCGCCTCTGGCTCCGCAGGAGCAGCTGACCCTGAGGTACTTGCCCTCGGGATCGAAGATCAGGGTGTGCCCTGCCTTCCTGTGGCGCCTGACGAACAGCCGGAGCCTCAAGGATGTTCTCTTCATGAGGTGATCCTACCCGTTCCAGGTGAACCGCGCTTGCTCTCCCAGCTCCCGGAGTCTTCCGTAGTTCTCGTCGGACATCTTGATCCCATGCGCGATCGTCCGGTCCGCTCCGTAGAGCTGGATGACGCTCTCCACCCTGCTGAACCCGGACACTGCCATCATCTGGGTCAGGGCGGGGATGTTAGGAACCCACCAGTTGGTGGGGTCGTCGTTGAGTTCCGCTCCGGGATAGAACGCCATCATGGGACGGTCGTTGAGGGTCCTGACGTCAACGACCGTATCGATGACTGCCCTGCCTCCCGCCTTGGTCATCGCACCGACCTGTTCCAGTCCTCCCAGGGGATCCTTGAGATGATAGAGGACTCCCAGGAACAGCACGATATCGAAAGTGCCGTCAACCTCAGGGTCGAGGTTCATCACTGATTCATGGAGAGGTTCCGCCTTGCTGCCCAGTACTTCCCTGGCGAAGTCAAATGCCCCGTGACCGTAGGTTTCCCAGATATCGCAGCTGACGACTCTCTTAGCTCCCCGCTTCTCGCATTCGAAAGAGAAGAAGCCATCCCAGCACCCGATATCGAGGACTTCCATTCCCGTCATGTCCTCGGGGAGGTGCAGGATCTTGACCAGGAACCGGTTCTGGGACCTGCCGGGAGTGATGATCCCCGGAGCCAGCTCGATCTGGTGCCACCACCTGTGCTTCGCGATTCCCTCGCGGATTTCTTCCTCAGTCATGTCGCAATCGTATCAGTTCAGGTAGTCCTCGGTTTCCCTGGCTTCGGTGATGTCCCCGGGATGAAGTTCGTGAAGCTCCGGGGGATCAACCCGGACGTACTTACGGGGTCTGGTCCTGATAATCAGCCTGCTCCTGACATCTTGCAGGCTCTTGCTGTAATTGAGGACCAGCCCGAGGATTCCTGTCCCGATCAGGATGATCCCGACCGCGTGTATGTCCAGACCGGACCAGTGATGATTGGTCACCGCGAATGCCAGGATAGCTCCCAGTCCTATCAGCAGGCATGCAGGTGCAGTGTTCACGAGGTGATTATACCCTGTGCCACGAAAAGGAACCCCCCTTAGGTATCCCCCGTAGCGCAGCGGAGGGGGATGAGTCTTTTGAAAAATCAAAACCCAGAGCGGCATTCGCCGCCAGAAAAATCCAGAAAACCCATTAAAACCATAGAAAAACCCTGCAACCCTCACCGGTACCGCGACCATCAAATCCGACCTACTGGCTCTTCACCGGTACAGGCCGTTACGTTTCAAGAGCTTGCAGCGATGGCGTTGATCTGGACTTTCTGCAATAATCAGGCAACAGAGTGTATTACTTTAGCCTAAGGAGTTTGTGCCTGAAATACGAGACATCCTGCTAACGGCGGACGATAGAGTCCAGGCGGAGATACACGCGGACGGATTCAGAGAGCGGCTTTGGAGCCGCAATCGCCCTGGACTGATAGTTGTAGAACCAAACGTCCGTAGCAAGATAGCATCAGGGGGAGAGTGGCGTATTGTTTGGATTGTTGACTCAGTGGACCTCCTGAAGCTCAGGCAAAGTCAATAGACCCTCCCCCCTCAGGGGTAAGGACGGTGTTTTGTCAGGATCGTCGGACAGGTCATAGTCAACCTTTACCGAGAGAATCGAGGTAAGAGGCCCTGCGACCAGAATACGTTCCACGTGAGTAGGGTATCGGACGCATTCTGTGAACATGAATCCTACTGCACATACTCCGCTATTCCCTGCCGAATGAACTGGTGATTTTCTGTAGGAAAATTCATAGGAGTCGATATCAAAACTAAGGTCTTCAACGTGATGCCATCCGTCCGAGAGTAGGACGTCAGTCACATTGTCAGTATCGATGTCGAAGCTCATGAATCAATTCTAACATACATTGCTCGGTGCCGGATGACTTCCGACACCACGGTCACGCTCTTGACCTGCAAGAACGTCCTGAACCACAGAACCAGGAGCTGTCTGCAAAGACATAGATCGCGCCTTCTGTTGAGCGCCTTCGGCTAAGTGCTTGTCGCGAAGCTTAGCATACGGATGCAAGTCAGGCAAATCATATCCCTCCCTCCCATGGGAGCTTCCTCAGCGGAGGGAGACCTCCTGCTTGGCGCTGATCTTCACGTGCAGCCTTCCGGTCGCGCCTCTTGATGCTCTGTCTGCGACTGCCCTGCTGCCTCCTAGAAGGCGATGCAGTCTTCGTCCAGTGCGGCTCACTAGCTGCCTTCAGCTGCCTGAGAACTTTGCCCGTAACCTGATCGAGAGACGAGGCACTCTTGAGGGACTGGTGAAGCTGGTGGATGATGGCGTGACATGAATCGCAGACGGTCACTAGGTCATTCATGCGCTCCAGTCCACCGAAACGCTCATAGGTTCGGTGATGAACATGAAGATTTCTGCTGGTTCTACATCCTTGGCAGCGATTCTTGTCTATCTTTAGCCGCCGAATGCGCTTTGACTTCCAGGCATCGCTGTGAATGTAGCGATCATAATCCGTATTAACCACCCTTGCGATTTTACTGTGAACGCAAGAAAAAACCCCTCGGACATGCCGAGAGGTTCTCCTGTAGTACGGTATTAGTTTTCTTCCAGTCCCCTGATAGCCCCATCCTCGATGACCAGCTTCCATCTCCCTGCCTGCACCGTCCACTCAGGGTCAGGCAGTTCGATGTCAGTCGGCTGCGGTGATCATCTCCTGGGCGAGGTGGTGTTCCATCTTGCCCTGCGCTTGCATGCCTGGAGGTTCCGGCAGTACCACAGCCCTCTCGTGGTGATGGACCTGTGCATCAGGATCGCTGCCGTCTTCTTCCCGCAGCGACAGCAGGTCACCAGCTTGAGCGCGTACGTCACGGTCCTCCTTTGAGAATCTTCCCGGCAGGTGGTTTGATCCTGCTGGCTCCGGGGCAGGGCGGGATGCGTGAGCACGGAAGCTCACGGAACCGGACGAAGGAGAACAAGATGCTGCACACCCTGCTGGTCAACTGTCATCACGTCACCCACTGCTTCCCGCAGTGCCATCACTTCGCCTGGCAGTGTCATCACCACCTCACTCACTGCTGGGAGCCGTGCAGGCAGGTCATCAAGCACTGCGTAAAGGTAGTGACCTGCCGCTAGATCCCCGAGGTTGCGGGCTGCGGCGCCCGTGACCTCATAACGGGGGATATCCCCGGGCGGACCGTCTCACTCCTCTGGTCCGCCCGGGGATACTCATCGGGCAGCCCGGCATGCGGGGCATCCGGGGTTGCCCGGAGGGGACAGGTAGTTCAGCTCACAGGAGGGGCAGGTGGTCATGTAGTACCCCCTGGAATCGCTCCTGGTCCACGGAGACGCCATGTCACAGGCTCTGCGCTGGTTCCTCCTGCCTTTCGCGGGAACCCAGTCCTGGCGCTTCTTGCAGTGGCTGATCTTGAGTCCCGGAGGGGGGACGCACCCGAAGCAGGGCGCGGTGATGACCATGCAGGAGCAGTTCATGACACCATCTCCAGGACTCCCGCGAACATCGTCTCGATGGTCTTGCCCCTGGTGTCCTTCGCGGGGATCAGGATCCTCCCCGGGCACTTGCTGCACCCGAACTGATACCAGACCGGGTGAGGGGTGCTCATCATCTGCAGGTGATGGTCACAGGCGGGAGTGAAGTTCTTGTTCACGCACTCAGTCCTTTCAGTCCGGATTTCACGAGTGACTGCACTATCTCTCCGTGGAGCGGGCAGTGCAGGTAGACAGAGAGCGCCAGGGTTCCCGGTCCTTCCAGGATGATAGCGCTCCCGTCATGAACTTTCCCTATGACGCACGGGCAGCGGGGGTCTTTATTCGGGATTGGCTCGCTGATCATTCTTTTCTCCAGTTCACTGACACGGGCAGTCAGGCTGACCAGGTTCTGGGTGACCAGCCAGTGCGGGAGCGGGTCTTCCTTGCCTACTCCCGAGTAATCAAGCTCCTGCATCAGTCCTCGCTTAGAACGGAGGTTCCGGGTATCCGGCACCAGGTACCGGGATCTCGATATCAGATACCGACAAGTCGGCAGCAGATACCGGGGACATCTTCTTCGTCCAGAGATTCTCCCTGCCCCTGCCGTCGATGTACTCGACAAGACCGTCAGCGAGCAGGGAATTAAGGTGCTCACTGACGGTGCTGCGCTTGAAGTAGAAACCCGTCTTGTCATGCAGCAGCTCGTTAATCTGCTGGTATCCCTTGGGAATATCATCCAGGACGGAGTAGATGATCCTCTTGTTCGGGGCGCCGGAGACCTGGACGGATTCCTCCATCTCCTCCTGGCGGAACTGCGGGTCGATGATGCCGTTGCCTGTTCCCACCGCTACCCGCCAGTTGCGCGGGAGGTGCCCTCTCCTGTCTTTAGTGATGATCACCTTGAGATCACCGTCCTGCTGGCGGGTGAAGGGAGTGACCATCTCCACCTTGATCTGCACATCGAGAGCAGCGAGCTTGGCGCCGGAGCCTCTGGCGTAGCGAGACGCCTCGCTGGACTTGGTGTCATGATCGATGACCAGCACCGCTGCGCCGATATCCCTCGCGACGGGAGTCAGGACCCGGGACCACCAGTTAGTGACAGCGGGAGCGGAGTTCTCGTCAAGCCCCGCTCTCGCGAG
>Ga0070681_10000625_pt1 | contig 29017 bp, 26 predicted proteins | sample KBSC83BmetaG_FD_65650 | JGI IMG/M metagenome (GOLD analysis project Ga0070681, IMG submission 65650) | Corn rhizosphere microbial communities from Kellogg Biological Station, Michigan, USA - KBS C8-3B metaG | ecosystem: Host-associated > Plants > Roots > Rhizosphere | place: USA: Michigan...
TGCCGATCCGCCTCTACTTCCGCACCCGCGTGGGGCTCGAGACGCCGGACGCCACGATCTCGATCGCGCCCTTCCTGTACGAGATGGTCGGACACGAGCGGCGCGTCTCGAAGCGCAAGGGCATCACGATGAACGTGAACGTGCTGCGCTCCGAGAGCACCGGCTCGATCCACATCAAGTCCTCCGACCCCGCCGAGCCGCCCGCCATCCGGTTCAATTTCCTGTCGACCGAGCACGATCGCACCGGCGTGCTGGCCGCCGTCCGCAAGGGGCGGGAGCTGATGGCCACATCGCCGCTGAAGGAGGTCACCGGCGAGGAGATCGCGCCGGGCGCCCATCTCCAGAAGGACGACGAGCTGCTCGATTGGATACGGAAGAATGCCGAGACGACCTATCATCCGACCGGCACGTGCAAGATGGGGGCGGATCCCCTGGCCGTGGTCGATTCCGAACTGAGGGTGCACGGCCTGCAGGGCCTGCGCGTCGCCGATGCCTCCATCATGCCGACCTTGACGAGCGGAAACACCAATGCACCCACCATCATGATCGGCGAGAAGTGCGCCGAACTCGTGCTGGCCGCCGCGACGACGCGCAAAACCGGCGCCCTCGCCAAGGCGTGAGCCCTCGGTCAGCGAGGTCCGTCGTGAACGTTCCGCGCGGGGGTCGCGTCGACCGTCGACGTCAGCCGCACGCTGCGCCACCAGGCCTCGATTTGTCCGATGTCGGGTGGAAGCACGGTGAACAAAGGCGTCGCGAAAGCCTCCCAGGCCGCGAACTGCGGCGGAGAGACCGAGGTCAGCGCGGGAACGCCCGCCTCGATGGCCGCGGCAAAGGCGTCGCGCAGCCCGCCCCCTGCGGCCTCGAGTTTGCCGAACTTGCTCAGCATCACGAGATCGCAGCCGAGCTCGATATCCTTGCGAACAGCCGTCGCCGCGGCCACCGCGCCATCGCCCGCGAGATGGCAGGTCTGCGACCCTCGCCCGAGATCGTGGAAGATCGGATACCGCGCCCCATCGGCCAGGCTGTGCAGAAAGCCCGCGCTGCAGGCACGGCCGGGCAAGCCATGGTCCTCGGCGATCATCCCGACCAGGCGCACCGACGGGCGCCAACGCGTCGCCAGTGTCTGGAACAGCTCCTGGATCGCGGCGCTAGATGCGCCCTGCACCACGGCCAGTTTCTTCGTCTTGTCCGCCATCGTCCCCTCAGCCGAAAGTGAAGGTGGCCCCCGCGCTGTATCTTTGTGAATATATCGTAGCCGCCGGACGCCTGCCAGTGCGATAGGCACCACCGGTCGAGGAGAAGGTCATATGTTCGAGACGCAGGCGATCGCCAACGCGGCCAAGCCCGAGTTCTATCGCGCGCTGAGCCGCCAGATCGAGGCGCTGCTCGAGGGCGAACGCGACCCCATCGCCAATGCCGCCAATATTTCCGCCCTTCTGTTCCATCTCCTGCCCGACCTGAACTGGGCCGGCTTCTATTTCCGGCGCGGCGGCGACCTCGTGCTGGGGCCCTTCCAGGGCATGCCGGCCTGCGTGCGCATCCCCGTCGGAAAGGGAGTCTGCGGCACGGCGGTGGCGCGGCGGCAGTCGATCCTGGTCGAGGATGTGAACGCCTTCCCCGGTCACATTGCCTGCGATTCGGCGTCGCGGTCGGAGTTGGTGGTGCCGATCTCCGGTCCTGCCGGGATCGCAGGCGTAATCGATCTCGACAGTCCGCTGGTCGGCCGGTTCGATGCTGACGATCGGATCGGGATCGAAGCCGTCGCAGAGCGCTACGTCCGCCATAGCGATCTCGAGGGTAGACTCTAGCGCCGGCCAGGCTCTGCGTTCTTCCACGTCACTCGGGGAAGAGGAACGTGATCTGGAAACGCAGCTGCCACTCCGACGCGCCGGGCGGGCGGGCGACATTGTAGAAGGCGCCGCCGGCCAGCGAGAGCGGCTGGTGGCCGATCTTCAGCACCGGGGAGATCGTGCCACCGACCGGCACTGTCCATTGCTGGCCATCGGGCTGGTCGCCATCGCGCGTCGTCTGCGAGGAGAAGCCTGCCGCCAGGCCATGGCCGAAGTTGTAGTTGATGAAGGGCTGCAGGGTGGTGAGGCTGAAATTCCGCTGGTCCGATCCGGGCGTGCCGATCGACCAGTGGGCGAGATCGACACGCTGGCCCGGCACGCCGAATTCCTCGACCAGTGGCGCCAGGGTTACGCAGCCTACGTCGGCGGCCGCCGCCCTGCGCCCGTAGGACGGCCCGTGCCGCATGTTCTACCGAGCGCTGCACCGAGCTCATGCGCCGCGGCCCACCGGCGGACTGGCATGATATTGACCCCGCCACCGGATCCGGTTGCGGGAGATTCATGGCTGTCCTTTCAATTCAAATGGGGGAAACCCGGCAACGCGCGGGAGTTGCCGGCGTTTTCCCTGGTGAAGGAAGGAACGGATATCGTGACCCAATATCGCCAGTATCGCCGCGCCCTCGCCATGGCGTTGATCGTGGCCGCGTCCGCGAGTCTTGGCGGCTGCGGCGTCGTGGCCTTTCCGGTCCGGACCACGAGTGCCGCGGTCAAGGTCGTGCCGGTGGCCGGCGACGTCGTGGCGGCGCCGCTCGACGTGACGGCCGACGTGATCGACTGATCACGCCATTGACCTCGCGTCGCCGTCACCCGAACGCGGCGAACACTTCCTCGATCGCCTTGAGCTGGTTGCCGGCCGCGGAGGACGGCACGAGGATCGGCGTGCGCACGCCCGCCGCGCGCCAGGCGGCGACGCCATCGCGCACCTTCGCCGCCGGTCCGAACAGGGTGTTGTCGGCCAGCCATCTGTCGGTGAGGAATTTCGGCACGTCGTCGCGGCGCCCCTCGGCGATGGCCTTCTCGATGGCGTCCATCTCCGCGACGTAACCCGCCTCCTTCCAGTAGTTCCGGTAGTTCGGCAGGAAGGCGTAGTTGGTGAGCGTGCGCCGGTTCACCGCCTTGGCGGCCTCGACGTCGTCGCTGATGCAGGTCGGGATCATGTTGCCGATGAAGAAATCCGGATCGCCGCGCTTGGCCGCCGGCAGGGCGCCCAGCGACTCCGCCATGTGCGAGAGCGCGGCGTTGGCGAAGATCACGCCCTGGGCGAGTTCGCCCGACAGCGCCACCATCTTCTTGCGCAGCGCCGCCACGATGATCGGCGGCAGCGGGCCGAACCCGTCCTGGGCGCGGATCTTCTCGATGAAGGCGCGCGTGTCGGCCAGCGGCTTGCCCGGCGTCACGCCCATGCGCACGTGCGAGGGCCCGTGCGCGATGCCGATGCCGAGGCGGAACCGCCCGCCCGACACCTCGTGCATCATCGCCGCACTCTGCGCGAAATCGACGATGGTACGCTGGTAGATCGGCGCGATCGCGGTACCGAAAGCAATCGAGTCCGTCTGCCACGCCAGCGCCTCGCACATCGACATGTTGCCGAAGGGGCTCGGCACGTAGATCCCGGCGAACCCGCGCTTCTCGGTCTCCCGGCAGAGCTCGATGGTGCGGCGGCGCCGGCCCGGCACGGCGATCAGGCAGAGCGCGGGAAGCGGTTCGGACATGGTGAGGTTTCCTCCGGTCCTATCTCTCCTACCGGCCTGCTTTTGCCGTCAACCCCCGCCGCGCCGCTTCGTGGCATTCTTTATCCTCAGCAATATTCGCGACAGACACGCCGAAACCGCTCCGCCCGCACCATCGTCGGCTATTGTCGGGCGGCTCCGGACGTGAAAGTCCGCCCAACGGGGAGTTCGACGCGCAGCATGCGGAACGGCTTGAAGTTCTATCGGTCCTGTATCGAGGACGCTTGGCGGACCTCGTGGAACGTCGCCAATGCGTGGCCGCCGGTACTTGTACTGCTTGCTCTTTATGCCGTTGGCTGGCTGTCCGGCCACGATGCGGAGCTCGCCACCCCATCCGCGCTCCTGCTGCTGCTGGCCGCCGCCGCGCTCGCGATCTTCCTTGTCCGTTTCACCGCCGCGCCGCCCCGTATTTTCGCCCGGCTCGAGGTGGCCGTTCCCCGGCCCAAGGCCGCCCGCCTTTCGGCGCCTCCCGCGTCACCCCCAGCCCCCTTGCAACTGCGCCTGCGCGGCTCGCTCGACGAAGCCAACGCCGTCGATGTCACCGGCGACCGGCTGCCGGCAGCGCGGGCGTTCCTGGCCCGCGCCACCAACCAGAGCGACGCGACGCTGCGGCGCTGCCAACTCTTCTTCGGCACGCCGACCAACATCCAGGTCGTGAGTGCGCCCTTCGATCTCGCACCGGGCGCGCATCTCGACCTGCCAGTGCTGCGCGTGAGCGGCGGCGCGGCGGATCCGCACGCGTTGGTCTACTTTCTCGACCGCGAGACCTGGGCGGTTGCCGGGGGCCAGGCCGCCTGGCTACCGGAGCCCGGCCGCTTCAAGGTCACGGCGCTCTCTGCCGATACCGAGCGCGTGGCGCTCGAGGTCGAGCTGTCGGCGGCGACGGCCGAGTGGACGCTCGCCGAAGCGCCCGCCCGCAAAGGCCGTGAGGCGACGCAAGCGCTGGCTGGGGCAGCTCGCCCGGGCTGGATCAAAGCCGGCGCCGACGTGGAAGGCTTCGCTCCTGCCAACGACTGAGGACGCCGCGCCCGGCTAGACGCCGTTGGCGCGCAGGAAGGCGAGCGTGCGCTGCCAGGCATCGGCGGCGGCCGCGGTGTTGTTCGCCCCGGTCGAGCCGCTGCGGTCGAAGTCGTGGCCGACGCCGGGGTACATCTTGATCTCGTAGGGCGCGCCCACGGACTTGATGATGGCTTCGAGCTTGCGCGGCGTCTCGGCGCCGATGGTGGTGTCGCCTTCGCCGGCGAGGATCAGCAGCGGCGAGCTCGAGGCCTTCCAGTACTCGCGCATGCGGTCGAGGTTCTTGTCGGTGTTGGCCCCGGTGAAGGTGCCGTAGTAGCTGACCGCCGCCTTGACCCGGCCGCCGGAGGCAATCAGCGCCGCGAAGTAGCCGCCATTGGAGAACCCGACGACGCCGACCGCGTCCTTCCTGGCCTGGGGCAGCGCCTGCAGCTCACCGATGATCTCGCGAAAGTCCTCCATGATCGCGCGCGCCTCACTGGTGAAGGCTTTCCGGCGCAGCTCGGGACTGTTGATCCCGTGCGCGCGCAGGAACGCCGGCGCGATGCAGATGTAGCCTTCGCGCGCGAGGTTGGCGCAGTAGCCGCGGTCGGCTTCCTGGATGCCGCCGCTGGTGTGCATCTCGAGGATCGTCGGGAATGGGCCGGGCCCCTTCGGCGTGAACAGCGTCGCTTCCATGTTCTTGCGCACGCCGACGGTGACGGTCTGCGTCGTGAAGTCGGCAGCGGCGGCGCTCCCGCTGCCTGTGGCAAGCGCAATCACCAGTGCGGCAAGTCTCACCATCGGTCGCATGGACTGTCCCCTCCCGTCGATCCCTCGCGTCTATCCCCCGGCGTCGATAGTGGAAGCGCGGGAGACCCGCGGTCAACGGTCCGCGCGCAGGCCTCGCACGACAAATGCATTGAGCCGTCGCGCGAAGGCCGCCGGATCGGCCGGCACTTCGCCATCGAGGATGTGCGCCTGGTCGAGCAGGAGGGCGGCGATGTCGGCCACCTCTTCCTGCCGGGCCGCGCCGCGTGCGGCGTTCAGCGCCTTCACCAGGTCGTGCCGCATGTTCAACTCGAGGATCGGCTTGGCGCCGCTGCCGCGGTTCTGGCGCGCGAGCAGCCGCTCCAGCTCGCGGTCGCGGCCCTGGGCGGCGGCCACGAGGCACGAGGCGCTGTCGGTCAGCCGTTGCGAGGCACGGACCTCGGAGACCTGGCCGCCCAATGCCTCCTTCACCGCCTGGACAACGGTCGCGTCGTCCTCCGGCGAGGTCTTGTCGCCGGGCTTGTCCTCGGCCTTGTCGACCAGCGGCACCAGACCGAAGTCGACATCGCCCTGGCTCAGCGACTTCAGCGGCTTGCCCTCGAACTCCTGCGGCATGGTCGTCCAGAACGCGTCGATCGGATCGGTCAGCAACAGGACCTCGATGCCGCGCGCCCGCGCCGCCTCGAGCTTGGGATTGGACTTCAGGCGGTCGATGCCCTCGCCCACGAGATAGTAGATCTCCGTCTGGTTGGGCTTGAGGTCGGCCACATACTCCTTGAGCGAGCGCAGGCCCTCAGCTGCCGTCACCGTCGTGGCGAAGCGCGCCAGGCCCAGCAACAGACCGCGGCGCTCGAAGTCCTCGTAGAGGCCTTCCTTCAGCACCGGCCCGAAGGCCTTCCACACCTTGGCGTAGGTCTCCGCGTCCTTGGTGGCCGTGCTCTCCAGCTCGCCGATCACCCGGGTGACCAGGCCGTTGCGGATCTGCACGACCTGCGGGTTGTTCTGCAGCATCTCGCGCGACAGGTTGAGCGGCAGGTCCTCGCTGTCGACGACGCCGCGCACGAAGCGCAGGTAGGCCGGCAGCAGCTCGGCGTCGTCGGTGATGTAGACACGGCGGACGTAGAGCTTCACCCGCCCCTTGCGGCCGGGATCGGCCATGTCGAACGGCGGCGTCGTCGGCACGAACAGCAGCACCGCATAGGACTGCCGCCCCTCCACCTTGTAGTGCAGCGTGAGCGCCGGCTCGTCGAAGGCCATCGCGATCGAGCGATAGGCCTGCGTGTAGTCCTCGGGCTTGACCTCCGACTTGGCGCGCTGCCACAGGGCGCTGGCGGCGTTGACCTGGCGCGCCTCGCCCTTGTCGTCGACCAGCTCGATCGGGAACAGGATGTGATCGGAATAGGTCCGCACGATGCGCTCGAGCTCGTGGGGTTGCAGGTAGCGCGCCGCGTCCTCCTTGAGGTGCAGCAGGATCTCGGTGCCGCGCGGCACACGCCGGGCCTGCTCCTCACTGGCCGGCGCGATCTCGAAGCCCGAGCCACCCGTCGACGTCCACACCGAGGCCTCGGCGGAACCGGCGTGCCGGCTCGTCACCTCGATGCGGTCGGCCACCATGAAGGCGGCGTAGAAGCCGACACCGAACTGGCCGATCAGGCCGAGTCCGTCCTTGGCGTCCTTGATGCCCTTGAGGAAAGCCTTGGTGCCCGAGCGCGCCACGGTGCCGAGATTGTCGATCAGTTCCTGGCGGTCCATGCCGATGCCGTTGTCGACGATCGCCAGGGTCTTGGCCTGGGCGTCGGGCACGATGCGGACGGCGAGCTTCTCCTCGCCCGCCAGCAGCTCGGGCCGGGCGATTGCCTCGTAGCGCACCTTGTCGAGCGCATCGGAGGCGTTCGAGACCAGCTCGCGCAGGAAGACGTCGGTCTCCGAATAGACCGAGTGGACCATCAGGTTCAGAAGCTCGGCGACTTCCGCCTGGAACAGGTGCGTCTGCGCCGTCGTGTTATCGCCGTTCATTGGATCCCATCTGCGCGGTGTGGTCTTGGCTGGCGATCGATATAGGACGGATGGGCCGTCCGGCAAGGGCCTCGGGGCGGCCGGCCGCTATTTCGCCTTGGCCCGCGCGATCGCCTCGGCGATCAGGCGGCGGGCCTCGTCGACGTCGCCCCAGCCCTGCAGCTTCACCCATTTGCCGGGTTCGAGGTCCTTGTAGTGGACGAAGAAGTGCTCGATCTGCTGGCGGGTGATCTCGGGCAGGTCGCGGTAGCTTCTCACGCCGACGTAGCGCTGGGTGATCTTGGGCGTCGGCACGGCGATGATCTTCTCGTCGCCGCCACCGTCGTCCTCCATCCTGAGCACGCCGATCGGCCGCACGTTGATCACCGCGCCCGGGATGATGGGCCGCGTGTTGGCGACCAGTACGTCGATCGGGTCGCCGTCGTCGCTCAGCGTGTGCGGCACGAAGCCGTAGTTCCCCGGATAACGCATCGGCGTGTAGAGGAAGCGGTCGACGACCAGCGTGCCCGCCGCCTTGTCCATCTCGTACTTGATCGGCTCGCCGCCGATCGGCACCTCGATGATGGTGTTCACGTCGTCGGGCGGGTTGTGGCCGATCTTGATGGCGTCGAGGTTCATGGCGCGATCCTGCAGCCCCCGCGCCCGGCTGACAACCGCCGCCTCCGGCGCGATGGCTTTGGGGTTGAAGAGCCGGCGGCCGTCGATCACTCTTGCTGCCGGGGGAAACAAAGACGTCGATGACCGAATCAGCGCCTGCGCCGCGATCGTTCCTGGTTGCCGACGATCATCCGATGGTCCGCGATGCGCTCAGCACCGCGCTCGGCCATGCGTTCGCCGGCGCCATCGTGGCGCCCGCGGCCAGCCTGGACGAGGTGCAGGCCGCCCTCGATCGCCTGCCCGACACCGACGCCGTCCTGCTCGACCTCGACATGCCGGGCATGGATGGGCTGGCCGGGCTGGCCCTGCTGCGCTCCCAACATCCCACGGTGCCGATCATCGTCGTCTCGGCCGCCCGCGATGCCGCCGTCGCGCGCCGCACCTACGACCTCGGCGCCTCGGCCTATGTCGACAAGTCGGCGTCGCTCGATGAGATCGCGGCCACCGTGCGCGCCGTCCTGAACGGCGAGATCCTGGTCCCGCCCGAGGCCGCGGCCGGCGACACCTTCGCCCAGCGCGCCGCCCAGCTCACGCCCCAGCAGTGGCGCGTGCTGACGCTCATGGTCCACGGCGACCAGAACAAGCAGATCGCCTACAAGCTCGGCATCGGCGAGGCCACGGTGAAGGCGCACGTCACGGTGATCCTGCGCAAGCTGGGCGTGCGATCGCGCACGCAGGCCGTCATCGAAGCGCGGGCGCTGGCGCTGCCGAAGGTCTAGCCTCGCGCATTCGCAGCAGCGCCCGAAGTGCCGCGGGCTTCACCGGCTTGTGCAACAGTTCCATCCGCGCCCCGCGCGTGCGCAGGCGCAAGGTCGGGTCGCGGTCGGCAGTGACCAGTGCCGCCGGCACGTCGCGGCCCCAGGCCGTGCGCAGCGCGGCCACCACCGCCAGGCCGTCCGGCTGCTCGTCGAGGTGAAGGTCGGCGAGAACGAGGTCGGGCAGCCGCCCGGTCTCCTCGACTCGCCGCAGTGCCTCGGCCTGCGACGACGCCGTCGCCACCGTGCAGCCCCAGCCGTCGAGCAGGGCCGCCATCGCCTCGAGCACGCGTGCCTCGTTGTCGATGCAGAGCACGAAGCTTCCGGCCTCGAGCGCCGGCACGGCCTGTGGCACGCCGATCGGCAGCGTCACGACCGCGGTCGCTGGCACGCTGGGCACGATCACGGAAAAGGTCGAGCCGCGGCCCGGCGCCGAGGCGATGCGCACCGACAGCTCGAGCATGCGCGCCACCCGCTCGACGATGGCGAGGCCCAGTCCCAGGCCGCGTTCCTCGCGCGGCCGGTCGTCCTCGGGTTGCAGGCGCACGAACTCGTCGAAGATGATCGTCTGCTTGTCGCTGGCGATGCCGGGCCCGTTGTCCTTGACCTCGAGGCGGAGCCCCTCGCCCTCGCGCCGCGCACCCAGCAGCACGCGCTGCCGGCGGCCCTCGGGGCGGCCGTAGCGCAGCGCGTTCGACAGCAGGTTCTGCAGGATACGGCGCAGGAAGGCCGGATCGGTCGCCACGAACGCCCGTGTCGGCACGACTACCAGCTCGATGCCGCGCTGCGCCGCGACGGGGGCGAAAGCGGTCGCCAGCGACTCGAACATCGGCTGCAGCGCGAACGGCCGCTTCTCTGGCCGGAAGGCCCCGGCGTCGAGCTTGGAGATGTCGAGCAGCGCGTCGAGCAGAGCCTCGACCGCGCCCAGGCTGGTGTCGATCTTGCCACCGAGGTCGTTGCCGGGATCGCGGTCCATCATCGCCGCCGTGAACAGGCGCGCCGCATGCAGCGGCTGCAGCAGGTCGTGGCTGGCCGCGGCGATGAACCGGGTCTTGCCGAGGTTGGCGGCCTCGGCCTCGGCACGGCTCGCCTCGAGCTCGGCGGTACGCTCGACCACGCGCTGCTCGAGCGTCTCCTTGGACTGGCGGAGCTGGCGGTCGCTGTCGCGCAGCGCCTCGGCGGTGCGCACCCGCGCGGTCACGTCGTTGCAGGTGGCGACGAAGCCGCGGGCCGGCAGCGGATCGAGCCGCAGTTCGACGACCCGCCCGTCGGGCGTCTCGATCTCGTGCGTCTGGGCCGTCGACGGCGCCTGCAGCAGCGGATGGTCGAGTGGCAGCAGGGTGACGAAGCGATCGTTGGAGAATTCGAGGCGCCTGTCGCGGTCGAAGGCGGCGATGCCCATGCCGACGTGGTCCAGCGTGTTGCGCAGGATCTCGTGGTTGTAGCCGATCGCGGCCGAGGCCTCGTCGATCAGCGCCCGCGCGCTGCGCGGCAGGCGGCGGCGCCCCAGGGCCGCGACGATGACACGGGCGGAGGCCGCCCCGAGCGTGCCGGACAGCAGCCGCTCGGTCCGGCTGAGCGCGGCCTCGATCGACAGCGGTGCCACGCCGAGCGCCGCGGCGGCGCGCTCGGCGCCGACGAAGCGCGCCAGCATGGCGCGCAGCTCGTCGACACGGCGGGCGTCGGCGGGCATCGACTCGTCGGCCTGCTCAGGTTCGGCCCCGAGCACGAAGGCGTCGGCCTGCTGGGCATCGGTGCCGACGGCGCGGACCATCAGCGAGACGCCGACGAGCAGGAGCGTGTTGACGACGATGCCGACCACGAAGCCCTGCCCCACCGGATCGAGGGTGTCGAGCGGCGCCGGCAGCCAGGCCGCGAGCGGCGCGGCCTGGCCTGCGCCGGGCACCTGGTACAGGCTGGGCAGCAGCAACGCATAGAGCCAGACGACGAAGCCGCCCAACAGGCCGGCGACGACGCCGTAGCGATGGGCGCGGCGCCAGTAGAGGCCGAGCAGCAGGCCGGGCGCGAAGTTGGCGACGGCGGCGAAGCTGATCAGTCCGATCGAGGCGAGCGACAGATAGCCCGAGATCGTGCGCTCGTAGGCGTAGGCCGCCATCAGGATCAGCACCACCGCAGCGCGGCGCACGAACACGACCAGCCGGCCCATCTCGCCCTCGGTGCCGGCCTGGCGGCTCAGCACATAGGGCATCAGCAGTTCGTTGCCGATCATCGCCGACAGCGCCATGCAGGCCACGACCACCATCGCCGTCGCCGCCGACAGGCCGCCGATGAAGACCAGCGCGGCCAGCCCGCTGGCGCCGTGGCTGATCGGAAGCTGCAGCAGGTAGAGGTCGGAATTGGCCTGCTGGCCGATCAGCAGCAGCCCCGCCGCCGCGATCGGCACGACGAACAGATTGATGAGCACAAGATAGGCCGGGAACATCCAGCGCGCGGTGCGCAGGCTTGCAGGGTGGCCGTGCTCGACGACGGCGACGTGGAACTGGCGCGGCAGGCAGAGGAACGCCATCGCCGACAGGAGCGAGGTCACGACCCAGGTGAGCGGCGAGCCGGCCTGCGTCACCTGCTGGGCAAGTGCCGGCTGGTGGTCGAGCCACGACCACAGGTCGGACGGCCCGTCGAACAGAACGAACAGCACGAATGGTCCCATGCCCAGCAGCACGGCGAGCTTGACCACCGACTCGAAGGCGATCGCGACCATCATGCCGCGATGCTGCTCGGAGGCCTGCACGTTGCGCACGCCGAACAGGATGGTGAAGACCGCCATCAGCGCCGCCACGATCAAAGAGGTGTCCGGATGGATGACCCCGCCGCCGCCGATCCATGGCGTCGGATCGGCGACCGTGCGGAACGACGACGACACCGCCTGGAGCTGCAGCGCGATGTAGGGAAGCACGCCCACCGTCGCGAACAGGGTGGCGGTGACGCCGACGGCGCGGCTCTTGCCATAGCGCGAGGCGAGGAAGTCGGCGATCGACGTCACGTTGTGCTGCTTGGCGCGCCGCACCATCTTGCGCAGCACCGGATAGCCCACGGTCATCACCAGCGCCGGGCCGGTGTAGATCAGGATGAAACCGAAGCCCGAGATCGCCGCACTGCCGACGGCACCGTAGAAGGTCCACGACGTGCAGTAGATCGCCAGCGACAGGCCGTAGACGGCGGGCGCCATGCGGCTGGTCGACCAGGCGCCCGCGTGCCGGTCGCCGAAATAGGCCACGGCGAACAGCAGCCCGAGATAGGCCAGCGACAAGGCGAGGACGACGGGTTCGGCGAGCATTTCCGGGCGGCTTTCCGGGCGCATTGAACCCCGCCCCCGGGGTCGCTACAAGGCTGGCCTTTCCCGCCCTCACCTTCGTCTGGAGCCGCCGATGGCCGCGTATCAGTACATTTACGTCATGAAGGGCCTGAACAAGACCTTTCCAGGCGGCAAGCAGGTCCTGAAGGACATCTGGCTGTCGTTCCTGCCAGGCGCCAAGATCGGCGTGCTGGGCCTCAACGGCGCCGGCAAGTCGACCCTGCTCAAGGTCATGTCGGGCGAGGACGACAACTTCACCGGCGAGGCTTGGGCGGCCGAAGGCGTGAAGGTCGGCTTCCTGAAGCAGGAGCCGCAGCTCAACGAGGCCAAGGACGTACTGGGCAACGTCATGGAAGGTGCCGGCGAGATGGCCACCATGCTCGCACGCTTCGAGGAAGTGTCGAACGCCTTCTCCGACCCCGACGCCGACATGGACAAGCTGATCGCCGAGCAGGCCGAGCTGCAGGAGAAGATCGACGCCGGCAACGGCTGGGACCTCGGCCGCACCGTCGAGATCGCGATGGATGCGCTGCGCTGCCCGCCGTCCGATGCCAAGGTCGACAAGCTGTCGGGCGGCGAGAAGCGCCGCGTGGCGCTGTGCCGCCTGCTGCTCAGCAAGCCCGACATGCTGCTGCTCGACGAGCCGACCAACCATCTCGACGCCGAGTCCGTGGCTTGGCTGGAGCGCCACCTCGGCGAGTTCCCGGGCACCGTCGTGGCGGTGACCCACGATCGCTACTTCCTCGACAACGTCGCCGGCTGGATCCTCGAGCTCGACCGCGGCGCTGGCATCCCGTGGGAAGGCAACTACTCGTCGTGGCTCAAGCAGAAGGACAAGCGCCTCGAGCTTGAAGAGAAGACCGCCGACGCCCGCCGCCGCACCATGCAGCGCGAGCTCGAGTGGATGGGCACCAGCCCGTCGGCGCGGCGCTCCAAGAGCAAGGCGCGCATCGAGGCCTACAACCAGATGGTCGAGGAGGACAAGCAGGAGACGCTCGACAAGGCGCAGATCGTCATCCCGGCCGGCCCCCGCCTGGGCGACCATGTGATCGACGTCGAGGGCATCTCCAAGGGCTTCGGCGACCGGCTGCTGATCGACAACCTGTCGTTCAAGCTGCCGCCGGGCGGCATCGTCGGCGTCATCGGCCCCAACGGCGCGGGCAAGACCACGCTGTTCAAGATGATCACCGGCCAGGACAAGCCCGACAGCGGCACCTTCTCGGTCGGCCCGACGGTGAAGCTGGGCTACGTCGACCAGAGCCGCGAGACGCTCGATCCCAACAAGACGGTGTGGGAGGAGCTCTCGGGCGGCCTCGACATCATCAAGCTCGGCAGCAAGGAAATCTCCAGCCGCGCCTATTGCGGCTCGTTCAACTTCAAGGGTGGCGACCAGCAGAAGAAGGTGGGCCAGCTCTCGGGCGGCGAGCGCAACCGGGTGAACCTCGCCAAGATGCTGAAGAGCGGCGCCAACGTGCTGCTGCTCGACGAGCCGACCAACGATCTCGACGTCGACACCCTGCGCGCGCTCGAAGAGGCGCTGGTCGAATACGCCGGCTGCGCCGTGGTCATCTCGCATGACCGCTGGTTCCTCGACCGCATCGCCACCCACATGCTGGCCTTCGAAGGCGACAGCCATGTCGAATGGTTCGAGGGCAACTACCAGGACTACGAACTCGACAAGCACCGGCGCATGGGCACCGATGCCGACCAGCCGCATCGCATCAAGTACAAGCCGCTGATCCGGAACTAGTTCCGGAAGGAGACAGAGTCTCAACCGCCTGAGACGCCTTCGATGCCGATGACATAAGAGTTTCAGGCGATTTGTCTCAGATCTCGCCACCCCCTTCGCGCAACAATCTTGCGGCGGTGGTCGGGCCGGGCTGGCACGCATCCTGCTACCGACCCTGCGGACAATTCACGCAGATTCGGAAGGGAATGATATGAGCGTGACGGAGGCCCAAGTGCCGCCCGGTGGGTTCGTGGCTCTGATCCCCGACAGCGCGCCATTCAGCGACGACCAACGCGCCTGGCTGAACGGCTTCTTCGCCGCCGTGCTGTCGAACCTGCCCCTTCAAGTGCCGGGCGCCGACGCCAGTCCGCCGCCCCTGCCGGCCGCGGCCGACCCTGCCTTCCGCGATCCGATGGCCGACGCCGGCGACGACGGCGCGCCGTGGCATGACCCCACCCTGGCCATGCCCGAGCGCATGGAGATGGCCCGCGACCGCCCGCTGCGCCGGCGCATGATGGCGGCGATGGCACAGCAGGATTGCGGCCAGTGCGGCTACACCTGCGAGGCCTATGCCGACGAGATCGTGCAGCAGGCCGAGGAGCGGCTGAACCTGTGCGTGCCCGGCGGCAAGGAAACGGCGCGCATGCTGAAGAAGCTCATCGAGGAGATGGGCGGTGGCGCGATCGACCCCGACGAGGAGAAGGCCAAGGCCGAGGCGAAGGCCGCGGCAAGGCTGGCCCCCGTCGCCCCGATCGCGCGCGGCTATTCGCGCGAGATGCCGGTCGAGGCGACGTTCCTGTCGCGCGCGCTCCTCAACAAGGGGCCGTCGGAGAAGTCGACCTGGCACATCGAGTTCGACCTCGCCGGCGCCGGCCTCGACTACGCCGTGGGCGACAGCTTCGGCGTCTATCCGGTGAACGATGCCGCCCTGGTCGCGGCGGTGATCGAGGCGATCGACGCGCCGCCGGACTTCCCGATCGCCGGCAAGCCGCTCAGCGACGTGCTCACCCACGACATGTCGCTGGGCGCCGCGCCCGACATGCTGTTCGAACTGATCTCCTACATGGTGGGCGGCGACCGCAAGGCGAAGGCCAAGGCGCTGGCGCAAGGAGAAGATCCCGACGGCGACGCCGCCACGCTCGACGTGCTGGCGGCGGTGCGGAAGTTCCCCGGCATCCGGCCCGACCCCGAGGCCTTCGTCGAGTGCCTCGACGGGTTGCAGCCCCGGCTCTATTCGATCTCGTCTTCGCCCAGGCTCGCCGCCGATCGCCTGTCGCTCACCGTCGACCATGTGCGCTACGAGATCGACGGCCGCGCCCGGCTGGGCGTCGCCTCGACCTTCCTGTCGAGCGCGATCGCGCCCGGCACGCGGCTCAAGGTCTATATCCAGCGCGCGCACAACTTCGCCCTGCCGGCCGATCCCACAACGCCGATCATCATGGTCGGGCCCGGCACCGGCGTGGCGCCGTTCCGCGCCTTCCTGCACGAGCGGCTGGCGACGCAGGCGCCGGGCGACGCCTGGCTGTTCTTCGGCCATCAGCGCCAGGCTTGCGACTTCTTCTACGAGGACGAATTCGCGGGGCTGCTCGACCGCCAGGTGCTGACGCGCCTGTCGCTCGCGTGGTCGCGCGACGCGGACACGCCCAAGACCTACGTGCAGGACCGCATGCGCGAGGACAGCGCGGAGCTGTGGCGCTGGCTGCAACGCGGCGCGCACTTCTATGTCTGCGGCGACGCCACTCGCATGGCCAGCGACGTCGACAAGACGCTGGTGGCGATCGCGGCAACGGAAGGCGGGCTCGACGAGGCGGCGGCCAGGACGTTCGTGGCCGGCCTCAAGCAGGCCGGACGCTACCAGGCCGACGTTTACTGATCGGCGCCGCTGTTCACCGCGGGAAGGCGGCCGCGAGCGCGCGGCGGGCGGCGTCGGCGCCCTCCTTCGCGGTCTCTGCGGCGGGCCGCGCCCAGTGCGCGGGATTGGGCGCCTCGTAGGACAGCCAGCCCTGGTAGTTCTTCTCCGCCAGCAGGCGCAGCAGCCTGGTCCAGCCGACGACACCCTTGCCCGGCGGCAGGCGGTCGACCGGCGGCGCGCTGGCCGGCGGCGCATCCGGCACGTCGCTGAACTGGACGTAGAAGATCTCCTCGTCCGGCACATCGGCGAAGCCCGCGCCCGGGCGGCCGCCGCGCTGCAGGTGATAGGCGTCGAGCAGCAGGCCGACGTTGGGCCGGCCCGCGCGCGAAATCATATCGCGCAGGATGTCGAGCGTGCGCACGACCGGATGCTGGAACTGGTATTCGAGAGTGAGCCGCAGGCCATGGGTTGCGGCGATCTCGCCGGCATGGACGATGTTGGCCACCGCCTCGTCGAGCGTCGCCGTGCCCGGGCCGATGGCGCTCATCAGCAGGCCGCACTTCAGCGCGACGGCGTTGTCGCAGGCCTCGCGAAAGGACTGGAACAGGCGCTCGCGCTCGGCGCCCGAGGAAAAGATCCAGCCATACTCCACGCCCGTGGCGCTGACCGGCAGGCCGTTGGCGCGCACGAGGTCGAGCGCGGCGTCGTTCGACAGGCCGCGCTCCCTGGCCCGCGCGAAGTCGACCCACCGCAGCTCGACGGCATCGAAGCCGGCCGACTTCGCGGCCACCAGCGCACCCTCGAGGGGCGTGGTGTCGACGGTCCAGGTGTGAAGGGCAAGGCCGCGGAATTTGGGACGCAGGCCGGTCAAATCCGCTGATCCATCTCCATCGCCGGCTCCGGCACGTCGACGCAGCCGATGATGCGGGCAGGCACGCCCGCGGCGGTGCAGCCGGCGGGCACGGGCTCGAGCACCACGCTGCCGGCGGCGATCTTGGCGCAGGCGCCTATTTCGATGTTGCCGAGCACTTTTGCGCCGGCGCCCAGGAGCACGCCGCGCCGCACCTTGGGATGGCGGTCGCCGCGCTCCTTGCCGGTGCCACCCAGGGTCACGCCGTGCAGCATGGAGACGCCGTCTTCGACGACGGCGGTCTCGCCGATCACGATGCCGGTGCCGTGGTCGAGGAAGAGGCTCTTGCCGATCACCGCGCCGGGATGGATGTCGAGGCCGAACAGTGCGCTCCCCCGGCTCTGAAGGTAATGCGCCAGGTCCTTGCGGCCCTGCTTCCACAGCCAGTGGCCGGCGCGATAGGTCTGCAGGGCCTGGTAGCCCTTGAACCACAGCAGCGGATCGAGGTGCGACGTACACGCCGGGTCGCGGTCGGCGACGGCCACGATGTCGGCGCGCGCGGCGAGCCCGATCGCCGGGTCGGCGGTGAACGCCTCATCGAAGGTCTGGCGGATCAGTGCGGCGGGGACTTCGGTGGTGCCGACGAGGCGCGCGAGGTGATAGCTGAGGGCATTCTCGAACCGGGGCTGGCTCAGGATGGTGGCATGAAGGGTGCCGGCGAGCACCGGCTCCGCCGAGGCGGCGGCCTGCGCGGCCTCGCGGATCTTGCTCCACACCGGATCGACAGAGGCGGGACGTGGCCCCCTCTCGTTCTGATACCTTGCGCTATCCATGGCGTTCTCCCTCGACCCCGCCCGGGCTCCCTAGGCCCCGACGAGGCGATCGATACGCCTCCCGGGGGAGAATCTAGGGCCCGTCCGTTGCGCGCGCAATACGAGCGCTCACTTGCCGGCGCGCTTTTCGAGCTCCTCGATCAGGGGCTCGACCTTGCCGCCGTGTCCCTGGATGTAGGAATTGAAATCCGAACGTCTAGTCATGACCATGCTGACGCCTTCGATTTTGACGTCGGTGATGCGCGCGCCCTGGCCGGTGTCGCGGACCTCCCACTGCATGGTGATTGGCGGGCCGTCGGCCTGGTTGAGCTTGCTGTCGACCACTGAGACGCCGTTGGGCCGGGGGGTCACCTTGCCGATGCTGAGCGTCTGGCCGCCGTACTGGCCGAAGCGCTCGCTGTAGGCATGGGCCTCGGAGGCGACCGCGGCCTTCAGGTAGCGCTGCCGCTCGGCCTCGGGCGTGCCTTCCCAATGGGTGCCCAGCGCGGCGCGGCCCATGTAGCTCATGTCGAAGGCGGTGAGCAGGATCTTCTCGATCGCCGCTTCGCGCTCGACGCCCTTGGTGGTCTTGATGATCTGGATGACCTCGTCGGCGGTCTTCTGGATCAGCTCCTTCGGATCGCCGGCGGCCAGGGCGGGCATGGACAGCGCACCGGCGGCGAACGCGGTGGCCGCGCCGGCGGCCAGGAAGAGGACAACACGACGACTGGCGCGCAGCGACACTGTTCACTCCCTGAAAATATTAGAGACGGGCGGTATCCTTACCGCGCGATTCCCAGCGCGAAAGTATTAGCGCACCAGGGCGACGTTGTCGCGACGATCGAGCTCGCCACGGCTATCGGTCTTCTCCCGCTTCTGGCGAATCAGATCGGCGCGCTGCTGCGTGTAGGCCGATCGCAGCGCGGCGTAGTAGTCGACGCTGTTCTTCTCGAGGTCGTCCAGCGCATACATCGTGCGTACCCGCGTATCGAGCACCGTCGCGCCATAGCGCGTTCCCGAGTAGAGCAACTGATCAACGTTCAGGGCATAGGTAAGGATGCGGAACGGATCGACGGCGTAGTCGGCCATCAGGCCGGCGGCATCGCGGGCATTGGACGGGCCGGCGAGCGGCAGCACGAGATAGGGACCGCCGTTCTCGGGCTCGACGCCGGCGTAGTAGCCGACGGTCTTGCCGAAATCTTCCTTGGTCTTGCTGAGGCCGATGCTGGAGGCGACATCGAACAGGCCGGCAAGGCCGATCGTCGAGTTCACCACGAAGCGCGCCAGCGTGGTGGCGGCACGACTCGGATCGCCCTGCACGACCTCGTTGATCGCCGTCACCGGCTCGCCGAGATTCTCGAGGACGTTGTGGACGCCCCTCTGCGCGGGCTTCGGCATCCAGTCGCGATAGACGACTGCCATCGGCCGGATGGCGATGATGTCGACGGCGCGATTGATCGAGAAGATGAAGCGGTTCGGCGTCTCGATGGGATCCCAAACCTCGGCGGCACCGGTGTCATTGGTGGCGCAGCCGCCCGCGAGAGTGGCAGCGGCCACCGCGAGAACGAGCGTGTGGCGGGCGTTGGATGCCACCGCCTTGAACATGCCTTTGACCATCGACGTCACTTGGGTCCTCAAATCCGGCCCCCTTGAGACGTAGGGCCTTCACGCAAAACGGCTTTTCGCCGCGATCGGTCGGAGTGTCGCACACGAATACTGCACTTTGAAGTGCATAGGCGAGACGGAGCCCGGCTGTGGCGGAACAGTCACAAGTTTCAAATTTCCTGCACTTGCAAATATAAAGATATGCTTATATTACTGATGACATGGATCATCTGCTCACCCTCCTGCGCGCCGCCGCCGAAGATACGCGCCTGCGCATCCTGGCCCTGGCCGCCCGGGAAGACCTCACCGTCAGCGACTATGTCCACGTGCTGGGCCAGAGCCAGCCGCGGGTCTCGCGCCATCTGAAGCTGCTGGTCGAGGCAGGCTTGCTCGAGCGCTTCCGCGAGGCCCAGTTCACCCGGTTCCGGCTCGTGACCGCGGGCGAGGACTCCCAGCTGGTGCGCGAATTCGTGCGCCGGCTCGACGCCAAGCACCTCCGCCTGGCAGCCGACCGCGCCCGCCTCGACGCCCTGCAGCAGCGCCGTCAGACCGCGGCCGTGCGCTTCTTTCGAGACAATGCCCAGCGCTGGGACGAGTTGCGGGCACTCCACGTCGCCGACCGCGAGATCGAGCGCGCACTCGCCCGTCACCTGCCGGTCGGCGCCCGCCGCCTGCTCGACGTCGGCACCGGCACCGGCCGGCTGCTCGAGGTCCTGGCGCCCAAGGTCGAGCAAGCCGTGGGTGTCGACCAGAGCCGCGAGATGCTGGCGCTCGCCCGCGCCAACCTCGCGCGCGCCGGCATCGACAATGCCGAGATCCGCCAGGGCGACATGTACGCACTGCCCTTCGAGGCCGATTCGTTCGACGTCGTCACCATCCATCACGTGCTGCACTACGCCGACGATCCGTCGGTGGCGCTCAGCGAGGCCGCGCGCGTGGTCAAGCCTGGCGGCGTCGTGCTGGTGGTCGACTTCTCGCCGCACGATCTCGTCGAGCTGAAGCGCGAGCACGCCCACGTCCACCTGGGCTTCGCCGACAACCAGGTGCAGGGCTGGCTGAAGAGCGCCGGACTCAACCCGCTCGAGCCGATCCACTTCCCCGGCCGCCGCCTGATGACCGGCATCTGGCGCGGCGAGCGCGAGCTGCCGCGCCGCGCGACCTCCCATCCCGCTGCCGCGATCCACGGAGTTTCAAGGTGAGCACGACGACCGAATTCCCCGCCCGCTCGCCGCAGCGCCTGCAGGTCTCCTTCGAGTTCTCGCCGCCCCGGACCGAGGGCGCGGAGCGCACGCTGTGGGAGACGGTGACCCGGCTGACGCCGCTGCGTCCGTCGTTCTTCTCGGTCACCTACGGCGCCGGCGGCTCGACGCGCCAGCGCACGCACGAGACCGTGGCGCGACTCAAGACCGAGACCGGCATCGACGCCGCCGCCCACCTGACCTGCGTGGCCGCGACCCAGGGCGAGATCGACGACGTCGCCCGCGCCTACTGGGACGCCGGCATCCGCCACATCGTGGCCCTGCGCGGCGATCCGCCGACGGGCATGGGCACGAAGTACAGCCCCCATCCCGGTGGCTACGCCAATGCCGCCGCCCTGGTGGCCGGCCTGAAGAAGATCGGCGACTTCCAGGTCAGCGTCGCGGGCTATCCCGAGAAGCACCCGGACTCGCAGAACGTCGAGGCCGACCTCGACAACCTCAAGCGCAAGGTCGACGCCGGCGCCGACCGCTGCATCACCCAGTTCTTCTTCGACGCCGACGACTTCCTGCGCTTCCGCGACCAGGCGGCCGGGCGCGGCATCGCCGTGCCGATCGTGCCCGGCGTCATGCCGGTCTCGAACTTCCAGGGCATCACCCGGATGGCCGGCCTGTGCGGCTCGAAGGTGCCGGAGTGGCTGGCCTACATGTTCGACGGGCTCGACGACGACCTCGAAACCCGGCGCATGATCGCCGCCACCGTGGCCGGCGACCTGTGCCGCCGCCTGCACGGCGAGGGCGTCGACCAGTTCCATTTCTACACACTCAATCGCGCCGACCTCACGTTCGCGATCTGCCATCTCCTGGGAGTACGTCCCCATGCCCCGGCCTGAAATGACCCGCGTTGAAAAAGCCGACCAGCTCCGCGCCATCGCGCACGAGCGCATCCTGGTGAAGGACGGGCCCTACGGCTCGATGATCCAGGGCTACAAGCTCGACGAGGAAGGCTTCCGCGCCGGCCGGTCGTTCAATCACGACCAGAAGGGCAACAACGACCTGTTGAACCTGACGCGTCCCGACGTCGTGGGCGAGATCTGCAACGCCTATCTCGACGCCGGCGCCGACATCGTGGCGACCAACACGTTCAACTCGAACTCGATCAGCCTCAGCGACTACGGCATCTCCGGCATGGCGCGCGAGATCAACATGGCCGCGGCGAAACTGACTCGCGGCTGCGCCGATGCCGCGACCGCGAAGGACCCGGCCAAGCCGCGCTTCGTCGTGGGCGCGCTCGGGCCGACCAACAAGACGCTGTCGATCTCGCCCAACGTCAACGATCCCGGCTATCGCGCCGTGTCGTTCGACGAGGTGAAGAACATGTACCGCGAGCAGGTCGACGGCCTGCTCGACGGCGGTGTCGACTTCATCCTGGTCGAGACGGTGTTCGACACGCTGAACGCCAAGGCCGCGATCTTTGCCGTCAACGAGGCGGGCGAGGCGCGCGACGAGGAAATCCCGGTGATGGTGTCGATGACCCTGACCGACCTCGCCGGCCGCAACCTCTCGGGCCAGACGGTCGAGGCGTTCTGGCACTCGGTGCGCCACGCCCGGCCGCTCACCATGGGGCTGAACTGCAGCTTCGGCGCCACCGAGTTGCACCCCTACGTCAACGCACTCAACCCGCAGGTCGACGGGCTGGTTTGCGTCTATCCCAATGCCGGCCTGCCCAACGAGCTTGGCGCCTACGACGAGCCGCCCGAGATGACGGCGAAGCTGGTCAAGGGCTGGGCCGAGAACGGCTGGCTGAACGTGGTCGGCGGCTGCTGCGGCACGACGCCCGCCCACATCAAGGCCGTGGCCGAGGCGGTCAAGGGCATCAAGCCGCGCCAGTGGCACGTCCTGCCGCCGGCGCTGCGCCTGTCTGGAATGGAAGCTGCGAGTTTCATGTAATGACGACCGAATCCGACAAGACCGACGAGACGGAGAACACCGGCCCGCGCGCCACCTTCATCAATATCGGCGAGCGCACCAACGTCACCGGATCGGCGAAGTTCAAGAAGCTGATCCTCGAGGGCGACTACACCGCCGCCGTCGAGGTCGCGCGCCAGCAGGTCGACAGCGGCGCGCAGATCATCGACGTCAACATGGACGAGGGCCTGCTCGACTCCGAGACGGCGATGGACACGTTCCTGAAGCTGATCGCCGCCGAGCCCGACATCGCCCGCGTGCCGATCATGATCGACAGCTCCAAGTGGAGCGTGATCGAGGCCGGCCTGAAGTGCGTCGCCGGCAAGCCGATCGTGAACTCGATCTCCATGAAGGAAGGGCTCGAACCCTTCATCGCCCATGCCCGCAAGGTCCGGCGCTACGGCGCGGCCGTCGTCGTCATGGCATTCGACGAAAAGGGCCAGGCCGACACCAAGGAGCGCAAGGTCGCGATCTGCGAGCGCGCCTACGACATCCTGGTCAACCAGGTCGGCTTCCCGGCCGAGGACATCATCTTCGACCCCAATATCTTCGCCGTCGCCACCGGCATCGAGGAGCACAACAACTACGGCGTCGACTTCATCGAGGCCACGCGCGAGATCAAGGCGCGCTGCCCGCACGTCAAGATCTCGGGCGGCGTGTCGAACCTCTCCTTCGCCTTCCGCGGCAACGAGCCGGTGCGCAAGGCCATGCACTCGGTGTTCCTCTACCATGCCATCCAGGCCGGCATGGACATGGGCATCGTCAACGCGGGCCAGCTCGAGGTCTATGACCAGATTCCGCAGGAGCTGCGCGACGCCTGCGAGGACGTGATCCTCAACCGCCGTCCGGATTCGACGGACCGGCTGCTCGAGCTGGCGCCCAAGTACAAGGGCACCGGCGAGGCCGCCGAGACGCTGGACGCCGAGTGGCGCAGCTGGCCGGTCGAGAAGCGGCTGGAGCACGCGCTGGTCAAGGGCATCGACCAGTTCGTCGTGGCCGACACCGAGGAGGCGCGCCTGCAGATCGCCCGCCCGATCGAGGTGATCGAGGGCCCGCTGATGGCCGGCATGAACGTCGTCGGCGATCTCTTCGGGGCCGGCAAGATGTTCCTGCCGCAGGTCGTCAAGAGCGCGCGCGTGATGAAGAAGGCGGTCGCCCACCTGCTGCCCTACATCGAGGCGCAGAAGACGGCGACGTCGCGGCCCAAGGGCAAGATCGTCATGGCGACGGTCAAGGGCGACGTCCACGACATCGGCAAGAACATCGTGGGCGTGGTCCTGCAGTGCAACAACTTCGAGGTCATCGACCTCGGCGTCATGGTGCCGTTCCAGGACATCCTGAAGACGGCCAACGACAACAAGGCCGACATCATCGGCCTCTCCGGCCTGATCACGCCGTCGCTCGACGAGATGGTGACGGTGGCCCAGGAGATGACGCGCCAGGGCTTCACGCTGCCGCTGCTGATCGGCGGCGCCACCACGTCGAAGGTCCACACGGCGCTGCGCATCGCGCCCAGCTACAAGGGCACGACCGTGCACGTGCTCGACGCCTCGCGCGCGGTCGGCGTGTGCTCGGCGCTGGTCTCGGAGTCGGGCGACCAGGCCCGCGACTTCGCCGCCAAGGTCGCGACCGAGTACGAGACGATCCGCACCGAGCGCGCGGCGCGCGGCGCGGAGAAGCTGGTCTCGCTGGAGGCTGCGCGCGCCAACAGCTTCAAGATCGACTGGAGCGCCTACACGCCGCCCCGGCCCGCCGTGACCGGCACGCGCGTGTTCGCCGAATATCCGCTGCACGAGCTGGTCGAGCGCATCGACTGGACGCCGTTCTTCCGCGCCTGGGAGCTGGCCGGCAACTACCCGGCCATCCTCACCGACAAGGTCGTGGGCGAAAGCGCCACCAAGCTCTTCGCCGACGCGCGCAAGATGCTGGACCGCATCGTGCGCGAGAAGTGGCTGACGGCGAAGGGCGTGGTCTCGTTCTGGCCGTGCCGCCGCGACGGCGACGACGTCGTGCTGTTCGAGGACGACACGCACACCAAGGAGATCTCGCGCCTCTACTTCCTGCGCCAGCAGATCGAGAAGCGCGCACCCCGCGCCAACATGTGCCTGGCCGACTTCATCTCGCCCAAGGCCGACTGGATCGGCGGCTTCGCGGTGACGGCGGGCCACGGCATCGAGGAGCACCTGGCGCGCTTCAAGGCCGACACCGACGACTATTCCGACATCCTGCTGAAGGCCCTGGCCGACCGCCTGGCCGAGGCCTTCGCCGAGCGCATGCACGAGCGCGTGCGCAAGACGCTGTGGGCCTATGCGCCCGACGAGGCGCTGACCAACGACGAGCTGACGCGCGAGAAGTATCGCGGCATCCGGCCGGCGCCGGGCTATCCGGCCTGCCCCGACCACAGCCAGAAGCCCGAGCTGTTCCGCCTGCTCAACGCCGGCCAGAACACCGGCCTGACCTTGACCGAGAGCTTCGCCATGATCCCGATCTCGGCGGTGTCAGGCTATTACTTCGCCCATCCCGACGCGCAGTACTTCGGCGTCGCCCGCATCGGCCGCGACCAGCTCGAGGACTATGCCAGGCGCCGCGGCATTCCCCTCGATCTTGCAGAGAAGTATCTTCGCGCGAATGTTGGCTACTGATTCGCTCCTGACCTACGCGCTGGTGCTGGCGATCGGCACCGTCGCGGGGCTGGTGAGCGGCATCGTCGGCACCGGCGCCACCGTCATCCTGCTGCCGGTGCTGGCGCTCTCCTTCGGGCCGAAGTCGGCGATCCCGATCATGGCGATCGTGGCGCTGATGTCGAACTTCGCCAAGATCACGGCGTGGTGGAAGGAGATCGACTGGCGGGCCTGCAGCGCCTATGCGCTGGGCGGCATTCCCGGCGCGGCGCTGGGCGCGCGCACGATGCTGCTGCTGCCGCCGCACGCCATCGACATCGCGCTCGGCACGTTCTTCCTGGTGATGATCCCCGGCCGCCGCTGGCTCGCCGCGCGCAGCTACAGGATCGGTGCCGCAGTGCTCGTGCCGGTGGGTTTCTTCATCGGCTTCCTGACCGGCATCGTCGTCTCGACGGGGCCGATCAGCGTGCCGGTGTTCACCTCGTATGGATTGCTGAAGGGCGCGTTCATCGCCACCGAGGCCGCCGCGTCGCTGGCGCTCTACATCAGCAAGGCGATCACCTTCCGCACCTTCGGCGCGCTGCCGACCGAGATCATCGTGCAGGGGCTGATCACCGGCTCGTCGGTGATGGCCGGCACCTATCTGGCCAAGATGCTGGTCGAGCGCATCAGCATCACGACCTTCCAGTACCTGCTCGACGTCGTGATGCTGATCTCGGGCTGCGCCCTGCTCTGGACGGCGCTGCGTTAGAACGGCCTCCCGCCGCCATCTCGATCGCGGTAACGTGGCCTCCAAACTCAGGACGAAACATGCCGGCCAACACGACGCGAACCCTGACGGAGGCCCGTGTGTCCGCTCTCGGCCGTCGGCGCCTGCTGCAAGGCGCGTTGGTCGGCAGCAGCGGCCTGCTGGCCGCTTGCGCCGCCACGGGACCGCGGCCGTCGCTGCCGCCCATCCGTGCGCGCACCGACCGCATCTACGACATGGCCGTCTGCCTGCGGCCGTTCCGGGCGGCCGGACCGCGCCTCGATGCCGAGCGTCTCGGCAACACGCTGGTCGTGCACAACTACGGACACGGCGGCAGCGGCTGGTCGCTGTCCTGGGGTTCGAGCGCCATCGCCGTTGCCAAGGCGATGCAGGCGAGCCCGCGGGAGATCGCCGTCATCGGGTGCGGCGCGCTCGGCCTCACGTCGGCAATCCTGGCGCAGCGCGCAGGCGCCCGGGTGACGATCTACGCGCGGGACCAGATGCCGGATACGCGTTCGTTCCGGGCGAGCGGCGCCTGGACGCCGGACTCGCGCATCGCACTCACCGGCGCGGCAGGCCCCGCGTTCGCCGCCGAGTGGGAGCAGATGGCACGCACGTCGTTCAAGACGCACCGACAGTATCTCGGCCTGCCCGGCGCGCCGGTCGAATGGACCGACTATTACTCGGTGCGCGCCGACGAGCCGGCGCCGACGCCCGCCGTGCCGGTGGCGTCCGCGCTCGACTTCGCTTCCTACAGCCGCAACATCGCCGACCTGGTCCCGAAGGCGCGCAAGCTCGCGCCGGAGGCGGCGCCGTTTCGGGCGCGGGCCGTCTATCAGAGCGAAATCATGATCTTCAACATCGCCGACTACGGCCACACGCTGCTGAACGACTTCTTCACCGCCGGCGGCCAGTTCCGCCATGCCGACTTCCACTCGCCGGGCGAGATCGCCGCGCTCGGCAAGCACGCGGTTATCAACTGCACGGGCTACGGCGCCCGGGCGTTGTGGAAGGACGAGTCGGTGGTGCCGGTGCGCGGCCAGATCGCGCGCCTCATCCCGCAGCCGGAAGTGCGTTACGGGCTCGACTACAAGCATGTCTTTGTGGTGCCGCGGCGCGACGGCATCATCGTGCAGGACGTGAGCGGCGGCGACATGAAGGGCTACGGCGACGCGAGCGAGACGGTCGATCGCGCCGAGTCCGAGCATGCCGTGACAACGCTGGCCGAACTCTTCAGCCAGCGCCTCACGACTTGAAAGGCGTTAGCCGCCCCTTTTACGCCCCCTGCGCGATCGGGTTGCGCAGGACGCCGATCTTCTCGATCTCGACTTCGCAGACGTCGCCCGGCTTCATCCAGGGCTGCGGGTTGCGCGCCATCGCCACGCCCGACGGCGTGCCGGTGATGATGATGTCGCCCGGCTCGAGCGTCATGACCTTGGTGAGCTCATGCACCAGGGTCGGCACATCGAAGATCAGGTCGTCGGTGTTGCTGTCCTGCATGGTGACGCCGTTGACCCGCGTGGTGATGCGCAGCGGTGCGGCGCCCGGCGGCAGCTCGTCCGACGTCACGATGTCGGGGCCGAAGCCGCCGGTGGCGTCGAAGTTCTTGCCGAGCGTGAACTGCCCGCCGGACTTGCGCTGCCAGTCGCGGATCGAGCCGTCGTTGAAGCAGGCGTAGCCCGCGATCACCGACAGCGCCTTCTCCTTGGGCACGTTGCGGCACTTCTTGCCGATCACGATGGTGAGCTCGGCCTCCCAGTCGTACTGCTCGGAGTGGGTGGTCGACAGCATCTTGCCGTTGTGCGGCACCAGCGTGTTGTTGAAGCGCGTGAACACGACCGGATAGGTCGGGATCGGGCTGCCGGTCTCTTCCGCATGCTTGCGGTAGTTGAGGCCGATGCACAGGATCTTGCCCGGCGAGGGAATCGGCGTCAGGTACTTGGCCGACTTTTCCGACACGGTGGCGCCCGCCTTGGGCTTGGCGCAGGCCTTCAGCACGGCCGCCTGCAGCTTCTTGCCGCCGGCCAGGATCTCGACGACGGACTTCGGCCCACGCGGCATCTGCTTGGAGAGGTCGACGATCTTGCCGTCACCCATTTTGACGCCCACGGCCGGCTTGCCGCCGCTCACGATGGTGCAAAGACGCATTGAACTTCCCCCCTGTGAAATCGTTGAAAATCCCGACGGGGCGTAAACTCCTCCCTCCCGTCGCGGCGGTCAAGCACGCCGCCATCTGCTAGGATCACGTCATGCGAAGCCTGATTTTCCTCGTTCTTTTGTTCCTCGCGTCGCCGGCGTCGGCACAGCTCGTGGCGCCGCTCACGACCTCGGACGGCAGGATCGCCTGCATCCAGGGCAAGACCGGCGTCGGCCTCGCGCCCAACTGGGAGGCGGTCCGGGACCCCAAGGCGCTGGGCGGCTGGGCGCTCGCCGAAACCGCGGGCGACCCCACCGATCTCCGCTTCCCGCTCTGTGTCTCCGCGCAGGTCACGGCGCTCGATTTCGACGCCACGCTGCGCTTCAAGCTGGTCTCGGGCACCCACCAGCGCGCCGCCGGCCTGGTGATGCGCGCGCTCAGCGCCAACGACTACTACGTCGCCCGCGCGAGCGGGATCGACAACACGGTGCGGTTCTACCGCATGGCCGGCGGCCGGCGCGCCGAGCTCGGCGGCAAGCAGGTGCCGGTGAGTACGGGCGAGCAGCATGCGCTGCGCGTGGTGGCCAGGCGCGACAAGTTCGAGGTCTTCCTCGACGACGTCTCGCTGTTCACGGTGACCGACGGCGGAATCCTGCAGCCCGGCGCGGTCGGCGTCTGGAGCCAGGCCGACAGCGTCACCCATTTCGAGTCGCTGGTGGTTGCCAACGCGCCGTGAGGCGCCCCGTGAGCAGTCAGTGCACCGCCAGGGTGGCGAGACCGAACGACAGCTTGATGGCGGTGATCAACCCGTTCACGGCAATGCTGGCCAGCACCAGGCCGAACACGCGGGTGATGATCTCGACGCCCGAGCGGCCGAGGAATCGGTAGAGCTGCGTCGCCGCCAGGAACAGGCCGAAGAAGATCAGCAGGCAGAGTGCCACCTCGCCCGTGGTGATCGCCTGCTCGGCGATCGCGCGTGTGTCGTTGTCGGTCAGCAGCACGACGGTGAGAATGGCGCCGGCGCCGGCGATCCCCGGGATGGCCAACGGGTAGACCGCGCGTTCGAACAGCGTGTAGTCGGCCGGTATTGCCCGCGCCTCGTCGTTCATCCTGCCCATCACCATCTTGAGGCCGAACAGCAGCAGCACCAGCGAACCGGCGAGCTGGAAGGCCGGCATCGGGATGTGCAGCGCCTGGAGGAGCGCCTGACCGGCGGCGATGGCCACGAACAGCACGGCGAACGAGATGAGGACGGCATAGAAGCCGACCTTGAGCGCGTCCTTGCGCGCCAGCCCGCCGGTGGCGAGCAGGAAGATCGGCACCGCCGCGATCGGATCGAGGACCACGAACAGGGTGACGATCTCGTAGAGGAAATCGTTGGCAAAGCTCGTCATCATGGGCGGTCCCTCCC
>Ga0070681_10000627_pt1 | contig 28983 bp, 36 predicted proteins | sample KBSC83BmetaG_FD_65650 | JGI IMG/M metagenome (GOLD analysis project Ga0070681, IMG submission 65650) | Corn rhizosphere microbial communities from Kellogg Biological Station, Michigan, USA - KBS C8-3B metaG | ecosystem: Host-associated > Plants > Roots > Rhizosphere | place: USA: Michigan...
GTGAAGCGGCCGCGCGGAATCTCGACGTCGATGTTCTTGAGGTTGTGCTCGCGGGCGTTGTGGATCTTGATGACGTTGCCGAGGTAGCGTCCGGCGCTCGGCTCTTTCAGCGCGATCGGCTGCGGCGTGCCGATCTTCGCCTGGTACTCGCGCAGCGCCTTGCCGGTGTGCGACGTGTCGTGCGCCATCACCTGCGCCGGCGTGCCTTCGCACACGATGCAGCCGCCGGCGTCGCCACCCTCGGGGCCGAGGTCGATGATCCAGTCCGACGAGCGGACGACGTCCAGGTTGTGCTCGATGACGACCAGCGAATGCCCGGCATCGAGGAGGTGGCGGAAGGCGCGCAAAAGCTTCGCCACGTCGTCGAAATGCAGCCCGGTGGTGGGCTCGTCGAACAGGAACAGCTTCGGCTCGGCGCCGCGCTCCGTGTCGGCGAGGTGGCCGGCAAGCTTCAGCCGCTGCGCCTCGCCGCCGGACAGGGTGGGCACCGGCTGGCCGAGCTTGAGATAGTCGAGGCCGACCTCGATCAGCGGCCAGAGGCGCTGGTGCACTTCCTCGTGGTTATTGAAGAAGCGGGCCGCCTCGGACACCGTCATGTCGAGGATGTCGGCGATCGACTTGCCGCGCACCGTCACCTCGAGCACCTCGGCGCGATAGCGGCGCCCGTCGCAGTCGGGGCAGCGCAGGTACACGTCGGAAAGGAACTGCATCTCGACGTGCTCGAAGCCGTTGCCGCCGCACGAGGGGCAGCGGCCGTTGCCGGAGTTGAAGCTGAACGTGCCGGCGGTATAAGCGCGCTCCTTGGCGGCCGGCGACTTGGCGAAGAGATCGCGGATGCAGTCGAAGGCGCCGACGTAGCTCGCGGGATTCGAGCGCGTGGTCTTGCCGATCGGCGACTGGTCGACCATCACCACGTCGGTCACCTGGTGTGCGCCCTTCAGCGCGCGGTGGGCACCGGGTGTCTCGGTCGGCTGGCCCTTCGCCTTGCGCAGGGCGGGGTAGAGGACATCCTGCACGAGCGTCGACTTGCCGGAGCCCGACACGCCGGTGACGCACACCAGCCGCTCCAGCGGGAAGCGCACGTCGACGTTCTTCAGGTTGTGCTCGCTCGCGCCTTCCAGCGTAAGGAAGATGCGCGGCGCCGCGGCCTCGCGCGTCTCGATGGCCGCTTTTCTGCCGGAAAGGTAATCGCCCGTCAGCGTGCGCTCGGCCGCGATCTTGTCGGCCGGCCCGAAGAACACGATCTCGCCGCCGCGCTCGCCGGGGCCCGGGCCCATGTCGAGGATGCGGTCGGCGGCGAACATGATCTGCGGGTCGTGCTCGACCACCACCAGCGAGTTGCCGGCGTCGCGCAGGCGATGCATCACGTCGATCACGCGCCCCATGTCGCGCGGGTGCAGGCCGATGGACGGCTCGTCCAGCACGAACAACGTGTTGACGAGCGACGTGCCCAGTGCCGTGGTCAGGTTGATGCGCTGAACTTCACCGCCGGACAGCGTGCGCGATTGGCGATCGAGCGTGAGATAGCCGAGCCCGACCTGGCAGAGATAGCCGAGCCGAGTGCGCACCTCGGCGAGGAGCAGGTCCGACGCCTCGTCCATCGGCGCCGGCAGCTGCACGCGGTCGAAAAAGGCGCGCACGTCGGACAGCGACATGAGCATCAGCTCGCGGACCGACTTGCCGTCGACCTTCCAGAGCAGCGCGTCGGGCTTGAGGCGCGTGCCGTGGCAGCTCTCGCACTCCGTATATGCGCGGTACTTCGAGAGCAGCACGCGGATGTGCATCTTGTACGCCTTGCTCTCGAGCCACTTGAAGAAGCGGCGCACGCCGTACCAGGTGCCGGGCCACGATTTGCGCCAGCTCACCCAGTCGGCTTCGCCCTCCAGCACCCAATTCTTTTCTTTTTGGGATAAATCCCGGAACGGCGTGTCCATCGGAATCTTGCGCTTCTTCGCGTACTTCTCCAGGTCGTCCTGGCACTCCTTGAAGCTCGGGCTCTGCCAGGGACGCACCGCGCCTTCCTTCAGCGTCTTCGATTCGTCGGGCACCACCAGGCCGAAGTCGACACCGATCACGCGCCCGAAGCCGCGGCAGGTCTCGCAGGCGCCGATCGGCGAGTTGAACGAGAACGCGGCCGGCGTCGGCTCGGAGTAGTGGATGTCGCAGTCGGCGCAGTGCAGGTCCGCCGAGAAACGGTGGCGGTCGCCATTTTCGGCGTAGACGTTCACGCGACCCTGGCCGACGCGCATCGCCGCCTCGAGCGCGTCCATGACGCGCGACGGCTCGGTGGTCGAGAGCTTGACCCGGTCGGCGATGACCTCGATGCAGTCGTCGGTCTTGCTGTGGACGCGCGTATACCCCTGCGCTTCGAGGAGCTGCAGCACTTCCTTTTCGGTGAAGTTCTTCGGCACCGGGATGGGGAAGGTGATGAGCAGGCGCTCGTCGGGCCTTGCCTTGAGAGCCTGGAAAATCGACTGCGCCGTGTCGCGCACCACCGGTTTGCGGCAGCCGCGGCAATAGAGCTTCGCCGCGCGCGCGAAGAGCAGCTTCAGGTGGTCGTTCAGCTCCGTCATCGTGCCGACCGTCGAGCGCGAGGTGCGCACGGGGTTGGTCTGGTCGATGGCGATGGCGGGCGGGATGCCCTCCACGGCGTCGACCTGCGGCTTGTCCATGCGGTCGAGGAACTGCCGCGCGTAGGGGCTGAAGGTCTCGACGTAGCGGCGCTGGCCCTCGGCGTACAGCGTGTCGAAGACGAGCGACGACTTCCCCGAGCCCGAAACGCCGGTCACCACGACCAGTTCCCCGGTCGGGATCGCTAGGCTGAGGTTCTTGAGGTTGTTCTGGCGGGCGCCGCGGATGACGATCGCGTCGCCGGAGAGCTGTTCCTGCTTCACTGGGCCGCAATTTTACCGGCTCAGGAGCGGAAAATTACGTGGAATTAAGGGGCTTCTTCGGCCTTCGAGCCGTTGATCAGCAGGTTACGCATCATCGAGCCGCAGTGGGCGCAATGGACCAGCCCCGACGCGTAGAGCTTGAACTCGTCGCCGTCGCAGCGCAGGCAGTAGTACTGCGGGCCGAGGTCCTGGACGGCCGATTTCTGCGGCGCGCCCTTGCGCCGCTTGCGGTATTCCGCCAGGCGCACGACGTTGTCGCTGCTCGTTTCCGGAGCCATCTCGGTGGGGGCTTGCTGCGCGATATCCGCGTTTTCCATAGTCGCGCCCATTTAACCGGCGCGACGACTCGGCGATCCACCGAGCGCTATAGTCCGGTGAGTAGCAAGAAACGGGGCCGAACGGAGATCTCTCGCGTCGAGGAGGCACGATGACCGAGCAAGCGATTGTCGAAACCGGCAACTCGGTCGCCGAGATCTCGAGCGCGAGGACGAGCGGGCCCTGTCGCCGTGGAGCGACTGGCTGTCGGCAGCCAGCGAGAACCACGCCGCGAAGGCCGGGCAGCCTACGGCCTGATGTAGGCCCAGCCTTCGCGCTGGCGCTTCATGAGGTGAGTGACGCCAGCCTTCACGTAGGCGATGCCGCTGTACATGTCGTTCCGGGTGACATGGGTGTTGGTCATCGTGTTTTCGCACGCGATCAGCCCCACGCTGTCGTCGAGCGCGCCGGCGAGGCGGTCCGCCACCTTGGATTCGGCTTTCAGCATCTCGAGCCCCGGCCCGTAGGCCACGATCTCGATCTGCACGTTCTGCGGACCGAGGTCGGCCTGCACGTTCTTGGCGTTGTTGAGCGCGAGGCTCCACTTCGCCGGGTCGTTGTCGCTTACCTGGAAGATGACGCGCTGCTTCGCGGCGCCCTTCTTTGGCTGCGCGAGCGCCGGCGCCGCGACGGCGCCGAAACCTATGAGAGAGAGCAGCGTTCTGCGGTTCATCCGAATCTCCGAAAAGGGGTCAGAGCAATTTTCCCGTAACAAATGGCGCAGCGCTTAATGCCGTTTTGTTACAAGGAAATTGCTCTGACCCCTTTTACTCCAGCTCTTCCAGCGTTCTCGGCCAGCTTTTCTTGAGGAGCCGGGACAGCGCGCGGTCCGCAAGGATCTTGCCGCCGGTCTGGCAGCGGGCGCAGTAGTTGGTCTCGTTCTCGGCGAAGACGATGCGCTGCACGGGCGAGCCGCACACCGGGCAGGGCTTGCCGTAGCGGCCATGCACGGCCATTTCCTCGCGGAAGGCCGTCACCTTCTCCGGAAAGTTGCCGGCCGCCTGGGCGCGCAGGCGATCGATCCATTCGCGCATGACGCTCTGGGTCGCGGCATGCAGGCGCGTGACTTCGTCATCCGCGATTTTCGAGGTGAGCAGGATCGGCGAGAGCTTCGCGCGATGCAGGATCTCGTCGGAGTAGGCGTTGCCGATGCCCGAGAAAAGGTGCGGATCGGTGAGCGCGCGCTTGAGCGTATGGTTGCCGCTGCGCAATCGCCGCGCGAATTCCTGCAGCGTCACGTCGAACACCTCGACGCCGCCGGGATCCAGCCCTTCCAGGGTGGAAAGGAGATGCAGGGATGCGCGCCGCTTGGTGCCGGCCTCCGTGAAGGCGAGCGCGCCGCTGTCGAATTCCAGCAGCGCGAGGGTGTTGGGCGGCTTCTTTCCGGGCAGCACCCATCGCAGCCGGCCGGCGATCATGAGGTGCAGCACGAGGTACAGCGGGCCCTCGAGCACGAACACGATGCGCTTGCCGACGCGCCGGATCTCCGTGACGCGCTTGCCCTCGGCGCTCGCGATCGGCGGCACCGCGGTGCGCAGCAGGAACGGATTCAGCAGCTTCACCCGCTGGAGCAAATGTCCGACGGTGCGCTTCTCCAGCGCTTCGATGTAGACGGTGACGTCGGGCAGTTCGGGCATGCGATCCGAGTTTAATTGGGTTGAATCCCAATGCTAAGATCGCCGGCCCATGGTTCCAGAACGCCGCGCGGCGAGCGAACTTCAGGCACGGCTGCGAAGCGGGCAGTTCGTCATCACGGCGGAGATCACGCCGCCGGTCTCCACCGATCCCGCCGAGTTCCTGCGCCGCGCCATGCCGCTGAAGGGCCTCGCCACCGCGGTCAACGTGACCGACGGCGCGGGCGCGAAGGTGCACCTCTCGAGCCTCGCCACCGCCCACTTCCTCGTGCAGAGCGGCATCGAGCCGATCTTCCAGATGACCTGCCGCGACCGCAACCGACTCGCGCTGCAAGGCGACCTGCTCGGCGCGGTTTCGCTCGGCATCCACAACGTGCTCGTCCTCGGCGGCGACGATCCGAAGGCGGGCGACCAGCCCGAAGCGAAGGCGGTCTACGACCTCGACAGCCGCGGCCTCCTCGCCACGGCGCATGCCATGCGCTCGCAGGCGAAGCTCCCTTCCGGGACCGCGATCGACGGCTCCGTGCGCCTGGTGCTGGGCGCCGCCGACCTGCCGGTCGATCCGAAGCCGGGCTGGGAGCCCAAAGGGTTGAAAGCGAAGATAGAGGCCGGCGCGGATTTCGTGCAGACGCAGTTCTGCATGGACACCGGCGTCGTGCGCCGCTATACCGAGCGGCTGCGCGAAGCCGGCGTCGGCATTCCGATCCTGATCGGCGTGGCGCCGATTCCTTCCGCGCGCTCGGCGCGGTGGATGAAGGAGAAGCTCTTCGGCACCATCATCCCCGATGCGTTCATCGATCGCCTGGAGCGTGCTTCCGATGCCAAGGCAGAAGGGCGCCGCATCTGCGTGGAAGTGCTGCGCGAGCTCGCCGACATTCCCGGCGTCGCCGGCGCGCACGTCATGGCGCCGATGAACTTCGCCGAGATTCCCGCCGTCATCACCGAATCCGGCGTGGCCGGACGCAAACTCGCTCATGCCGTTCACTGACCATCACCTAGAACTCGATCGCTGCAAGACTCACTACCGCCGCGCGGGCAAAGGCACGCCGCTGGTTTTCCTCCACGGCGCGAGCGGCGCGCCCGTCGTGCTGCCGTTCATGGAGAAGCTCGCTACCCGCTACGACGTCATCGTTCCGGATCATCCGGGCTATGGACTGTCGGACGAGCCCGAGTGGCTGGAGAACATCCACGACGTGGCGTACTTCTATCTGGACTTCCTCGCTGCACTGAGGCTCGACAAGGCCTGCATCATCGGCAGCTCGATGGGCGGCTGGATCGCGATGGAGATGGCGGTGCGCAACACCTCGCGCATCGGCTCGCTCGTGCTCGTCAGCCCGGCCGGGCACTTCGCCGAAGGCGTGCAGCCGGCCGACATCTTTCTCCTGCCGCAGGAGGAGATGGTGCGCAAGCTGTTCCACGACCAGAGGTTCGCGGAGCAGCGCCTCGCGATGCCGGAGACGCCGGAGGGCATCGATCTCGGCCTGAAGAACCGCCACACCACCGCGCGCCTCGCCTGGGAGCCGCGGCTGCACGATCCCTTCCTGCCGAAGTGGCTGCACCGCATCGACGTGCCGACCAGCATCGTATGGGGCGCGCAGGACCACATCCTGCCGGCGGCGACGGCGCACGAGCTGAAGCGCCTCATTCCGCAAGCGGAGCTGAACATCTTCGAGAGCTGCGGCCACCTGCCGCAGGTGGAGCAGATGGAGAAGTTCTGCGACGTTGTCTTCCGGTTCGTCCGCTAATGCAAATCGTCCTCTTTCATCTGATGCCCTACGCGGACCTCGATCTGGCGGAAGGGCGCAAGAACGGCACGGTGTGGGTCAATCTGCCCAACCGGAACTTCGATCCGGAGAAGGGCCACAAGCTCTACAACCGCTATCTCGACGAGCTCGAATACGGGGAAGCGCTCGGCTTCGACGTCGTCGGGGTGAACGAGCATCACCAGACGGCGTACGGGCTGATGCCGTCGCCGATCGTGACGGCGTCGGCTTTGGCGAGAAGGACCAAGCGGGTGCGCATCGCCATCCTCGGCTCGGCGCTGCCGCTGCGCTCGCATCCGCTCACCGTGGCGGAAGAGCACGCCATGATCGACGTGATCAGCGGCGGGCGCCTCATCACCGGCTTCGTGCGCGGCATCGGCGCCGAGTACCACACGTTCAACGTCAACCCGACCTTCTCGCACGACCGCTTCCACGAGGCGCACGACCTGATCCTTAAGGCGTGGACGCAGCCCGGTCCCTTCGCGTTCAACGGGCACCACTACAAGGTGCCTTACGTGAACCTCTGGCCGCGCCCGTACCAGAAGCCGCATCCGCCGATCTGGATCCCGTCGCAGGGCTCCAGGGAAACGATCGACTGGGCTGCGCATCCGGACCATCGCTATACGTACCTCCAGACGTTCAGCCCGGTGAAGGTCGTGCAGCGCTATCTCAAACAGTACCGCGACACGGCGAGCGGCTACGGCTACGCGGCGAAGGACAGCCAGCTCGGCTGGGCGGTGCCCGTCTACGTCGGCGATACCGATGAATCGGCGCGCCGCGAGGCAAAGCAGCACTTCGAGAATTTCCGCAACGTGTACGTGAAGATGCCGCTCGAGATGCTGCTGCCGCCGGGCTACACCTCGCGCGAGTCGCTGAAGAACGTGATGAAGGCGAAGGCGCAGATGTTCGGCGACGTCACCATCGAGCAGGCGATCGAGCTCGGTCTCTTCGTCTGCGGCAGCGCCGACACGGTCACCAAGGCGTTCACGGGATATTGGAACGACATGCGCTTCGGCAATCTCCTCGTCATGTGCCAGTTCGGCACGCTGCCGGCCGACCTCACGCGCGCCAACATGGAGCGCTTCGCCCGCGGCGTGATGCCGAAGCTCAAGCCGCTGTGAAGAAGGTCGCCTGGCTCGGCCTCGGCCTGATCGGCCTGCCGATGGCCTCGCGCCTGGCTGCGGCGGGATGGAAAGTGAGCGGCTTCGACGTCAATCCCGAGCGCATGAAGCTTGCCGCCGGTCGCGGCATCGGTGCGGCGAATACGGCGGCCGCGGCGCTGGAAGGCGCGGAACTCGTATTCACGTCGATGCCGAACGAGAAGGTGTTCGTCGAGGTCCTGTCGGCGCTGCGCACCAACGCGATCGTCATCGACACGTCGACCGTCGGCCCTCAGGCCTCGGCGAAGGTGGCGCCGTCGCTCAAGACCTATTTGCGAGCGCCCATCTCGGGCAGCGTCGGCCACGCGGAGGGCGGGCAGCTCACCACCTTCGTCTCCGGCCCGCGCGCCGCATTCGATGCCGCATTGGAGGCGTTCAAAACCTATTCGCGCGTCCAGTTCTGGGTGGGCGAAGGCGAGGAGGCGCGCTACGCGAAGCTGGCGATCAACCTCATGGTGGCGGTCACGTGCGGCATGATGAAAGAGGCCCTCGCGCTCGGCACGAAAGGCGGCATCAGCTGGGAGAAGATGCTGGAGCTGATGGGCGAGAGCGTGGTGGCATCGCCGGTGGTGAAGTACAAGCTGGATCCGGTGCGGCGCCATGACTACACACCGACCGCGACGACTTCACTCGTGCTGAAGGACGTCGACCTGATGCTGGCTGCCGCCAAGGCGCAGGGCATGGAGCTGCCGCTGGCCGCCGTGATGCAGACGATCCTGCGCCAAGGCGCGGAGCACGGGCTCGCCGAGCGCGACTTCTTCAGTGTCGTCGAACCGAATTCGGGGTCAGGTTCGTAATTCAGCCGTGGCGCTTCTTCTTCCCCTTGCGCTTCGTTTTCTTCTTGCGGACGTGCTCGGGTAGCTTGCGCCCGCCGGCGCGGCGATTCCATCGCTCGTAGACCTCGCGGTCGATCTTGCCTTCGACCAGCAGCTCGGCGAACTTTCGCCGCTGCGCCTGCAACTTGATGCGGGCCTTGCGCTTCTTCTTCCTCGCCATGCCGCTATTCAAGCCACGCTGGCTGGCGTTCGTCTAGCGCGGTACGCGGTTTGCTGGAGGGGAAGGAAAGGAGCGACACCATGGAAGAGCTGCAGAAGACCCAGGAATACGCCGCCGAACGCGAGCGGCGCCGCATGCAGCAGCCCTACGACGGCGAAGACCGCCGCAAGGCCGGTCCGCAGGACCCCGCCGTCAATCCGGACGCCAACGAGATGCCGGTGAGCGGTGAGGACGGCACGGCCCGGCGCTGAAGCTCGCGACCTTTAACGTCAACGGCGTCAACGGCCGCCTGCCGCGGTTGCTCGAGTGGCTCGCGGAGGCGAGCCCCGACGTCGTCTGCTTGCAGGAGATCAAGACCACCGACGAAAAGTGCCCGGCGCGCGCGCTCGCCGACGTGGGCTACCAGTCGCTCTGGCACGGCCAGCGCTCGCACCACGGCGTGGCGATCCTCGCCAAGGGCGAGCGGCCGGTCGAGGTGCGACGCGGCCTGCCGGGCGACGATACCGACCAGCAGGCGCGCTATCTCGAAGCGGATGTGAATGGCGTGCGCGTCGCCTCGGTCTATCTGCCGAACGGCAACCCGCAGCCCGGCCCGAAGTTCGACTACAAGCTCGCTTGGTTCGAACGCTTGATCGCGCATGCGCGCAGCCTGCTCGACACGCCCACCGTGCTGGCGGGCGACCTCAACGTCGTGCCCACCAAGGCGGACATCTACAACGAGTGGCTGTGGCGGGAGGATGCGGTGGTGCAGCCCGAGACGCGTGCCGCCTTCCGTCAGCTGCTCGACCAGGGCTGGATCGACGCCACGCGACACCTGCATCCCGACGAGCGCATCTACACCTTCTGGGTGAACGACGCCGCCTTCCGGCGCAACGCCGGCTTCCGCATGGATTTCTTGCTGCTGAGCCCGAGCCTCGCGCCGAGACTCTCAGCGACCGGTGTCGATGCAACCTATCGCGGCCGCGAGAAGCCGAGCGATCATGCGCCCGTATGGGTGCAGTTCAAAGATTGAATTCGGGGTCAGAGCCCGAATTACCATGCAGGTGCTCGACAGGGAGGAGAGATGCGCATGCTTTGGACATTGCTTGTCTTCGTCTTCGCAGTTCCAGCCGCGCTTGGCCAGGACTATCCAACCAAACCCGTGCGCATCATCGTCGCCAGCGCGCCCGGCGGCGGCTATGACTTCACCGGGCGGCTGCTCGCCGAGCCGCTTTCGCACGAGCTCGGCCAGCCGTTCGTGGTCGAGAACCGCGTCGGCGGCGGCACGGTGCTCGGCACGCAGCTCGCCGCGTCGGCGCCGGCCGATGGCTATACGCTGGTCATGGGCGGGCTTGCCAACATGGCGTTCAACCTCGCCATGCAGAAGGACCTGCGCTACGACCCGGTCCGCGACTTCACGCCGGTGGCGATGGTCGGCGCCTTCACGTACGCGCTCGTCGGCCGCAAGGATCTGCCGGCGTCGAACATGCGCGAGCTCATCGAGTACGCCCGCGCCAATCCCGGCAAGCTGACGATCGCCACTTCCGGCGTCGGCACGGGACAGCACGTGAGCGCGCTGCTCCTGAAGCGCTTCGCGAACGTCGATCTGCTGGTGGTGAACTACAAGGGGGCGCAGCCGGCGTATGCGGATCTGCTGCCGGGTCGCGTGGATCTGTTCTTCGACAACACCACCACGGCGCGGCCGTTCATCGCCGACGGCCGCGTGAAGCCGTTCGTCACCTCGGGACCGGTGCGCGACGCGCTGCTCCCCGCTGTGCCGACCGCGGCGGAGGCCGGCCTGCCGGAGCTCGTGCTCGACAGCTGGATGGGGCTCTTCGCCCCGGCGAAGACGCCCGCGCCGATCGTCGAGCGGCTGCGCGGCGCCACACTCAAGGCGCTCGACAACCCGGACGTGCGCCGGCGCCTCGAAGCGGCCGGCTGGCGCGTGATCTCGATGGGCGCGGACGAGACACGCGCGTTCGTGAAGCGCGAAGCCGGGAAATGGCCGGCGCTACTTCGCCAGGCCGGCCTTCAGCCCGACTAGCGCGTCGCGGATCGCCGTCTCGGCGGCGGCGATGGTGTCCTCCAGGCTGAAGTCGAAATAGAAACGGTAGTAGTGCCAGGTGCTCGCCTGGAGGTAGTGGCGGATGTTGGCGGTCGCGATCCGGCGCTCGCGCTCCGTGCGTCGCGGCGCGAGCTCGTCGAGCAATTTGCGCACGGCCGTCGTCCGGGGGCGGGCATGCATGGCGCGCATGCGGTGGAAGAGATCCGTGTGCAGCGCTGCGCGGGTGAGGCTCGACTCGTCTTCGAATCGTTCGTACAGGGCCCGTGGCGCGGCGAGCAGCTGCGCCATGGAGGTCGGCGGCGCCGGCAGGTGCAGCCGCTCGCTGAGCGCGGCCGCGACCCCGTCGAGAAACTCCTCCCGGTCGGCGAAATAGCGAAACACCGTGCGCTCGGCGAGGTTGGCGCGCTTCGCCACGGCGCGTACGGTAAGGTCGGCGAGCGAGCCGCGCTCGAGCGTATCGAGCGCGGCGGCGAGGATCACCTGGCGGGTGAAATCGGCCTGGCGCTCGGCCAGTGTGGTGGTTGACATGAAATCTGCCGTAGTGTCAGACTGTATGACACATGCACCGGTGAGTCAACGGCGCATCCGGCAATCCAGGAACACGAGGAGGTCGAATGAGCAAGCAGGCATGCGTAGTGAAGCAAGGCGACGCGGAGGAGCTGCGCGTCATGGGCGCGGCGGTGCGGTTCCTTTGCGGGTCGCAGTCCACGGGGAAGGCATGGTCGCTGATGGAGGTGGAGGTGCCGGAGCGCACCGGCCCGCCGCCGCACGATCACCCGTGGGACGAGGCCTACTACGTCGTGGCGGGGGAGATGCGCTTCCACATCGACGGCCAGGAGCAGCTCGTCCGCGCCGGCGACTTCATCTACGCGCCGGGCGGCACCGTGCACGGCTTCCAGGGCGCCTCGCGCGAGCCGGCGCGCGTCATCATCTTCGACGCCCCGGCGCATGCGGAGGCGTTCTTCCGCGAAGTGCATGAAGAGGTCAGGGAGATGCCGCGGGACATGCCGAAGGCGCTGGCCATCGGCGAGCGGCACGACATCCATTTCCGCGTGCCGAAGGCGCCCTGATGCGAACGCTCGTCCTGGTACTGGCGGCGAGCGTCGCCGCGCCGGCATTCGCGCAGAAAGAGGATCCGGTTATCGCGCGCGGCCGCTACATCAGCCAGATCGGCGGCTGCAATGACTGTCATACCCCCGGGTATGGTCCTTCCGGCGGGAAGGTGCCGGAAGCGCAGCGCCTGACGGGCGACGCGCTCGGCTGGCACGGACCGTGGGGCACGACCTATCCGACGAATCTGCGCCTCTACTTCCAGGGGCTCAGCGAAGCGCAATGGCTCCAGAAGGCGAGGAACATGGAGGCGCGGCCGCCGATGCCCTGGTTCAACGTGCGCGCGATGACGGACGCGGACCTGCGTGCGCTGTACCGCTATGTGCGGCATCTCGGACCGGCGGGAAAGCCGGCGCCGGCCTACCTGCCGCCGGACCACGCGCCGAGCGGGCCGGTGGTGGAATTCCCGGCGCCGCCGAAGCACTGAGCGTTCAGGTCACCTTCAGGTCTGGCTCTTCTGCAGGCGCTGCTGGCGCTCCCAGGCGGTCTCGGAGGGCTTGCCGGGCGACACCGGATCGCTCGCCGGGAAGGTCTCCATGACCGCCGCGTCGAGGTGCTCGTCCGCGCTCGCGCCCGGGCGCACGTGGATGTCGTCCACCGCGTCGCTCGCGTTCGTCGTCGAGCCCGTACTGGAACCCGAGGCGCGCAGCGTCTGGTTCTGCCGGTAGAAGTAATAGGCCGCGCCGGCGGCGACGGCGAGAAGAAGTAGTCTCATGTGCGGGTCTCCTGCCGCGCTTGGAGCAATCTGCGTGCCGCAGCGCCGCCGCCGTCCGGATCATCCGGAGGCGATCCGGTAGAGTTCGCTCGTGCTGCTCGCTTTCGTCATCGCCTATCTCCTCGGCACCATCGCCATCGGCCTGTGGGCCGCCAAGCGCGTCAAGACGGCCGCCGACTTCGCCATCGCCGGGCGGCATCTGCCGCTCTACATGATCGTCACCACCACCTTCGCCACCTGGTTCGGCTCGGAGACCGTGCTCGGCATCCCGGCCAAGTTCGTGGAAGGCGGCCTGCGGTCCGTCGTGGAAGATCCCTTCGGCTCGAGCATGTGCCTCGTGCTGGTCGGCTTCTTCTTCGCCGGCAAGCTCTACCGCATGACGCTCCTCACGATCAGCGATTACTACCGCGAGCGCTTCGGCCGCGCGGTCGAGGTGGCGTGCGCGCTGGTGATCATCGCGAGCTACATCGGCTGGGTGGCGGCGCAGGTGACGGCGCTGGGGCTCGTGTTCAACGTGCTCTCCGGCGGCGCGATCGGCATGGCGACCGGCATGGCGATCGGCACGGTCTCGATCCTGGCCTACACGCTCTTCGGCGGCATGTGGTCGGTGGCGGTGACCGACTTCATCCAGATGATCGTGCTGGTGGCCGGGCTCGCCATCATCTCGGTCTTCGCCGCCGACATGGCGGGCGGCGCGGACCGCGTCATCGCGCTCGCGGCGAGCCGCGACATGTTCCGCTTCTTTCCGGAGCCGAGCGCGCGCGACATCGTCTTCTTCATCGGCTCGGCGGTGACCATCATGCTGGGCTCGATCCCGCAGCAGGACGTCTTCCAGCGGGTCATGTCGGCGAAGAGCGAGTACGCGGCGACGCGCGGCCCGGTGATCGGCGGCCTCTGCTACCTCGCGTTCGCGTTCGTGCCGATGTTCCTCGTCGCGAGCGCGCTCCTCATCATGCCGGGCGAGGCACAGACGCTCCTCAAGGAAGATCCGCAGAAAGTGCTGCCGTCTCTCGTGCTCGACCGCATGCCGTTCGTGCTGCAGGTCGCGTTCTTCGGCGCGCTGCTGTCGGCGCTCAAGTCGGTCGCCTCGGCCACGCTGCTCGCGCCGTCGGTGACGTTCGTCGAGAGCATCTGGCGGCCGTTGCGGCCGAAGATGAGCGACCGGGAGGAGCTCCTCGCCATGCGGATCACCGTGCTCATCTTCGCCGCCATGGTGTGCGGCTATGCCATCGCGTCGCAGGGTGAGCCGATCTACGACCTGGTGTCCGGCTCCTATGCGCTGCCGCTGGTCGCGGCCTTCGTGCCGCTGGTGGCGGGCCTTTACTGGAAGCGCGCGACCACGCAGGGCGCGATGTTCTCGATCGTGCTCGGCTTCGCCGCGTGGCTGCTGTTTCTCGCCACGCCGGCGGGCAAGGAATTCCCGGCCACGCTCGCCGGCCTGCTCGCCTCGGGTGCCGGCATGGTCCTTGGCTCAGTCGGCCGGCAGGCGCTGACCGACCAGCGCGGCGCGCACTACCGCCTGGCGCGCCACTCGTAGGCGAAGAGCCCGATGCCGAGCAGGGCGCCGGCGACGTTCAGCCAGGCGTTCACCACGGAAGCCTGGAACGGCATGAGAAGCAGCACGCCCACCACGACGAAGGCGACGCGCATCGGCGTCGTCATGACGCGCACTGCGTAGCCGGTGAACCCCGCGCAGACGAACCAGATGCCCACGAGCGACAGCGCCACGACGAGCGCGATGGTGCCCGGGCTGCCGCGCATGATGAGCGCCGGCGAGTAGACGAAGAGGAAGGGCACGATGTAGGACGCCCAGCCGAAGCGCATCGCCGTCCAGCCGGCCGCCATCGGATCGGTGCGGGCGATGGTGGCAGCGACGAACGCCGCGGTGGCGATGGGCGGCGTAATGAGCGACATGATGCCGAAGTAGAGGATGAAGAGGTGCGCCGCCATCGCCGGCACGCCGACCTTCACGAGCGCCGGCGCGACGAGGATGGCGAGCATCACGTAGACCGCGAGCGTCGGCAGGCCGAGGCCCAGCACGACGTTGGTGATGGCGCAGATCAGCAGGAGGAGGAGCAGGTTCTGGGCGCCGAGGTCGACCAGGTAGGCCGTCAGCGCGAAAGACAGGCCGCCGACCTGGAAGAGGCCCAGCACGTAGCCGCCGATCGCGCTGATGACGATGATCTCCGTCACGCCGATACCGGTCTCGATGACGGCGTTCCAGATGTCCGCGAGTTTCATCTTCGAGCCGCGATAGCCGATGGCGAGGCCGAGGCCGATGATGATCGCCGCGGCGAGCGCCGCCGCCGGCTCGGGCTCCCAGTTGAGCCAGAACATCGCGCCGACGATGGCCGCGAACGGCGCGAGGAAGATCCAGCCGCGGGCGAGCACGTTCTTCATCGGCGGGATGTCGCTCGTGTCGACCTTGCCGATGCCGTGGCGCGCCGTCTCGAGGTCGCACTGGATGAAAAGCGCGGCGTAATAGAGGATCGAGGGCAGGAGCGCCGCCAGGGCCACCTCGCGATAGGGCACCTGCAGGAAGTCCGCCATCACGAACGCCACCGCGCCCATCACCGGCGGCATGAGCTGAGCGCCGTTCGACGCGCATGCCTCGATCGCCGCCGCCAGCCGCGCGGGAATGCCGGACTTCTTCATGAGCGGAATGGTCACCACGCCCACGGCGAGCGCGCTGGCGGCCGCGATGCCGGAGATGCTGCCGAACAGGCTCGACGCGACCACCGCGATCTTCGCCGCGCCGCCGCGGAAGCGGCCCATCAGGCCGAGCGCGAAATCGTTGAAGAAGCCGGAGCCGCCGGAGCGCGCGAGGAGCTGCCCCATCAGCACGAAGGCGATGACGATGGTGCACGCGATCTCGAGGACCAGGCCGAGCAGGCCGTTATTGTCGAAGTTGAGGTAGATCGCTAGGCTGTCGGCGTCGACATGATGCGTGCGCAGCTGCCCCGGAATGAGGTGGCCGACGAGCACCCACACCGTCAGCACGAACGTGATGACGATCAGCGAATACCCCGACGTGCGCCGCGTGCCCTCCATCGTGAGGAGCGAGATCACGCCGGCGACCGTCAGGAGCTCCGCGTTGACGATCCCGGCCTGCGCCGTGATGCGAGGGAAATTGATTGCCACATAAATGCCGGCGGCCAGCCCGGCGAGCGCCAGCACCCAGTCGAACCACGGAATGTCGCCGCGCTGCGTACCGCGCCTGGCTGGAAAGGAGACGAAGAGCAGCGCGAGGCACACGCCGTACGCCGCCGACAGAAACTGCTCCGGAAACAGCACCAGCCCCGCCGCGCGGGTGAGGCCGATGCTATAGGCGAGCGAGCCGAGGGTGAGGAGGGCGGCGAGGACCTGCTGCGCCGCCCGGCCGAACGCGGACCGCGGCGGCGCTGCCGCTGAAAGCTCTTCCATCTAGGTCGGTACCGTCGTCCCCGCGAAGGCGGGGACCCAGTTTTTTATTGGTTTAGGAATCGGGTTCACCCAGAAGCAATGGGTCCCCGCCTTCGCGGGGACGACGGCGCGGGCTACTTGCCGGTGAAGCCGACTTCTTTCCAGTACTTCTCCGCCGCCGGGTGATACGCGAGGCGCGGCTGCGGCTTGCCCGACTGCTTCGGATCGTAGTCCTTGAAGTTCGGGTGCCCCTGCACCAGCTCGTCCTTGTGCTCGCTCACCGCCTTGATGAAGTCGCGCACCACGTTGTCCTTCACGTGCGTGCCGACGCCGATGATGAAGTCGATGGTCTGCACCTTGGTCGGCTTGTCGATGCCGGCGATGTGCGGCGCGGGGTTCACGGTGGAGAAGTAGTACTCGGGGCGGATCTTCTTCATGCGCGACTCCGAGTCCGGGTAGACATCCATCGGCAGCACGCGCAGCCCGCCGACGGCGGCGGAGATTTCCTGCACCTTCGGCGCGCCGACGGCGAAGAAGAAGAGGTCGATCTTGTTCGACTTGAAGTCCTCCGAGGCGCGGATCACGTTCACCGTCGGCACGTGCTTCACGTCGTTCATCGTCACGCCGCCGGCGGCGAGGAGAGCGTTCATGTGCGTCACCACGCTGGTCTGCTGCACCCAGTCGGAAGGCACGTTGCGGCCCTTCAGGTCGGCGATCGACTTCACCGGCGAGTCCTTGCGCACCCAGAACGCCATCTGGAAGCCGTAGAGCGTCATCGCCACGCGCAGGTTGGGCTTCGCGTTGCCCTTCCAGAGGTTGTCACCGCGCTGCGCCTCGGCCGGCTCGCCGATGTCGAGGAGCAGGAAGTCCGCCTTGCCGGTGTTCACCGCGTCGAGGATCGGCGCGTCGCCGCCGAAGCCGAGCACGCGCACCTGCTGCTTCGTATGGTCCTGCACCACCTTCGCGATCACCGACGCCTGGGCGTTCAGCAGCGTGCCGGGCGGCAGGGTGGCGAAGCCGATGGTGGTGTCCTGCGCCGCGGCCGTGCCTGCCAGCGCGAGCGCGCCGAGCGCGGCCAGAATTTTGAAATTCATCATCCCCTCCTCCTAGAGTGCGGCGAGTCTACCTTATGATGGCAGCCCGCTTATGAAACTGCCCAAGGACCGGATTCCCTATTCCGCGATCGTCGACCGGCCGCCGCTCAAGCTGCCCGACGACGGCCGCGTCGCCGTGTGGACGATCGTCAACGTCGAGGAGTGGTCGATCGAGCGCAACATGCCGCGCACCGTGCTGCCGCCGCCCTACGGTCAGCCGCTGCAGCCCGACCTGCCGAACTGGGCGTGGCACGAGTACGGCATGCGCGTCGGCTACTGGCGCTTCGTCGAGGCGCTCGCCAAGTTCAAGCTGAAGGCCACGCTCGCGCTCAACGGCTCGGTCATCGATTCCTACCGCCGGGTGGTGGAAGCCGCGCGCGATGCCCAGTGGGAGTTCATGGGCCACGGCTGGATCCAGCGGCCGATGCACCACGTTGAGGACCAGAAGAAGGCCATCGCCGACACGGTGGCGGCCATCAAGCGCTTCACGGGTAAGCCGCCGCGCGGCTGGGAAAGCCCGGGCCTCACGGAAACCTACGACACCATCGATTACCTGAAGGAAGCGGGCATCGAGTACGTCGCCGACTGGGTGCTCGACGACCAGCCCACCGTCATCCAGACCGCGCACGGCCCGATGTACTCCGTGCCTTACACGGTGGAGATGAACGACATCTCGATGATGGCGCTGCAGAACCATCCGTCCGAGGAATGGCTGCGGCGCGGCATCGACACCTTCGATCGGCTCTACGCCGAGGGCGAGAAGACGGCGCGCGTGATGGCGATCAGCGTGCACCCCTACATCACCGGCGCGCCGCACCGCATCGCCTACCTCGAGCGCCTGTACGAGTACATCCGGCAGCATCCGGGCGCGAGGCTGTGGACCGGGGAGCAGATCCTTGACTGGTACAAGAGCGCAAATCCTCTGGGAACGCGCTGAGGCGCTCCTGCCGCGGCTGAAGGAGCGGGCGGCAAAGACGGAGGAGCTGCGCCGGCTGCCGGACGAGACGCTGCGCGACTTCCACGACGCCGAGCTCTTCCGCATCCACCAGCCGAAGCGCGTCGGCGGCGCGGAGCTCGACTTCGACGCGGTGGTCACCTTCGGCGCGCTGCTGGCGAAGGCGTGCGCGTCGACGTCGTGGGTGTGGGTCAACTATGCCGCGCACCACATGATGCTCGGCATGTTCGCGCAGGCGGCGCAGGACGAGATCTGGAGCAAGGACCGCGACGCGCTGATCGCCTCCTCGTTCGTCTTCCCGGCCGCGAAGGCGAACAAGGTCGAGGGCGGCTATGTCATCTCGGGCCGCTGGCCGTTCTCGAGCGGCGTGTACCCGAGCGAGTGGAACATGCTCGCCGGACTCGCCTTCCTCGATGAGAACGCGCCGCCCGAGCAAAGGGTTTTCCTCCTCCACCGCTCGCAGTACAAGGTGATCGACAACTGGTACGCCGGCGGCCTGCGCGGCACCGGGAGCATGGATGTCGAGGCGAAGGAGCAGTTCGTCCCCGAGCACCGCACGCTCGCCGTCGCCGACACCAAGGGCGGCCCGACGCCAGGCAGCGCGGTGAATCCCGGCGTGCTGTTCCAGATGCCGGTGTTCGCGCTCTTTCCGTACATGCTCTCGGGCGTGCCGCTCGGCATCGCCGAGGGTTTGATAGAGGAATACGGCCCGCGCGCCGGGCGCATGACCGGCTCGCGCGTAGCGGAGATCCAGAGCACGCAGATCCGGCTCGGCGAGGCCACGGCCTACGCGCGGGCTTCGCGCCTGGTGCAGCTCGCCAACTGCCGCGAGGCACAGCAGATCATCGCGGGCGGGAAGGTGCCGGACATCAAGACGAAGTCGCGTTATCGCCTCGAAGGCGCCTACGCCGTCGACTGGGCGGTGCGCGCGGTCGACGTCATGTTCGGCCTGTCCGGCGCGAGCGGCCTTTACGAATCCGGCGCCACGCCGCGCGCCTTCCGGGATGCGCACGCCGTGAAGCAGCACTTCTCCTTCAACACCGACATCGCCGCCACCACCTACGGCCGCGTCGCCCTCGGCCTGCCGAGCGACAACCCGACTCTCTAGCTGAAACGGTGCAGGAGCTCGCGTCATCCATTGAGGTGAAAGGAGACGCGATGAGCGCCGTACTCAAAAGCCTTACCGATTTCAGGGAAGATCCGATCGCCGGCCATGTCGAGGCGATCATCACGCATCTCGGCGACGACGCCGCGCGGCCGGGCATGCGCGACACGCCGAAGCGCTACGCGAAAGCGATGCGCGCGCTGACCGCCGGGTACGAGGGCGATCCGGCGAGCGTGGTGGGCAACGGCATTTTTCCCGCGGAGGGCGAGGGCGTGGTGCTGGTGCGCGATGCGGAGTTCTATTCGCTCTGCGAGCACCACCTGCTGCCGTTCTTCGGGCGCGTGCACGTCGCCTATCTGCCGGGCGAGCGGATCATCGGCCTCTCCAAGATCCCGCGGCTGGTCGAGCTCTTCGCGCGGCGCTTCCAGGTGCAGGAGCGCCTGACGGAGCAGGTGGCCGATGCGCTGGTCGAGCTCCTGCAGCCCAAGGGTGTGGTCGTCATCGCCGAGGCGAAGCACCTATGCATGGCGATGCGCGGCGTGGAAAGCCAGCACTCCAGCACTACGACGCGCGCGCTGCGTGGCGTCTATGCCACCCATACCGAGGCGCGCCAGGAAGTCCTGGCGATGCTGAAACCATGAGCTTCCGCAAGTTCAGCTGCCAGGTCTGCAATCACGTCTACGACGAGGAAAAAGGCGATCCGGATTCCGGCCTCGCGCCCGGCACGCGCTGGGAAGACGTGCCATCGGACTGGGGCTGTCCGGAATGCGGTGCGACGAAAGCCGACTTCCAGGTGATGGCATGCGAGTTGTCATAGTCGGCTCGGGTCTCGCCGGCGTGACGCTCGCCGGCGCGCTGCCCCCGCACCAGGTCACGCTGGTGACGTCGGAGGCGCAAGGCTACTACTCGCGTCCGCGGCTCTCGCACGGCGTCGCGCTCGACGACCCCGGCGCGGCGAAGATCGTGATGAAGCCGTACGGCGCGCTCGGCGTGAAAGTGCTCGCCGAGACGCAAGCCGCGCTCATCGACCGCGAGCGGCGGCAGCTCGTCCTCGACGGCGGCGCGGCGCTCGACTACGACATCCTCGTGCTCGCCACGGGATCCGCGTCGCGCATCCCGCCCGCGCTCGCCAACTGGCACGCGCACTTCCTGACGCTCAACAGCTTCGACGACCTGCTGCGCCTGCGGCACCGACGCGCCCAGGCGGTGGCGCGCGGCAAGCGGCCGCACTGGGCGGTGATCGGCGGCGGGCTCATCGGCTGCGAGCTGGCCTCGGATCTGCGCAAGGCGGGCGACCAGGTGACGATCATCCATCGCGAGAAACGGCTGATCGAGCTCCAGTTGAGCGAGCGCCAATCGCAGGCGCTGCACGAGCACTTTGCCGCCCAGGGCATCACCGTGTGGTACGAACAGGACGTGCGTGCCGCCTTTGCCGGTACCGTCCAGACGCCGGCGCGCGACTTCGGCCCCTTCGACGGCGTCATCGTCTCGACCGGCTTCGCGCCGCGCGTCGAGCTCGCGCGCGACGCGGGCCTCGCCGTGGCGAGGGGCATCGTCGTCGACGAATACCTGCGTACCGCCGACCCGGCTGTCTACGCGCTGGGCGACGTCGCGGAGATCGGCGGGAAGCTCTATCCCTTCGTTTCGCCGATCCGCGCCCAGGCGCTCTGGCTGGCCGAGCGCTTGCAGGGCAAAAGCGATGCACCGTGGCAGCCGCCGGCTTTCAAGCCGGTGATCAAGGTGCACGGCTTCAGGCCCGATCAGCCCGAGCGGGGCGAAGCCTTGACGGCGCAGGCGAGGAGCGCGGCGCCGACCGCGAGCGGCACGAGAGCGGCGATGCCGCCGCGCGCGACCGCGTAGAGGAGCGATACCGCTCCCGCGCCGCCGACCAGCGCGCGCACGCCCGGCGTCCAGGTTTCCTCGAAGACTTCCCACGGCTCGCCGTGAGGGCCGGTCCCCGGCCCTTGCAGCGCGGAAACATGCTCGGCCGTCTCGTGCACGCGAAGCTGGTTCTCCAGGTGCTGCACGCCCGGCACCGACCGGGCGGCGTCGACGAGAAGATCGACCTCGCGCTCCAGGACGTCGCCCGTGAGCACCACCCGGCCGTCGAGCGCGGTGACCTCGATCGCCCCCGGATGGGAACTGTAGCGGCCGAGCTTCGACAGCACGCGCGCGCAGAGCACTTCGTCCGTCACCGGCCCGCCACGCAGGCTGCGCGCCCGGGCCGCAATTCCTTGCGCCCGCCAGCGCAGGTCCTTGCGCGCCGCATCGGCAAAGCGGCGGCTGTCGTTCAGCCCGCTCACCACCTTGTCCCGCACCAGCGCGCGGCGGCGGCGACCTTGCTGCGGATCGAGAATGAAGGCGCTGGTCGCGCCGAGCGCGGCGCCGACTAAGAGGGGCGACATAAATTTCCTCCGTGGGGTGTTCCGGAGGCCGAGCAAGGATCGTGCGGGGGCCCGAACGTTTTTTGCTGGATACCGGTCATGGCTCTCTCGCTGCTGCGTCTGCCCGACCGCCCGAGCGGGGTCGTGGTCATGGCCGGCGCCAGCGCCGGCGTCGCCGAGGCGCTGGCCGAGCTCGACTTCGCGACGCTGGCCGTCGACGTGCAGGTCGAGGAAGAGGACGCGCACGATATCGGCCTCCTCGGCCGCCGCGTGCTCGACGCCATCGACTGGGCGCGCCGGCAGCCCGCGCTCGAGCAGATGCCCGTGGCGCTCATCGGCCGCGGCGTAAGCGCGGCTGCGGCGCTCGTCGCGGCCGCCGAGCGCCTCGAGATCGTGCACGCCGTGATCTCGCACGACGGGCGGCCCGAGCTCGCCGGCGAGGCGCTGCCGCGCGTCGAGGCGCCGACGCTCCTCATCGTCGAGGCGGGGGAAGCGCTCGCCGAGCTGAATCGCGAGGCGATGCGCCGCATGCGGGCGCACGTCGAGCTGGAGGTGGCCGATCCGGGCGGCGTCGCGCGCCTCGCGGCCGAGTGGTGCCAGCGGTACTTATGGAGCCTGGCCTGAACAACGCTATGGAGGATCAATGCAGATCTCACCCGAAGTGATCTTCAAGGATGTCGACCGCAGCCCCTGGGTGGAGGAATACATCGCCGAGCGCTGCGCGCACCTCGAGAAGTTCTCGCAGGAGATCACGCGCTGCCGCGTCACCATCTCGCAGGAGGTGGCGTCGCACCGCAAGGGCAACCGCTACGGCGTGATGGTCGAGGTCCGGATGCCGAGGCACCACGACCTCGCGGTGAAGAAGCAGAAGGATATCGTCGACATGCAGACGCAGCTGCCGGCGGTGATCAACCAGGCGTTCACCGCCATCGAGAAGCAGCTGAAGAAGACCGTCGCGCTGCGCCGCCACGACGAGAAGGTGCGTGGCAACGGCCAGCCGCACGGCACGGTGGAGAAGGTGTTCGAGGACGAGGGCTACGGCTTCATCCGCACGGTCGACGACGACCGCCAGTTCTACTTCCATCGCAACAGCGTGCTGCACGACGACTTCGACAGCCTGACCGTGGGCACCGAGGTGCGCTTCACGCCCGAGCAGGGCGAGAAAGGACCGCAGGCCTCGAGCGTGCAGGTGGTCGCGCGTCACGGCGTGCTGCGCTAATCTGGCAGGCCCATGCGGCACCGCGAGACCGACGTCGAATCACTCCTCAGGCGCGAGCGGCGCGCGCAGCTGCCGCTCGCGCAGCAGATCCTCCTCTACCTCGACCCGTTCCGCCTGTTCAAGGATGCCTCGCGCGGCTCGGAGACGGCGCGTCGCGTCGCGCTGTCCTACAACCGCGCGATGCGCTGGATTCTCGTGGCCTACATCCGCCGCTGGGTGATGATCGCGTCGGCGCTCTTCCTCGCCATCGCGCCCGCCGAGGCTGCCGCCGCGCAGGTGCGCCTCTTCATCATTCCGGCGGCGGCATTCGCGGTCGGCGCCTGCATTGCAGTGACGGTTACGGTCGTCACGGCGGCGGTCTACCTCTTGCTTGGAGCCAGGAGGGAGTAACCTCAAGGAAGGAGATAGCTATGCGAGTCAGCGAAGCGATGACGCGCGAAGTGCGCGTCGCCACCCCGGGACAGTCGATCCGCGATGTGGCGAGAATCATGGACGAGATCAACGCCGGCTCCGTGCCGGTCGGAGACGACGACCGCCTGGTCGGCATGATCACCGATCGCGACATCGCGATCCGCGCGGTTGCGCAGGGCAAGGGCCCGGATACGCCGGTGCGCGAGGTGATGTCGAGCGAGAAGGTCCTCTACTGCTATGACGACGAGGAGCTCGAGCATGTGGCGAAGAACATGAGCGAGCACCAGGTGCGCCGCCTGCCGGTGGTCAACCGCGAGAAGCGCCTGGTCGGCATCGTTTCTTTCGGCGACGTGGCGCAGAAGGAGGCGCGCTCCGCCAGCAAGGCGGCGAAGGGCGTCACCAAGCCGGGCGGGAAGCACGCCACCTGATTGCGTAACCGCTACGCCATCGCGATTGCGATAGTGCTCGCGTCCTGCGCCACGGCGCAGGACGTCGACCATGCCAAGGAGTCGTGGCAGGGCGCGACCTACGAGGACCTGTTGCGTGCGTGGGGAGCGCCGGCTCGCAGCACCACGACGGCCGACGGACGCTATTGGTACACGTGGGTGACCGAGTCCTACGCGCAACCGCAATCGAGCGTCGGCTTCGGCATAGGCGGCTTCCGGGTCGGCGGTGGCGGCGGCACCGGCGCGGGGGTGGGCGTCGGCGTGCCGGTCGGCTCAGCACAGCCGCCCGCTCGATGCGAGCGCACCATGGTGTTTCAGGACGGGCGCGTGGTCGAGCAATATTGGCAGGGACCGCCCAGCATGTGCGCGGAGCTGAAGCGCCCTTAGCTGTTACTTGCCGGCGGTGAAGGTAAAGCCGGCTTTCTCGAACTCGCGCGAAAGTCCCTGGCCCACGGCCTCGATCTTGGCCTTCGCGTCCTCCGCGAAGTCGATGTCGTTCATGTCGTGCACGCCGCCGGTGATGATCACCTGCAGGATGCCTTCGCTCTCCCCGATGTTGCGGAACGCGCGGCACACGCCGGGCGGGAAGGAAACGGTGTCGAAGAGCTCCAGCACCTCGCGGCATGAGCCGTCATCGTTCCACGTCACTTCGAAGCGGCCTTTCAGCACCGTGAAGGTCTCGTAGGTCTGCCGGTGTGCGTGCAGGCCGGGACCCTGTCCCGGCGGGCAGACCGCGAGCGTCATCGTCATGCCGGCGGCGCCGATGATCGGCGCGCCGACGTTGATCGGCGTCTTCGCGTCCTCCAGCCCGATGACCGAGAGGAGCTTGCGCGCATAGACCACGTCGCGGGCGCCCTGCGGAATGCTGGACGCCTGGATCGGCAGCGGCTTCAGGTTGTGGAAGCGGGCGATGCGCTTCTGCATCTCCTGAGGCGGAATGGCGATGGTCTTCATTTGCGTACTCCGAGTTTGCGCAGCAGGCTTTCCCGGCGGGTAAGCCACCAGCCGTACTGCACCGGCCAGCGCTCCATGCCGGCGTCGGCACCGAGCGCCTGCGCGGCGTGCAGCGGCCAGTTCGGGTCGTAGAGCGCCTCGCGGCCGATGGCGATGAGGTCCGCACGGCCGGCCTGCAGCGCTTCCTCGGCCTGCTGCGGCGTGAGGATCAGGCCGACGGCCATCGTCCGGATTGCCGCCTCCTTCCGGATGCGCTCGGAGAACGGCAGCTGGAATCCCGGCACGCGCGGCAGCAGCATCCTGGTCGCCGCGGTGGCCGAGCCGGAGATGCCGCCGGACGAGCAGTCGACGACGTCGACGCCGAGCTTCTTCAGCTCCTGCGCGAAGGCGAGCGTATCGTCGATCGACCAGCCGCCTTCGACGTCATCGACCGAGGAGACGCGCACGAAGAGCGGCTTGGTCTTCGGCCACGCCTCGCGCACCGCGCGCACCACTTCGAGCGGGAAGCGCATGCGGTTTTCGCGGCTGCCGCCGTACTCGTCGGTCCGGGTATTGGAGATCGGCGAGAGGAAGGTGTGCAGCAAATAGCCGTGCGCGGCATGGACTTCGATCACGTCGAAGCCCGCCTGGTCCGCTCGCCGCGCGGCGGCGACGAATGCGTCGCGCACCTCGCCCAGCTCACCTTTCGACAGCGGATGCGGCTTCAGCCAGCCGTCGTCGAGCGGATTGTCCGCCGGCGCGACGATCGGCCACGCCTTCTCGCCGCGCTCGGTATCGGCCTGCGTGAGCGGGCCGTTGCCGTACCAGGGCCGCGCCATGCTCGCCTTGCGTCCGGCGTGCGCGAGCTGCAAGGCCGGCAGGGCGCCCTGGCTCCTGACGAACGCCGCGATGCGCGCGAGGCCGGCGACATGGGCGTCGTCCCAGATGCCGGTGTCGCCATGCGTGATGCGCCCGCGCGCCTCGACCGCGGTCGCCTCGACGAACACGATGCCCGCGCCGCCCTGCGCGAACTTGCCGAGATGGACGAGATGCCAGTCGGTGACGTGCCCATCGTTCGCGGAGTACTGGCACATCGGCGAGACGACGACGCGGTTGCGGGCCTTTACAGCTCGTAGCTGGATGGGTTGGAAGAGCTGTGCGGTCATGAATTCGGGGTCAGGTTCGTAATACTTGCGGCGCCTGCGCGCCCGCTCCCGAACTAGAGGAGGAAGACGCCTTTGCCGCTCGATTGCTGGTCGAAGAGCTTGTACGCCTCGTCCGCCTGCTCGAGCCGCCAGCGGTGGGAAAAGATGCGCTCGAGCGGGATGCGCTGCTTCGCGATGAACTCGGCGCATTCCTTCATGCCCATCGCGCTGAAGGTCCACGAGCCGATGAGCGTCACCTGGCGGCGCAGGAGGTCGGGGCTCACGTCGAGCGTGACGTCGCCGCCTTCGCCGACGTAGCAGGCGGTGCCCCAGGTCTTCACGCACCGCACCGCCGCACGGCGAGCGGGCGCGGCGCCGGTACAGTCGAGCGACAGATCCGCGCCGGCACCGCCGGTCAGCTCCTTTACGGCGACGACCGGATCTTCTTTCGAACCATCGATGGTGGCATCGGCGCCGAATTCCTCGGCCAGCTTCATCCGCTCGGGCGAGGTTTCGACCGCGATGACGCGGGCGCCCATGGCGACGCCGATCACGGTGGCGGAGAGACCGACCGGTCCCTGGCCGAAGACGACCAAGGTGTCGCCGCCGTTCATCCGCATTCTTTTCAATGCCGAAAAAGCAGTTCCGGTGCCGCAGGCCACGGCGGCGCCTTCCGCGAAGCTGAGCTCTTCCGGCAGCTCGACGATGGTGCGCGCGGGGACTTTCAGGTAATCGGCGTGGCCGCCGTGCGCGGTGACGCCATACACGGTGATGCCGGCGCGGCAGAGCTGCGACCAGCCGACGCGGCAATGCGAGCAGGTGCCGCAGCCGGCATAGTGGTGATCCATGACGCGCTGGCCGGTGGGGGCTTCCTTCTCCGACACGCCGGGGCCTCGCGCGACGACGACGCCGCATGGCTCGTGGCCGCCGATGAAGGGTTCACTCAAAGCACCTAGACCCAGGGCGGCCTGGGCCGCCCCCGGCGGTGAACGGTAGAACTTCAAGTCGGAGCCGCACATGCCCGAGGCCTTCATCTCGAGCACCACTTCGCCCGGACCGGGCGTCGGGTCGGGGAAGCTTCGCAGCTCGACCTTGCGGTCGCCGAGAAAGACGACGCCGCGCATCGCCGGGCTAGTCTTGCTTCGCGATCTCGGTTTTCCGGCCGGCGGACTTCTTCAGCGTCATCGCCGAGGCCGAGCCCTTGCCCTTCCAGTCGTCTTCCTTGATCCGCTCGCCGAGGAAGTTCAGCTCGATCGTCACGTCGTCCGGATCCTTGAGGAAGATCTGGAAGAGCGGCGGCTTGGCGTCGGGGAAGCTGCGGAAGTGCATCTCGACCTTGTTCTTCTGGATGCGCTCGCGCACTTCGCCCGCGTTCTGCGCGAGGAAGGCGATGTGGTCCACCGAGCCGGAGCCGTTGGTGCCCTTCGGGTGCTTCTTGAGGAGGAAGGTGTCGCGGATCTTGTTCGGCTCCTGCGAGGCGAGGTGCACGCAGGTCTCGCCGTTCGCCTTCAGCCAGTAGCCGGGAAAGCCGAAGTCGGGCCGCATCTGGTCGACTTCCATGCCCAGCACGCGGCAGTAGAAGTCCTTCGTGCGCTCGAGGTCCTTGGCAACCAGCAGGAAATGGTTCAGTTCGGTAATCGGCATGGCGTGTCCTCCGGGTCGATATCATTTTAACCATGGACCTCGGCCGCTTCGCCCTGCCTGTTTTGCTGGCCGCACCGCTCGTTGCCGCGGCGCAGTCGTACCAGCCGTACGAAGGCCAGCCGGGCAAGGACGTGGTCTGGGTGCCGACCACGCGCCCCCTGGTCGAGAAGATGCTGGACCTCGCTGCGGTCACGGCGAAGGACTACGTGATCGACCTCGGCTCGGGCGACGGCCGCATGGTGATCGCGGCGGCCAAGCGGGGCGCGCGGGCGCTCGGCGTCGAATACGAGCCCGAGATGGTGGCGCTCGCGCGCAAGAGCGCCGAGGAAGCGGGCGTCGCCGATCGCGCCACGTTCGTGCAGGGCGACATGTTCGAGGCGGATATCTCGAAGGCGACCGTGCTGCCGCTCTTTCTCCTGCCCGCCAACCTCAACCGCCTGGTGCCGAAGTTCCTCGAGCTGCCGGCCGGCACGCGCATCGTCACCAACACTTATCGCATCGACGACTGGGTCGAGGAAAAGCAGATGGCGCTGCCCGACTGCGTCACGTGGTGCAGCGCGTACCTGTATCTCGTGCCGGCAAAGCTGGCGGGGGCGTGGAAGCTTTCCGCCGGCGAGCTGCGCCTCATGCAGCAGTACCAGTCGCTCGAGGGGACGCTGGTCACGCCGGACGGACGGGAAATAAAGGTCGAAGGCAAGGTGAACGCCGACCATGTGCGCTTCACCGGCGGGCTCGACGTGTATACCGGACGTGTGCGCGGGCAGCAGATGTTCGGCGAAGTCAGCGGCGCGTCAGGCGGACACTGGACGGCGACGCGCATCCGGTAGGGGTCTCGTTTCGCAGTTGGGTGGCGCGGGTCAGTCGGGCGCAAGGCGCGCACGGAAGAATGGCGCTCGCCTTACCCACCACCACCAACACCAAAGGGAGACCACCACCATGTACCGAGCAATACTGCTGCTGCTCGTCCTGAGCGGCTGCGCAACTTTGACCGAAACGCAGTGCCGCGCACCCGCCGAAGGCTGGGAGTCGCTTGGCGAATACGACTCCATCCAGGGCGACCAGCCCTGGATCGAGGCCTATGCCGAGTATTGCCACCGCTATGACGCCGAAGTCGACCAGCCGGGATACATGAAAGGCTGGGAGACCGGCCACGCCGAGTTCAACCGGCGCGTGAACACCAACTAGGAAAGCGTGACTGTCACCATCGTCAAATGGTGACAGTTACCCTTTATTCCCCCATGACGTTTGGGAACGCGAAGCCGAACGTCAGGATGCAAAGCACCAGCTTCATCACGAACTTGACCTTCTGCGGCTTGGACATGTCCTTGTAAGGCGTGCCGAGCGGCTTGTACGGTTCCATGATTTTCTCCGGTGAGAGCATGGACCCTAAGCCGCCAACCTTTCCCGGGCCTTTCCAGCGGTGGCGCCCGTGCCGCGCAAGCGCGACAATGGGCGCATGCGCCTCCTTCTCCTGACGATTGTTTTGCTCGGCGGCTGCGCCACCGCCAGCTCGGCGCTCACCGAAAGCGAATGCCGCGGCACCAACTGGTATGCGCGCGGCGAGCAGGAGGCGCTGATGGGCCTGCGCCCGCAGATCGACCGCTACAACGAGCA
>Ga0070681_10000628_pt1 | contig 28955 bp, 23 predicted proteins | sample KBSC83BmetaG_FD_65650 | JGI IMG/M metagenome (GOLD analysis project Ga0070681, IMG submission 65650) | Corn rhizosphere microbial communities from Kellogg Biological Station, Michigan, USA - KBS C8-3B metaG | ecosystem: Host-associated > Plants > Roots > Rhizosphere | place: USA: Michigan...
CCGGAAAAGTCGCTGGGCAAAGCCGAGACAGTATCGATGTGAGTGAGGGTGCCATCTTGTTCGTTGTACTTGAACGCCGCCAAAGACGAGTCGAGTTCACTGATCACGTAAAGATACTTGCCGCTCGGATGAAATGCGAGATGGCGAGGTCCGGCGCCGGGCTGGAGTTCGGCGAACGGTTGTTTGCCGGGCGTGAGCTTTCCGGTGGCGCGATCGAAGTTATAGATCAACACCTTATCGATACCGAGATCTGCGGAGAGGGCATGACGCTGAGAGCGATCGAGGATGATGCAGTGCGCGTGTGGTCCTTTCTGTTGTTCCTTGGGTCCGGAACCTTCGTGTTGCTGAACCTCGGAGACCATTCCCAACGTTCCATCCGAACGTACCGGCAACACGCTCACGTTGCCGCCAGTGTAATTTGCGACGAGGAGCGTTCGTTTCTTCTCATCGATAGTCAAATAACAAGGGTCTGCGCCTTGAGTCGCCTGTTCATTCAGCAGACGCAGATTTCCGAGCTTGTCGATGGCGTAAGCACTGACGCCGCCACTCGGCTTTCCGAGAAAGTCGCCGATCTCATTCACTGCATACAGAAATCGCCGGCTCGCGTCGATCGTTAGAAACGATGGGTTGTCTGATTTGAACGAGCCCGCCCGCGACAGTGCGCCGGTATCCGGATCCATCAAGTAACTGTAGATACCTTCACTCTTCGCTGCGGTGTTCGTGTACGTTCCCACGTAGAGTCTTTGGGCATGATTGGACCAGGCCGTGCCGACAATTACGCCCGTGTAAATACCGATTGCGGATCGCAGGAACTGGCGGCGGGAAGGTTTGTCAATCGTCACCACTTCTTCCTAGTCGACTTTCAAACAAAAAGCAAGGCCCTGACCTCGCCAAGTCAGGGCCTCGCTCCCTTCAGTGTGTGCTCCCCGTTTGATTATCTGCTACGCGCAATCAGGATATGATTCTCGCGTTTTTCAGCTACCGTTTTGTCTAATGACTTCTCGCGGTTGGACATCTGAATCTCACGTCCCAACTCGTCGCCCGCGGTCCAAATCTCCGACAGGAAATAAAGATCCCCGTAGCGATGGAAGACCAAACGTGTTTCTTGTTGGGTTTCATTTGCACGTACTGGTCTGGTCAGGAGCATTGACTCGCCGACATTGTCCTTGTGCCTGATCACCCACACGGAGTCTGAGTTTTTCCAAATGCGCTCGAATTCGTACTTCCCAGCCGGAAACGTTTTCTCACCGGCGGTAAAATTAAAGGGTATATGTATGATGGTTTGCCGGTCAGATTGTCCCAGCGCGGCCGAGAACGTCAAGAGTACAAGTAGACCAGACAAGGCAAATGCCTTTTTAACGTGTTTCATGGCTCTCCTTCAGGCACTTTCAAAAATATCGGCAAGTCTTTCAAGCTGCCGTACATTCGAATAACGCGAGAACGAGACAGAGAATGGGCCACTAATCCGCGTTTTTATTTGATCAGCTTGCCTAACTGTCTCCAGGTGATGAGCTTGATCTGATTCTCCTGAAGGACTTTGCGGAACGCCTCGCTGGTGAAAAATTCGAGGTCGCGCTGGCGCCAGGCAGCACCCCAGTTCGGATGGTTGAATGTCGCGCCCTGCATCTCGCTGTCGTCGTAAGCAAGATGGATGATGACTTCAGTCACCCCCGGTTCCAATTTCCTGAGCTCGTCGGAATAAAACCTGGCCCAGTCTTCGGGAGCAACAGATGGATTGATGTCGAGCACGTGGTCGATGTAAACGTCATCCTTGGTCAACGTCTCGGCGAGAAAGTCTGCGCGCGGAAACCACGAGCGCGCCACTCGCACCGGCAACTTCTGACTACGCGCGACGCGCAGGAAAACTTCAAACAGCGCCTTGTTCTGATAGAGCGTGCCCATGTGTGAATCGAGATGCGTGGGCTGGATGCCGAGCGAGCGCGCCTTTTCGATCTGGGCCATGATCTCCATCTCGACCTGCTTCGGATCGGCATGTGCGGCGGCATCGGTCTCGGTCAGATAAAAGTAACCGTCTTTATCCAGCAGTGAACTGACGCGATCTCTTGACGACACCGGACCCCAGCGCAAGTTGATCCATTCACTCGTCAACGTGAGGTGTAGACCGAGATCGGCTTGCGGGTTTGCGCGCGCGTAAGTCGCGATCTCCGAAAGCCACGGACACGGAACCATGATGCTGCCGGAGTTCACGAGACCGGTCTCGAGCGCTTTCATCGTGGCGACATTGACCGAGTGGGTCATCCCGAGATCGTCCGCATGAACGATCAATAGCTTCGCATCCCGCGGGTAGCCGAGTCGTTCGGCGATGGTCTTCACAGGTTCCTGGGCGCGAGCTGTGGCGAACAGCGTAAAGAGCGCGAGTGCGATCACAATTGTTCGTTTCATGGCGAAGAGAATAGCATAGTGATTAGCCGAAAGATTGTGCCGTGTCTGCACCCTTTGGTGGACTGACGGGCACTTTCGTCGTGAGGTACAATTAAGCCCGTTCAGCATCCAGCTCCGGATATTCAGTTCATCAAGTAGCAGTTCATGAAACCGCTGAAAATCGGCATCACCGGCGTTCGCGGCATCGTCGGTGAGACCTTTACTCCAGAACTCGCGGTCGACTTTGCGGAAAGCTTTGGAACGTACCTTGACCGAGGTCGAATCCTGGTTTGCCGCGACACGCGCCCGTCTGGTCCGATGATTCGTTCGGCGGTGCTCGCCGGACTGCTTGCGGCGGGTTGTGAAGTTATCGATCTCGGCGTTTGTCCGACGCCGAGCATGCAGTTGGCCGTGCAGTCGTTGAAAGCGGATGGCGGCATTGCGATCACTGCCGGTCACAATCCATGGCAGTGGAACGCACTGAAGTTTGTTCGCAGCGACGGGCTTTATCTCAATCCGACGCAGGGCGAAGAGTTGCTCGACATCTTTCATCAGGGCGAGTTTGCGAAGGCGAGTTGGAACGAGATTAAGCAACTGGTCCAGAAAGGCGATGCGATTGAAGAGCACATCAACGTGCTGCACCGGAGTTTCGCAGTCGAAACGATTCGGGCGAAGAAATTGACGGTAGCCGTTGATTGCTGCAACGGCGCCTGTTCATTTCTCAGTCCGAAGTGGTTGGCGTTTTTAGGATGCGAGGTGCTTGCAGTCAACGACAACCCGAGCGCGCCTTTCCCACATGCGCCCGAGCCGAAGCCTGAGACGATGGCCCAACTCCGTGCGGTTGTGAAAGCTGGTCGCGCCGCGATCGGTTTCGCGCATGACGCGGATGGCGAACGCCTGGGAATCGTCACTGACCTTGGTGAGCCGCTTTCCGAGGAGATGACGCTCGCTATCGCCGCTGACATTCGGCTCAGAAAGAAACGGGGCACGGTGGTGACGAATGTTTCGACGTCGAGCGCGGTGGACATGATCGCAGCGTATCGCGGCGGCAAGGTGGTGCGTGTTCCGGTGGGCCAGGCGTACATCTCCGAAGGGTTGAGTGAATACGATGGCGTCCTTGGAGGCGAAGGCAGTGGCGGCATCACGGTGCCTGAAGTTCATCTGACTCACGACAGCGCAGCGGCGATCGGCCTTGTACTCGAGCACCTTGCTGAAACAGGTGACCGCATTTCTGATTTAGTGGCGCAACTGCCACGTTTGACGACCTTGAAGCACAATGTCGTCGTCGAGCCGCATCGCTTGTACTCGGTGATGCAGGAGTTTCGTGTGGCAGTGGAGCAGGACGGATTGGAAGTTGATTCGACGGATGGGATCAAAGTGACGCTACCGGCTGGTTGGATACACGTACGCGCGTCGAATACGGAGTCAATGATCCGAATCATCGTGGAATCTGATCAGAAGACTGCGGCGCAAGAGTTACTCGACTGGGCACGCGATCGGATTAAGAGATAAGCCGCGGAAATCTGCGGCCAAAAATATGCGAGCGATACCGACTCTCAAGATAAGCATATCGGGCGTGCGTGGTGTGGTGGGCCAATCGCTGACTCCCAAGCTGCTGACGCGCTTCGCGCAAGCCTTCGGAACGCACGCCGGCCCAGGCACGATCGTCATCGGACGCGATCCAAGGACCTCCGGCGAGATGGTCAAGCACGCCGTCGTTGCCGGCATTCTCTCCACCGGCAACCGCGTTATCGACATCGGCGTCTGCCCCGTACCCACAGTTCAACTCCAGGTGCGAAACCGGCGCGCGCAAGGCGGTATCGCTATCACAGCGAGTCACAATCCAGCTGAATGGAACGCGCTGAAGTTCATCGGTCCGAGCGGCCTTTTTCTGAACGCCGCCCAGGCGCGCGAGCTGCTCGATATCTATCATCAGGGTGAGTACACGAAAGTCGGTGGCGCCGAGCTCAGAACCGTCGACGAGATCGAAGGCGCGACCGATTTGCACATCAAGTCGATCCTCGACGCGCTTGGTCCACTGCCGCGAACGCGTAGAAAACTTCGCGTCGTCCTCGACTCATGCAACGGCGCAGGTTCGTTAGTTGGTCCAAAGTTGATCGAAGCTCTCGGCGCGGAAGTCATTCCGTTGAATGTCACGCCCGATGGTTCGTTCCCGCGTCCCGCAGAGCCGCTGCCTGAGAACCTCGTCGAGCTTTGTCGCATGGTCCAGGAGCATCAGGCCGACGCTGGTTTCGCCCAGGACATGGACGCCGACCGTCTGGCGATCGTTTCGGAAAAAGGCGAGCCGATAGGCGAAGACTACACTCTCGTGCTCGCCTCGCTCTACGTACTTAGCCACGAGAAAGGGCCGGTAGTCGCAAACCTCTCCACAACTTCCGCCCTCGTGGATGTCGCGAAGAAATTCGATTGCCCGGTGTTCACCACGAAGATCGGCGAGGTGAATGTGACCGACGGAATGCAACAGCAGCAAGCCGTGATCGGCGGCGAGGGAAACGGCGGCGTCATCTATCCGCGCATCAACTTTGCGCGGGACAGTCTCGTCGGCATCGCACTCGTGCTTCACCTGCTCGCCGAATCCGGAAAGTCCGTCACCGAATTACTCGAGAGCGTCCCGCGCTATCACATCGTGAAAGAGAAGATCGCGTGTCCTTCGGATCGAATTGCGGGCGTGCTCAGGACGGTGCGGCAGGAGTTTGCGAAGTTTCCACTTGATACGCGCGACGGTGTGAAAGTGATCTTGCCCGATTGCTGGCTCCTCGTGCGCGGCTCGAACACGGAGCCGATCGTGCGCGTCATCGCCGAAGCGAAGACTGAAGCACGAGCGCGCGAGATGGTCAGCGCGTTGATGGCCCGAATCGTGTGAATAGGATCGATAGGACCACTACAACCTATATTTCCCCCGGAAAGGACCTCCCAAATGAAGCGTTTGGCAATTCTAATTTTGCTGATCTTTCTTGCGTACCTTTCAGCGTTCGCCCAACAGGCCGCCAACGCCACTCTCACTGGAGCGATTACCGACCAGAATGGCGCGCTTGTTCCGAACGTTAAGTTAACAGCCACGCATACTGCCACCGGCGCCCAACGCGAGACCGTCACCAACAGCGACGGCATCTACGTTTTCTCAAACATGTCGCCGGGTGACTATGAGTTGCGCATTGAGGCCAGGGGTTTCACTACCAAAGTCACGAAGACTCCAGTTCCGCTCAAGGTCGGTCAAACGCTTACCATGAACGTGCCCCTCGAGATTGACGTGAACGAAAGCGTCGTCGTCGATCTCGTGTCATACCTGCCGCTGATCGATAACAGCGACTCACTAATCAACAGCGTGATCGACTCTCGCGAGGTCGAGAGCCTCCCGCTCAACGGCCGCAACTTTCTCGAACTCGCGTTTCTCGTTCCCGGCAACGCTCCCGCGCCGAACTTCGATCCCACCAAGACAAACACCGTCGTGATCTCTTCTGCCGGCCAACTCGGCCGCGGCGGCAACGTAATCATCGACGGTGTCGACACTAACGACGACGTTGTTGGCGGCTCGATTCAAAACATCTCGCAGGAAGCGATCAAGGAATTCCAGATCGCCACCAACCGTTTTTCCGCGCAACTCGGTCGCTCCGGCTCGTCAGTCATCAACGTCCTGACTAAATCCGGCGGTAACGAACTGCACGGCTCCGGCTCTTTTTATTTTCGCGACAGCAGTCTGCAAGGTTTGCCGGCCACGTTTGATCGCAGTCTGGGCCAATCACCGCCCTTCGATCGCGAGCAGTACGCTTTCACTCTGGGTGGTCCAATCAAGAGGGATCGCGCCTTTTTCTTCGGTTCGTTTGAGAATCGGAACCAGGATGGCGTGGTGCTTGTGGGCACGCGAGATTTTGCGACACGTTCGATCAGGCGCGGCTTCGCGGATTCGCCGCTCGATGACTTCATGACCACTGAGCGATTCGATTGGAATCCGAATCAGCTCGACCACTTCAACTTTCGTTACTCGTTCGAGCGCGAAAACGGAACCAGCGCAAGCACACTCGTCCGTTCCATCGGCTCAGCGTCGCAGCGCCAATCGAGCGAGAACAAGTCAAACACTTTTCTCGCTAACTATAGTCGTCCCTTCTCCGCCAGGGATGTAAACGAGTTCAATTTCAGCTTCAGCACTTTTCGCAACGAAACGCTCCCGGTTGCACCTGGACCACAGCTCACGTTTCCAAGCATCCAGGACGGCGCGTCGTTTCGCGTGCCCCAACAGACGAAGCAGCGGCGTTTTCAGTTCGGCGACACGTTTACGATGGTGCGTGGCAAGCATGTGTTCAATGCCGGCGGCGAAGTTCAGCGTGTCGAGTCGGATCTGGATCTGAAAGTCTTTCAACAGGGCCGCATCGAGTTGATTGAAGACTTTCCTGATTTCGATCGCAACGGTGACGGCCACGTTGACGACAACGATCTGCTGTTTGCCGTCACGCTTCGCAGCGGTGTTCCGGATCGCTCGCTGTTGTTGCCTGACACTGACAGCAATTATTTCGCCGGGTTCTTTCAGGACGACTGGCGCGTGCGTACGTCGTTAACTCTGAACCTCGGTCTGCGTTATGAGTTCGACACGGACGTCAAGAACGTCAGTCGCACTAACGAACTCAATCCGCTGATCCTCCCGTTTTTGAAAGGTGAGCGACACCGCGACAAAAACAATTTCGCGCCGCGCATCGGCTTCAATTATTCAACCAACGATTCGCGCACGAGCATTCATGGCGGCTACGGAATTTACTACGACCGCGTGACTCTCGAGATCCAAACACTCGAACGCGGGCTTGACGGTCGCGCATTGCCGGTCGAAGTTCGCGCCGGAAATCTTTTCTTTATTCCGCCGCCGTTTCTCTTCGATCCAGTCAACGGCGTGTTTCCGCCGGGCGCGCCCACGCTTGCGAACCCGTTCACGGGATTTGTGCTGCCCGGCGCCGGAGCCGGCGGCATCAACATCATCGATAACGATCTGCAAAATCCGATGGTCCAGCAGATGAACGCGGGCGTGCAGCGCGAGTTTGGTAGCAAGTTTGCTCTCCGTGCCGATTACGTGCGCAACATTGGCACCCACTTCATCATCGGTCGCGTCATCGGCACCGTGCCGTTCAATCCGGTCGTTGGCGGACCGGACATCGTGAAGAATCTCGAATCGAGTGTGCGAACGAAGTACGACGGGTTGCTGCTGAGTTTCGAAAGACGTTTTGCGGATCATTACCAGTTTCGAGCGTCGTACACTCTTTCGCGTTCGAATAACTACGCGAACGACGATCAGATCCCGTTTTCGAATGGGCCGATAGATTCGAACGACCTGCGCCGCGAGTATGGCCCAACGCCGAACGATCAGCGTCATCGGTTCTCGTTCTCGGGTGTGTTTCAGCTACCGGGTGAGATAAGCGTGGCGCCAATCCTGACGCTTGCGTCTTCCGTGCCGATCGATATCCTGCTGCCCGACGGCAGTTCTCGCGTGTGCGAGTTGCAACGAAACGCGGGCGCGCGACAGTTTCACACCGGCGCAGAGTTGAATGCGGCGTTGAGCCAGATCAATGCGGCTGGTGGTTCGTTGTGTCCGAATCCGGATCCTTCGACTGGCTTCAAGCCGCGCGTGCTCGTGCCGCTCGTGCGTGACGATCTGAAACTGGGCGACACGTTTTCGTCTCTCGATCTGCGAGTGTCGAAAGTGTTCAGAGTTGGGGAGCGTTGGACTGTGGAGCCGATTGCCGAGGTGTTCAATCTCTTCAACGTGACGAATGTGCTCGGCGTTTCGAATGTTAACTACTCGGGATTCAGCAATGTTCTCGTGCGCGACAGTAACGACCCGGGTAGTCCGGGATTTTTGAGGTCGTCGAACTTCGGGCAACCGGTGACGACTGCGGGCGGCGTGTTTGGGTCAGGTGGCCCACGTGCATTTCAGTTTGCGGCAAGAGTGACGTTTTAGACACGGATTTGACTGATCTAAGAAGACAGATCGGAGTTCGGACGGCGGCGATGTTGATCGTCGGTGAGGTGATTGCCGTCGGGATTTTTTTGACGCCCGCAGGGATGGCCAAGGATCTCGCGTCACCGTTTTGGTTGCTGGTGGTCTGGTTGACGATGGGTGGGATGGCGCTTTGCGGCGCGTTCTGTTACGGCGAACTGGCGGCGCGATATCCGGAGGCTGGCGGCGGTTACGTCTATCTGCGCGAGGCTTATGGACCAGCAGTCGCTTTCATGTACGGCTGGATGGCTTTTCTTGTCATGGATCCCGGCCTGACCGCTTTGCTCGCCGTGGGACTCGCGACTTACATGGGTTACATCCTCAAGCTCTCCGCACTGGGCGTTAAAGGGGTCGCTATCGCGACGATCATTCTCGTCGCGTTAATCAACATTCGCGGCGTGAAGCTCGGCGCCGGTACGGTACGCACGATCACGTTTCTAAAGCTTGGCCTGCTGGCGTTTGTATTTCTCTGGGGCGTTGGCTTTCAACTCGGCGACTGGTCCAACTTCACGCCATTCGTCGCGCGCTCGGCTACTTCTACGCCTCTGATCGGTGCGCTCGCAGGCGGGATGATGGGAGCTTTCTTTTCGTTTGCAGGTTGGTGGGATCTCGGAAAACTAGCCGGCGAAGTCAACAATCCCGGACGCGCGTTGCCACGCGCACTTGCGTATGGCGTGACTATCGTCACGGTGGTTTACGTACTGACCAGCTTCGCTTTCGTCTACCTCGTACCGCTGGACCAGGTCACTTCGGGCGAAACGTTCGCGGCCCAGGCGGGCGAGGTCTTGTTCGGACGTGCCGGTGGTCTAATCTTTTCACTCGTCGTCGTGATCTCGGTGCTGGGCAGCATCACGGCAATCGTGCTGTCCGCTCCGCGCGTTTACTTCGCAATGGCGCGCGATGGGCTGTTCATTCCCTCCGTGGCCACGCTGCACAAACGTTACGAAACTCCCGCGCGCGCGATTGCCTTGCAGGCGTTGCTGGCTTCAGTGCTCGTTGTCGCCGGCAATTTCAGGGAGATCATGACGTATTTCATGTTTGTCGTTGTGCTGTTCGTTGCGCTGAGCGTCGCCGCTCTGTTTAAGTTTCGTCGCGACGACTCGAACGGCGTTCGCTTCCTCACGCCGGGTTATCCCCTCACGCCGATCGTGTTTCTCGTGATGATGGCAATGACTCTTTTTCTGCTGGCCGCTGACAAGCCAACACCGGCGTTTCGCGGCGTGCTTGTAGTGGCGCTGGGTTTTCCGGTTTATCTGTTTCTGTTTCGCAGCAAGCGTTTAATCGAAAGAAGGACAACTCAATGACGTGGATCAAGACGGTTACCGTTGACGAGAGTGACGACGTGCGTAAGGCGGTCGAATCGCAACGCGCGTTGTATCCGATTGAATACGCAACGCCAGTCCATCCAACACCCGACGGCGAGACCGCGGGGATCGTTGCGTCTCACAGTTTGATCCCTCAGGCGCTGTTTCATGCGTTTGCGACGTTCGGATCGTTGATGTCTCCGGACCTGCCTCTCGACCGGCGACAGCACGAGATGATCACGACGGTCGTCTCCGTAACCAACCGTTGTCATTATTGAATCGAATCTCACGCAGAGTTTCTGCGTCGCGTGACATTGGACCAGGAGTTGGTAGCCGCACTCGAGGACGATTACCGCAACGCGCCGATCTCCGATCAGGAGAAGGTGATGCTCGACTACGTGGTGCAGATCACTCGCGACGCGACGCGCATCTCGCCCGCGGACCACGAGCGGTTGCGCGCCGCGGGTTTTGATGATAAGGGGATTCTGCAAATAACACTCATCGCCTCGTGGTTTAACTACATCAATCGAGTTGCGGACGCGCTGGGTGTGGGGAGGTAAAGATGACCGCGAATTTATTCGGATTTGTGCGGATTTTTGTGGCTATTCTGTTACTCGCACTCATTGCGCAAGCGCAGGAGGATGAGGTTGTCAAAGTTAAGTCCAACCTCGTCAACATCGACGTCATCGTCAAAGACAAGAAGGGCAAATACGTTTCGGATCTGAAGGCTGAGGATTTCGTCGTCACGGAGAACGGCCAGCCGCAGAAGATCGAGTTCTTCGATGCGCCACTCGCGCGGGGCGAGACGCGCAAAGCTGGTGAAGTGACGACGGCAGAACCTTCGGCGCCTCCGAAGCCGATCGAACCGCGCAACTACGTCTCACTCGTACTCGACTTTCAAAGCACTGACATCTCGAATCTCAAACCAGTTCGCGACGGTGCGATCAAATACGTCCGCGAACAGATGACTGATCAGGACGCTGTGGCTCTGTTGACCGTCACGCACGGTTTGCAGATGGTCCAGACGTTCACGCAGGACAAGGCGCGACTGATCGCCGCGCTCGAAAACCTTGGCGCCGCTCCCGATTCAAAGAATTTTGAACAGCGAGATATTGCCGACAACGTCTCGAATCTCCGCGACTTTTTAAACGGCGCTCCGACGCCGCCGGCCAGCGGCGTAACGAGTCCTGCTGCCGGAGCGATGATGGCCAGAGTGATGATCGCGCAACGCGTGTTGGCGCAGTTCATACAACTTCGCACGGCGCTTAGTATCCAACAGGCGCGTCCGGTTCTTGCCGCGCTCGCGGCACTCGCCGAAGGTCTCAGGCCGATTCCGGGCAAGAAAACCGTCGTCCTCTTTTCACAGGGTTTCGTGACACCGGCAGTGCTCGATTGGCAAGTGCAGAGCACTATTGATATGGCCAACCGCGCGAACGTCGCGATCTACATTATTGACTCGGCCGGACTCAAGGCGTCAGCGCCCGAGTCGGGCTCGTATGTTCCCGCGACGCCGCTCGGAGGCATTTCGGCAATCACAAATCAGGAGCAACGCATTCGTGCGGTCGGTGGCGAAACTGTTTTCGACTATGCGCGACAAGAAGGGCAGTCGCGCGAGTACGACATTCTTTATCGTCTCTCGGGCGACACGGGCGGCAAGTTTCTCAAAGGCAACAACGACATCGGGCTCGGGCTCGAGCGAATCAACGAAGAGATACAAGCGCGTTACACGCTGGCGTATCGCAGCACGAATCAAAACTTCGATGGCTCGTTTCGCAAGGTGAAGATCGAAGTCCGCCGGCCGGACGTGCAGATAACGTCGCGCAACGGCTACTACGCGATAGCGCCGGAAGAGATCGTTCTCTTTTCGCCCGCGGATAAGAAACTGTTGGCGGGTTTCAAGGAGGCGCAGTCGACTCCAGGTCTGCCGCTGTATGTTTCGTTGACGTCGTTCAGGACGCGAGAAGGTCTCTACACGGTTCCGCTCGCTATCGAGTTGCCGCCGACGGCAGTGAAATTTGAACGCAAGGGTGATAAACGATCGATGCAGTTGGAGGTGCTCGGAGTTTTGAAGGCGGGTTCCGATCGGATTGTTTCGCGACTCGGTGGGAATTTCGATGTCAACCTGAACGCCGAAGATTACGACAAGATCGCGAGCAACAATATTTTCTACCGGCAGGATCTACAGCTTACTTCAGGCGAGTACACGGTCGAGCTGATCGTGAGAGACAAGCAGTCAGGGAAGATAGCGGCGCGTCGCGAGCAGTTTGTGCTGCCTGAAACGGAATCGGAGTTTACGGTGACGCCGGTGGTGCTTAGTCGTTACGTTGAAGCAGCGAGTCAATTGCCACCGAACCCGGCCGACGTGCCCGACGTGTTTGTGTATGGCAAGCAGGTGATTCGTCCGTCAGCGGCGCGGCAGTTCAAGAACACTGACAATCTAATCATGTTTCTGAATGTCTACAACGCGGCGAACAGTCCCGATACTGGCAAACCTCTGGTGCGCGTGACGGTGCGGTTGATGAAAGACGGACAGCCGGCGACGAAGTTCTTTGACTTCGTGTTGACGGATATTCAGGAGCGACCCGTGCCACATCTGACGTTTGCGGAATACTTGCGACTGACGAATCTCGCGCCCGGACGTTACCAGGCGACGATCGAAGTCAAAGACATGGTGACGCGTAAGTCGTCGAAGCAGGAAGCGGCGTTTGACATTCTACCTTGAATTGTACGGTTGCAGTTTAGACAGGATTTACAAGATTTTCAGGATTTTCATGATAAATCTTGTAGTCTTGTAAATCCTGTCTAGAAGACAACGATGCTCATCTCTGAACTCGAAACACCCGCGGTCGTCATCGATCTCGACGTGGTGGACCGCAACCTCGCGCGCATGGCCGATTATTGTCGCGAGCATAAGTTGTTGCTGCGGCCACACACGAAGTCGCACAAGATTCCCGAGTTGGCCCGACGACAAATCGCGAGCGGCGCTGCCGGAATTACGGTCGCGAAGCTCGGTGAAGCTGAAGTGATGCTCGAGGCAGGCATTACGGACATGCTCATCGCGTATCCGATTGTTGGTGAGGAGAAGACGACGCGGCTTGCGCGCATCGCGGAACAAGCGAAGATTACCGTGTCACTCGATTCGGAAGAGGCTGCGCGCGGGATCTCGGCCGCGGCTACCAGGCAGGGAAGCACGATCCGAGTGCTTGTTGAAATGGATGTCGGGTTTGGTCGCTGTGGTCTCGGGAATGAGAATGACTTGCTCGCGTTAGCGCGGACAATTACTGAGCTGCCGGCGCTTGAGTTCAAGGGGTTGATGTTTTTCCCCGGGCATTTCACTGTTGGACCAGAGCAACGAGCGGTGCTGCGCTCCGGCGTGAATGGTTTCCTGGATCGTTCGCTGGAAACATTTGCGCGGGCAGAGTTGCCGCTATCGATTGTGAGTGGTGGATCGACACCGACGGCTTATGAAAGCAGCTTCTTTCACGGTGTGAACGAAGTGCGGCCCGGCATGTACATCTTCAACGATCGAACCACAGCGGGCATTCAGGCCGCTTCATTGAACGATTGCGCGCTGTCAGTGGTCGTCACGGTTGTGAGCACGGCAGTTACAGGACACGCGATCGTCGATGGCGGATCGAAGACGTTTTCTTCCGATCGTTACCAGGCGGAAGACGGCGGTGGCTTCGGACTCGTGAAGGAAGATCATGGAGCAGTTGTCGAAAGACTTTCCGAGGAGCACGGGCATTTGAATATCGCGCGTTCGGAGCGTCGCTATCGCGTTGGCGATCGACTCAGCATCATTCCGAATCACGTCTGCACGACGTTGAACATGCACGATGAGGTTTATGGAGTGAGAGGCGAGCAAGTCGAGACGGTGTGGCGCGTCGCGGGACGCGGAAAGGTGCGGTGATTTGAGAATAAGTCCGATAGGTCCAATCGGACCTATTCTATTAATCGGTTTGCTGATTCTCGGTACCCTTTCTTCGGCCTCAAGCTCGCAAGCGGTTTACGATCTCGTGATCCTCAACGGCCGCGTCATCGATCCGGAATCAAGAACCGATGCCGTTCGCAATCTCGGCATCTCGAACGGCGCCATCAAAACCATCAGCTCTAACACGCTTCGCGGCCGCACAGTGATCGATGCGCGTGGTCTCGTCGTCGCGCCCGGCTTTATCGATCTGCACCAACACGGTCAGGATGAAGAGAACTATCGCTTCAAAGCGATGGATGGTGTGACGACCGCGCTCGAGCTCGAAGTCGGCACGGGCGACGTCGACGCCTGGTATGCGCAGCGCGAACAAAAGACGCTGATCAACTACGGCGTGAGTGCCGGACATCTCGCCGCGCGCATGGCTGCCATGCACGAGCCGGCAGAGTTTCTACCGACCGGCGATGCCGCACGCAGAGCAGCCACCGACGCCGAGATCGTCGACATGAAACAGCGTCTCGAACAGGGTTTGAAGCGTGGCGCAGTTGCGGTGGGATTCGGAATTCAATACACGCCGAATGCGTCACGTTGGGAGATCCTCGAGATGTTTCGCGTGGCTGCGCGCTACGGCGCATCGTGCCACGTTCACATGCGACACGCGGGCGTGAAAGAACCCGGCAGTAGTATTCAAGCGCTCGAAGAAGTCATATCGGCGGCGGCGATTACGGGTGCGCCGCTGCACGTTGTTCATATTCACAGCACTGGTGGACCAGCAACGCCGAAGTTGCTGCAAATGATCGCCGAAGCGAGGTCGCGCAAGCTCGACGTGACGACGGAGTGTTATCCCTACATCGCGGGCATGACCGACATCAAGTCAGCGATTTTCGATGAGGGCTGGCAGCAAGTTTTTGGTATCGACTACAAAGACCTGCAATGGGCAGCGACTGGTGAACGCCTGACGAAAGAGACTTTCGATCGGTATCGGAAGATCGGCGGCATGGTGGCTGTTTTCTCGATGACCGAAGAGATCGTGACGGCGGCGCTCAAGAGCCCGCTGACGATGATTGCCAGTGACGGCATCCTCGAAAACGGGAAGGGACATCCGCGCACGGCTGGAACGTATTCGCGCGTGCTCGGGAAGTACGTGCGGGAGCAAGGCGTGCTGACGTTGATGGAGGCGTTAACCAAGATGACGTTAATGCCGGCGCAAAGGCTCGAGCGGCGCGTGCCGTCAATGAAAAACAAGGGACGGATTCGAGTCGGCGCTGACGCAGATTTGACGATCTTCGATCCGCAAACTGTTACGGATCGGTCGACTTTCCAGGAGCCGGCGAAGTATGCGGAGGGAATCCGATTTGTAATCGTGAATGGCGTTTTGGTTGTGAAGGAGGGTCAGCTTCAGACCGGTGTACATCCTGGACGTCCCGTGCGCGCGCCGGTATCGAACTAACTCTGCGGCCCTCTGCGATCTCTGCGTTTAACGGCGCTTTTCCAACGCAGAGATCGCATCAGAGGGCCGCAAAGTACCGCAGAGAATTACTCGGGCAGACCCAAATTATCGTCGACAATCGTCTCCATCGGCACGCCCGCGAGGCGCGCGTAGCGCAGCACGACCAGCAGGTCCGGTTCGCGTGTGCCCAGCTCGAAATTCGAAACTGCGGAGTAATGCACCGTCAGTCCCAGCGCCCGCGCCATCTGTGTCTGACTCATTTGCAGACGCTTCCTGATCGCCAACAACTTGTGGCTCAACAGTAAAGGCTTGTTTCGGCGCGAGCGTCCCATCAGGCCACAGCTCCTGACGAAGATGCGCTCTTGTATTTATGTGTATTTTCACTTACACTGCGCGCCGACCAAGAGGACAACCAACACGCCCGAACTAGTCGGGCGCGACTCACTAGAAGGTCTGTCCTCGCGCCTTAATCAACATCTGCTCCTTTTCATTAAATAAGTTTTGGAGCGCATGCCCGGAGGCAAATGTGGGTGTTGCCTGTGCGTTCCGCCGAGAGCGGTAGTTCGGCCTGAGAATCGCGCTGCCGCTCTCACCCTTAGGTACTGCCCACGAATTGTTAACAAGTATGAGTATCGCCGGCGTCAGCTTGGCGAGGTTCGCTCATCTTCGTAGCGCCGAAGGTTATCGCGGGGATTTTCGCTTGGCAACAGATTTACGCACAGTCGCGGTTTTTGAGCGCGAGTGTTTCGTACGATAAGTCACTATCACGCAGCCATTCGATAGCTGGCGGCACTTCACCAACTCCAGATCAATCTGCTGCTTCATCTCGTAATACAACGGAATGCCGGAACCCAACAACACCGGATGAATGTTGAATCCGATCTCGTCGATTAATCCGGCTTCAAGGAGCGGCTTCGCCAAGATGCCGCCGCCCATGATGCAGATGTCTTTGCCGTCTTCTTCTTTCAGGCGCCGCACAAAATCCACCACGTCTTCCGATAGCACTGTGAGGCTTTCAGTACTCCGCGGTTTGAGCGTGCGTGAGAATACATATGTCTTTATGCCGGGGTGCTCGCAGCTCGCTCCATGTTGAACGGCGACTTCGTAAGTACGTCTCCCCATCAGCATAGTGTCGATTGTTTTCCAATATTCCCGCATCTCCTCGTTCGCTTCTTTGGACGTCATAATCCAGTCGTACGAGCCGTCTTTCCGGGCAATGAAGTTGTCGAGACTGATCGCGCCGCCGAAAGTCACTTTACGCATGTTCATCTCCTTTCGAGTTTGATGTCACATTATCCAAGCCCACGCCAAAGTTTTACAGCAAAATTGCCACAGTTAAAACTTCTTGACACGTTACCGTTTCGCGTCTAGTATCCGCGCTGCTTCAGTTGTTCCCCCAAGCCCGTCTCGACTCCTTTTGGTTGTCCACGGACTTTCTCAGCAGATCAATCAACGGTGTGTTCCTTACATCGCGTGGACCTGTCTCATCTACGCTCATGGGGGTTCTTGGGCCATGAAATCAGCAGGTGCGTTGCTGCTTAACCTTAATGCTTCCGATGCCTCGAGCAGCAAATTACAAAAGATTCTTGAGACTGCATTTAACGTTACTCTGTCGCCGCACTCACGCGACGAGGAGTTGGCCCAAACAATTCTACGCGCCCATGCCGGTTTGATCTTCCTGATCAGCGTGCCGGAAGCAATTGCTGCCGCGCGCAACGTTCTTGAATCGTTAAAAAGAATCGTGCCTGATGTGCCGGTGCTGGTTGCGCTTGAAGAGTGTGATTCAACGCAGGCATTCGAGCTCCTGAACGCCGGAGCAGCGGATTTTATTGTCGCGCCTTTTCAGGATGTCGACGTGCTGCCACGCGCCTGGAAAGCACTCAACAAATGTCTCGGCGAAGATAGTCCAAGCCAGGCGGACCCACATCGCCAACTCATCGGGCAGAGTCTGATTTTTCTGCAACAGGCACAAAAGATCTCGCTGATCGCGGCGTGCGAGGCAAACGTGCTGATTGTCGGCGAAACGGGAACGGGCAAGGAGTTGTATGCGCGCGCGATTCACTACGGCAGCGCGCGTGCGGGCCGTCCGTTTATGCCCGTGAACTGCGGCGCGATCCCCGCGGAATTGGTCGAAAACGAGTTATTCGGCCACATTCGCGGCGCTTATACGAGCGCTTCGAATCTGCAAATCGGATTGATCGAAGAAGCTAACGGCGGGACGCTTTTTCTCGACGAGATCGACTGTTTGCCAGTGCATGCACAGGTGAAGTTGCTCCGGTTTCTACAGGAGAAAGAGTATCGGCCGCTCGGATCTTCGCGCATGAAACGTGCGGACGTGCGCGTGATTGCGGCAAGTAATCTCAATCTGGAAGAGGCGGTCGATACGGGAAAAGTGCGGCAGGATCTTTTTTACCGGATCAATATCATCTCGTTAACGTTGCCGCCGTTGCGGGATCGGCGTGAAGACATTCCTTTGCTGGCGCGTCACTTCCTCGCGAAGTATTCGCGTGAGTTTGACAGCCAGGTCCGCGACTTCTCTGAGGAAGCGATGGACATGTTGATGATCTATAGCTGGCCGGGCAACGTGCGTGAGCTCGAGCACGCCGTGGAACGTGCGGTCGTGCTGTGTAACAAGCCGTCGATCCAGGCTTCAGACATCATCCTCTCGAATCAAACGCGCAACGGAAAACGGGAGTCGTTGCGCGAAGCAAAGGCGAAAGAGATCGAGCGCTTCGAGAAGAATTACATTCAGGGTGTGTTGAGTGCGTGCCGTGGTAACATCTCTCGCGCTGCACGGATTTCTCAGAAGAACCGCCGCGCGTTCTGGCAGTTGATTCAAAAATACCGGATCGACGTCAGCCGCTTTAAACCCGCTTCATCAGACGGACAAATCATGGACTGAGTAGGACAGAAATGTCCTAGCCATAAAAAGGCACATAAGCACAAAAGTTTCAGCAAATGTTTTGTGACTTATGTGCCTTTTTGTGGCCTACCTTGGATAAATCCCACCGAGCCTCGTTCGGGTTTCTGAGAAAAATTGCAGAAGTTACGTGGTCTAACGATTGCTCTTCGCGCACACAACGGGCAATGAAGTGTGATGCACGAACCGAGCGTAGCTGAGACTGTGCGGGCGATTAAGGAATACCTGCGCAAGAATCCAAACGCACAGGACACACACGCGGGAATTGTTCAGTGGTGGCTCACCGACTTGCCGACAAAGCCGCGAGACGCCACTGTCAAACAAGCGCTCGACGAGCTGGTTCACGACGGCGTTTTAAGCGAACACAAGGGTAAAGACGCGCAAGTCTCATATCGGATGAAAAATCCGCCACCCTAAGAACTGATTCGCCACAAAGCCTGCACAAAGATCACAAGATCTGTTGCTAAACATTTCACACGTCTTTGTTGACGTGTGGTGTGAACGAGCAAGGGGGGAATCAACAACAGTGGTCGCAGGGACGCGGCCGGAGGGTGCTGCGCACCGTTGGTCTGGGACTGATCACGGGCGCGGCTGATGATGATCCGTCGGCAATTGGTACCTACGCCAGCGCCGGAGCCGCAATCGGTCCTTCCTTTCTTTGGACTGCACCCGTCACTTTCCCGATGATGTGCGCCGTTGTTTACCTTGCGGCGAAGTTGGGCCAGGTTTCGGGCAAAGGTCTCTTTCACGTCATCAAGGAGCGTTACCCTCGCTGGATCCTCTATCCCGCGCTCATCGGTGTGCTCATCGGCAACACAATCGAAGCGGGCGCAGACATCGGCGGCATGTCTGCCGCAATCGCGGTGCTGTTACCGTTGCCTTTGCCGTTGATCATCATCCCGGTCACCATCGCGATCTTTGTGTTACAGGTTTGGGGATCTTATGAGTTGATTCGAACGATCTTTCGTTGGCTGGCCCTAACGCTGCTCGCATACGTCGGTTCAGCGATTCTGGCCAAACCCGCTCTGCTCGAAGTGATCAAAGGCACCCTCATACCCACGATAAGATTCGATCAGAAGTTTCTCTCGTTGCTGGTCGCAGTGATCGGCACAACACTGTCGGCATATCTCTACACGTGGCAATCGAACCAGGAAGTTGAGGAAGAGATTGCGATGGGCCGTCGACGACTGGCCCAACGCCTGGGCGCGACGAGGAAGGAGTTGAAGGAGACGAAGACCGACGTCATCTCCGGCATGTTCTTTTCGAATATCGTCATGTACTTCATTATCCTCTCGACCGCGTCGACGCTCTTCAAGACCGGCAGAACAGAAATCAACACTGCGGCCCAAGCTGCCGAAGCACTTCGTCCGCTGGCTGGTGACGCGGCGACTGCTTTGTTTGCAATCGGAGTGATTGGTGTGGGATTCCTCGCGGTGCCGGTGATGACAACGGGAGCTGCCTACGATCTGTGTCAGGTGGTGGGATGGAAACACAGTCTGCACGCCAAGCCCGTCGAAGCGAAGAAATTCTACGGCGCGATTGCAGTGTTTACACTGCTCGCGATGTCGATGAATTTTCTCGGGTTCAATCCGATGAAGGCGCTTGTGTTTTCCGGTGTGGTCCAGGGCTTCTCAACGCCGCCGCTGTTATTGATGATCATGTTGATGACGAACAGTCGCAAGATCATGGGGAATCGTGTGAACACTTTTTGGCTCAACGTACTCGGTTGGATCACGACGGTGGCGATCTTCGCGGCGTCGATAGGGCTGGTCGTCACGTGGTTCCTATAATAATCTTAGCTCCTCCAAGTCTGACGTCCTGTTAATCATCCTGATGAGTCGCATTGACGCTTCGATACCTCGCGCGCAAGAGACTGGTGAACTGTTCAACGATCCCCTCGGCTTTTTAGCGAGGGCGCGTGCGTCGCTGGGCGACGTCTTTGTTATTCGTGAAGACAAGGCGCTGTTCTCGCGCGCGCCGGATTGTGCGGGTGTCGTTGCCGTGTTTGGCGCCGCGAATCATCAAGCGGTCTTAACTGACGCCGAGCTTTTTCGTCAGCCCGTCTCCGCCGCGCAACACATTTCACTCCCGCAAAATCTCGTCAATCTTAATCAGGGTCTGCACAGCATGCAGGGCGCACAACACGACCAGCATCAACGCCTGCTCATGAACCTTTTAAGCGAGCGCAGCAACCAAGGGTGGCAGCAGTTGGTGCATGCCGGACTCGAGAAGTTCGTGCAGGGCTGGCACTACGACCGGCAGATCTCTTTACTCGAGGAGATGCGGCGACTAACGTTAGAGCTTTCGACGCGTCTCCTTTTCGGCGAACAGTATGACGACAGCCCGCAGCTCGCGTCTCTCGCGGAGCAGTATTTTCACGCTCGTCGCGCTGTGGCGTCGACGTTCAAAGCGCCTGATAAAGGCACGCGCGCCAAACTGATCGCACTCGGAACGTCGCTGGACGAGGGTTTGCGACGCTACATCGATTGGTCGCGGCAGGAGACTGGCGGCGACGGCCTGCTGCGAACACTTACATCGCTTGAATCATTCTCAGACGACGAACTCGTCGCTCATAGCAACGTCTTGTTCATGTCGAGTCTCGAACCGACGGCGGTCACGTTGACATGGACCTTCCTGATCCTCTCGCAACTGCCCGATCTGCGCCGAGATTTGCGTGAAGATCAGTCTCAACTCGATGGCGTCATCAATGAGACGCTGCGTTTGTTTACTCCAAACGCATTGATGACGCGCCTGACCACACGGGCCATGACGCTCAGTTCGTTCCCGATCCCTCAGAACTGCGAGATTCTCCTCTCGCCGTTTCTCGCGCACCGCGAGCCGGAGCGCTTTCCGCATCCCGATGAGTTCCTGCCCGAGCGCTGGCAACGAACAAAGCCTTCGCCTTTTGTTTACTTTCCTTTCGGCGGCGGCGCGCACTATTGCGCCGGCCGCTCACTCGCGACGTACATGATCAAAACATCACTCGCATTTCTGCTGCGACGTTACGATCTCATTCTCTCTTACGATCAGGCCGTCGACTGGAAGATCGAGATCGTCTTACTGCCGGAGAACGATCCGTTGATGTCGCTTCGCAAGCCCGACGCGACGCTGGTGAGTGGCGGAAAACTAATAGGACCAGTGCGTGAGTTAATTGATTTAAAGTCTTGACATGCGCGGCGATTCGCAGTCCAATGTGCGCGCTCAACTTTCCTTTTTCAGGAGAAATAATATGACCACCTCTAAAAAGACCTCTAAGAAGAAAGCTGCAAAGAAGGGCGGGAAAAAGTCCGCTGCAACTGCGAAAGTAAGACTCGACTTCCCGATCGATGCGGAGCGAGTTGAAGCGATCAAGCGTTGTCTCGCCAAAGGCACCTTGAGAGTGACAGTGAGCAAAGCGGATCTCGGTCGCGCGCGTCTTCGTGATCCATACCTTTACGACTAAACGAAAAAACATTCACTTCCATGAAGTACGTCACCGCCAACTCCGGTACGGTTGCGGTTGGACTGGCCTTTGGTCCAATCGTGCCGGAGTTTGTGCGCGCAAACCCTGACCTAATCGATTACGTCGAGATTCCCTTCGAGCAACTTCGCCACACTCCCGAGGTAGGCACGATTCAGGAGACAGTTCCCGTGATCCTACATTGCGCGAGCATGTCGGTCGCCGGGTTTGTGCCTCCCGATCAGCGAACGCTGAAAGCCATCGGGCGCGAAGCGGAACGAACCAAAACGCCATGGATCGGCGAACATCTCGCGTTTATTATCGCCGATTCAATCGAAGACGACGACGATAAACCGACGTCGTTGACTTACACTGTGTGCCCGCAGATGAGCGACGAAACGGTCGAGCGCGTTGCGAGTAATCTCGGTTCGCTTCAAGAGCATTTCGACGTGCCACTGATTCTCGAAAACTCGCCGCAGTATTTCGAGGTGCCGGGAAGCTCGCTGTCGATGGTCGACTTTGTCAGCGCGGTGGTTAAACGTTGCAAGGTTGGCCTGTTACTCGATCTCACGCACTTCGTGATCTCGATGCTGAATACGAAGAAAGATCCGTTGAGTGAGATCGATCGAATGCCGCTGGAGCAGGTTGTCGAAGTTCACGTCTCCGGATTGAACGTGCAGTCGGGCGTCGCCTGGGACGACCACGCCTTGCCCGCGCCGCCGATCGTATTCGATTTGCTCGAGCGTGTGATGAAGCATGTGCGACCGAAGGCAGTGACGCTTGAGTACAACTGGTCGCCGCAGTTTCCCGAATCGATGCTGGTCAAGCACATCGACCGTGTTCACAAAATCGTGAGGTGCTGATGATCGCAAGCCGTGTTCACGCGATTGTGGCCGCGGGGTTGGAGAATCCGGCGCTGCTCGCGCGCTGGCAGCAGCAGCCTGACTTGCTGCGCACTTACGGAGTTGATCCGGCGGAGTTTGATCTCGATGCGATCTGGAAGTTTGCCGGGCTGTCCGCGAAGGTGAAGCACAACGGCTTGCGAGCCGAGCTTCCCCTCACGTTTCGTTTTCTCAGCGTCAACGGTTTGGAGATCGAAGTGTTTGGCGCGTATGCCTCGCACAAAGCGCGTGCGGGGACGCGTTATGCTCCGACGACCGCAGAGCGAATCGTTGAGCTCGTCGAGTTTCTTCGTGACTGGCTCGACTTCGGCAAGCGTCAACATTCGCTTCTTTGGGATCTAATCCGGCATGAAACCGCGTTGGCCCAACTGCGACAGCTCACGCCGTCAACAAAGCGGTCACGCGTGCCGCACATCGTCGGCGAGATCGTGCTGCACGAGATGAATTCGGATCCGCGCGTGATCGGAAAGCTCTTGCGTGAAAAATCTTTTGACTCGAGGAGAGTGCGACGACGCGTAACCCGTCTTTGTTATTGGAACGGGGGCGATCCGGATGAGATCAGCATCATCGAGCTCGACGAGTTGGGGTTCAACCTGCTTTCACTCGTCGACGGTAAGCGGTCGATCGCCGACTTCAATCATCTTTTCGGAAGCCTGAACGACGCATTCGCCGCGCTCGCTTCAGTGGGAGTGATCTCGCTTGGATGATTGTAGGGCGGCACTACGTGCCCGCCCCTCTCGCGCCGAAATCGAACGATGGGAGCGGCCACGGAGTACCGCCCCTACAATCATCCAAGAACGTTGCATGCGAATAACGCTAGTAGACAACCTCGTGATGCCTGAGGAGCATTCGCTCGAGTTGCTCGACGTTCATCCTCATCTCGGGTTGCTGTCGCTCGCCGCTGTCGCCGAACGCGATGGGCACCTCGTCCGGATCTACGATCCGAAGCGTTTGATCCGCTCGGGAGCGCTTAGCTACGACGAGACGATCTACGATCGCGCCGCGCAGAGTCTGCTGTCAGAACGTCCTGACGTCGTTGGCTTCACCTCGCTTGGTTGTAGTTTCCTGTTTGCACTAAATGTCGCCGCGCGACTCAAGCGTCACGATCCCGCGCTTCCGATTCTGCTTGGTGGACCGCACGCGACGATGTTGCACCGCGAGATCCTCGAACGCTTCACGCAATTCGACGTCATCGTCAGATACGAAGCCGACGAAATTTTCTCCGCCGTCCTCACCAATCTCGAAAATCGCGACTTCACCCTCATCCCGGGCCTTAGCTGGCGCGCCAACAACTCCGAACTGAAGTTCAACCAGGGTGCGCCCAAAGTCGAGAACCTCGATACGCTTCCTTTATTAAACTACGACCATTATCCGATAGCCGATCTCGAGCTGGATCTGTTGCGCGTCGAAGCCGGACGTGGTTGTCCGTTCATGTGTACATTCTGTTCGACCGCGAGCTTCTTCCAGCGAAGTTTCCGCTTGAAGTCAGCAGCGCGCCTGGTCCATGAGCTCGATATCCTGCACGACAAGTACGGCTATGTTGACTTCAAACTCGACCACGATCTGTTCACCGTCAACAAGCGAAAGATCCTCGAGTTCTGCGAGGCGGTAAAAGATCGAAACTATCGCTGGCGCGTATCAGCGCGCGTCGACTGCGTAGATAACGAGCTGCTCAACAAGATGGCCGAAGCGGGTTGTGTGGGGATGTACTTCGGTATCGAGACCGGCTCGCGACGCATGCAGGAGATTGCGCGCAAGCGACTCGATGTCGATCTCGTTGAACCGACACTCGCCGTCACCGAACGGCTCGGCATTCACAGCACTGCGTCCTTCATAACCGGTTATCACGAAGAGCTCGAGACGGACCTCGCGGACACGCTCGATCTGCTCGGACGTTGTGTTGGTCCATCGTGTCTCACTCAGCTTCACATGCTGGCGCCTGAGCCGGGCACGCCGATGTTTGCCGAACATCGCGACAAGATGGAGTACGACGGCTATGCCGGACCGTACAACGCCTTTCACGTCGCGCCGGAAGACACGCAGCTCGTGCTCGATCACAAAGACATCTTCTCGACGTATTACTACTACCCCGCAGCGCTGCCGCGTGCGCAGTATAAGTTTGCGGTCGAGGCGGTGGATACGCTGCGTCACCTTGGCCCCATTATTTTGAAATACCTGCTGCGCGCGTTTGATCACAGACTCAGTCGACTCGTGTTTGCGATGCGTGATTGGGCCTCCGACAATGGCCGAAGCGATCTGCCTGATGCTGAATTTGTCGAAGACTTTATCAGCGCGAGGTTTGGACCACGCCACCATCTCACGTCGCTCACGCGCTATGCGTTTCACTTACCGAACAGCACGAACAACGACGCTGCGGCCGTGGCGTTTGATCCGGATCAGCAGTATCAACTCGACACGAACCTCCGCTTGTTGACGGACATGCACGATTGCGAGGCGCTGATTGAACGGATTAAAAGAGGGATAACCGCGGATTTGTTTGCTGAAGCGGAGCTCGGAGAGCGTGTGACTTATGTGATGAGTGACGCGGCTTATCGGATAGATCCCGATTCGCAGGCGTTATTGAGTTTGTTTGAGCAGCCGCGCAGTTGCCGCGAAGTCACTGAGCTGGTGGCTGAGGTCAGCGGCGTTGGCGCGTTATCAAGTTCTTATTTTGCACCATTCATCGATGCGGGCATCCTCATCTCCGCTCCCGCTGAATAAATGACGAGCACGAAGTGGAGCGTGTTTGATCTCGTCGAAGCGTACCAGCTTTCGCGCGCCGTGGCAGTGTTGAATGACCTCGACGTGTTTGATTTGCAAAAGCCTTTCAGTGCGCGGCAACTGGCTGCGAAGCACGGCCTCGATCTTACGCTGCTTGCCGGAGTGCTCGACTACGTTGCGCTGCGAACCGAACTCTTGCGCCGAACGTCACGCGGGCAGTTCGTCGTTACGCAAAACACGTCGCGTTTTCTGATCGATCTTTACACCGGCGCTTACGGCAGCACTGCCGATCAACTCGCGGAGATCCTGCGCGATCCGGCACGTGCGCCGGCGTCAGTCGATCGCGTTCGTTATGCGCGTGCTTTTGCATCAGTCGATAGCGCGGCGCAGGGAATTCTGCCTGACGTGGTCAGCGCGTTGGGGTTCAACTACACGCTCGATCTCGGTTGTGGTAATGGTGATCTGCTGCTGGAGCTGGCGCGGCGTGATGCGAGGTTTTCTGGTTGGGGGATCGATTCCAATCCGGCAATGGTGAACACCGCACGCGCGCGCACTGCGCACATCGGCAAGCGCGTACGATTCCTCAAAGCGGATTGCACTCGACTGCGCGAAACAATTCCCGCAAGCGTACGGTCACAGATTCGATCGATTACGTGCTGCAACGTCGCGAATGAGATGTTTGCGCACGGTGAGCGGCAGGCCATCAAATGGTTTCGCGAACTGCGCAAACTTTTTCCGGGCCGGCCTATGTTGAACTGCGACTACTATGGTCGATTAGGACGCTCGAAGAAGCGCACACTGCCACGCGAGACTCTCCTTCACGATTACGCACAGTTAATCTCCGGCCAGGGTGTGCCGCCTGCAACGCTATCCGAGTGGCGTTCGATCTATTCAAAGGCAGGCTGCCGTCTGGTCCACGCGATCGAAGACACGTCAACCACACGCTTCATGCACGTCATCGCTTTTTAGCCACAAAAAGGCACAAAAGTCGCAAAAGAGGAAAATCATTTTGAGCTTTGTGTGCCTTTTGTGGCTAAAAAATTTTTCACGCTGCTTCGGCTTCGGGGATCAGCTCGCGCGCGAGGCGGCGCAGGATTTCAGCTACTTCTTCTCTCTTCTTCGGCGACCACTGCGGCCACAACTCCGCGAGGTGCTCACGACGCGCCGCCGCCAGCCGGTTGTAGATTTCACATCCCGCGCTCGTCAGCCGGTACACATTCGCAACGGAGTCCGCTTTAATCAACGACTTGTTCGTTAGCTCAGCAGTGGCAGCGTTCACCTTGCTCAGTTCGCATTTTCCTCTTCGTCCCAGCTCGTGAACGTCAACACCACGCTCGCGCTCGACTTGGACCAGCAGCCATGCAGCCGTCGGACTTAGATCGACACCTGCACGCGTCACGACCGCCTCGATGTAACGACGCCGCACGGCTCGATCCGCAAGCACCTCGAGACCACGCAACAATTCTTTGCGTGAATCGGTGTCAGTGGGCATCGCGAACGTTTGCGCGATGTCGCCGCCGATGTCCGTCTCGGCCGCGGCAGCGATCGTGTCGCGCAGCGGACGTTCAGGCAGTAACCACGCCACGATCAAACCGAGGAAGGCTATCGCTGCGGCGACGATGAACACCGTGGCCAGCGACTCGACAAATGCTTCGGTGTACGCGGCGCGAACCGCAGGTGCCAATTCCGCCAGCCCTTGCGGACTGATCGAATCGAGCGCGGATGTTCCCGGCATGAGACGCTGGACGTTCACTTGCAGTTGCGTCGCGAGAATTGCACCGAGTAACGCAGTGCCCAGGGAGCCGCCGATGAATCGAAACAAAATCGCGTTCGAAGTTGCCACACCGAGCTCGCGATAGTCGACGGCGTTCTGCACCGCGATGATCAGCACCTGCATGACGAAGCCGAGACCGAGCCCAAGCAGCAACATGTATGATGAACCTGCAAGCGTGCTTGTATGCGCGTTCATTGTCGAAATCAGGAGGAGCGAGATCGTCACGATCGTCGTGCCGATGATCGGAAACAGTTTGTACTTTCCGGTGCGACTCACAAACTGGCCCGCGAGAATCGAGGTCAGGAGAGTCCCACCCATCAGTGGCACCATCCGCAAGCCCGATTCGGTCGGGCTGAGTCCTTTAACGATCTGTAGAAACACCGGCAGATACGTGACTGACCCGATCAACGCGAAGCCGACGATCAATCCGACAACCGAGGTGACCCAAACATCACGCAGGCGGAAGAGTTGCAGCGGCAGGATTGGTTCGCGTGCCCTGCGTTCAACCAAAATGAATGCAATGAGACCTATGACCGCAGCCACGATCAGTCCGATCATCAGCGGTGACAACCACTCGTATTCAGCGCCACCGAGATCCGTGACCAGCACGACCGACGCGAGTGTAACCGCGAGCAATCCGGCGCCGAGGTAGTCGATCGCGTGACGTGCAAAAGAACTCTGCGCCGGCAGCGTTGCCGCTAAGACTACGAGCGCGATAATCCCGACCGGCAAGTTGATGTAGAAGATCCAGCGCCACGTCCAGTGCGTGGTGAAGTAACCGCCGATTAGTGGACCAGCTATTGACGCGACGCCGAACGCGGCGCCGAAGATTCCCTGATAACGTCCGCGAGCGCGCGGCGGCACAACGTCAGCGACGATTGCCTGCGTCGTGACCATGAGTCCGCCGCCGCCGAGTCCCTGAATGGCGCGAAAGATGATCAAATGACTCATTGACTGGCTCAAACCGCAGAGTGCCGAGCCGATCAAAAAGATCACGATCGCGACCTGAAGCACACGTTTGCGTCCGTAGAGATCTCCGAGCTTACCGTAGATGGGCGTGACAATTGTTTGTGCGAGAAGGTATGCAGTGACGACCCACGAGATGTGGGCCAATCCGCCAAACTCGCCGACGATTGTCGGCAGCGCGGTCGCGACGATTGTCGAATCGAGCGCAGCCAAAAGCATCACGAGCAACAGCCCGCCGAAAACGACGAGCACGTTGTCATGTGTGGTTGGCGATGTCAGTTCGGCGGCGGCTTGCATCGAGTATTCCTTTGCACTGTTTGTGCCTCTTGGCGTGCTTGGTAAAAGGCGTCCGCGATAAGCGGTGCTGTCTGGAATCGCAACAACCGCGATAACCTCACGAAACTAATTGGTACAGGAGATTTCACGCAAAGCCGCAAAGACAGACGCAAAGGCGCAAAGGTTTCTTAGCTTTGCGTCCTCTTTGCGTCTTTGCGTGAAATAATTGTCGATTTCGAGGGGCGCCGTTCGACTTACCCATGGCGGGCTGTTTTTAGCTTGCGCGCATTAATAGTTAAACGTATCGTTAATGCCCAACGTATTAAGAGCCAGCCGATAAACACCGTCAGTTCTAAAAAGGTGAACCGCCATGAAGTTTGCTAAGTTGATCTTCAAGAACATCCTGCGGAACAAGAGGCGAACCCTGCTCACGATTTCGAGCCTCGTTGTCTCACTCTTCCTGATTATCAGTTTGGCCACGATCCTGACTGAATTCGATCGCGGTGGTAACGAATCCAACCCTTTGCGACTCGTCTCACGCCACGCAGTCTCGCTCGGTTTCGTCATTCCGATGGCGCACATGCAGAAGATGAAGACGGTTCCGGGAGTGAAAGAGGTGATGCCGTTCAGTTGGTTTGGCGGTATCTATAAAGACGAGCGAAACTTTTTCGCAAACTTCGCGGTGGACGCCGCCAAGCTGAGAGAAGTCCTTCCGGAAGTAAAGATGTCAGATGCGGACTGGCAGTCGTTCATTAACGACCGTCAGGGAGCGATCGTCGGGCGAAAGCTGGTAATGCTTTATGGTTTCACGCCGGGCCAGCGCGTCTCGCTGCGGAGCCCTATATATAACCAAACCGTCGAGTTTATTATCCGTGGTGTTTATACCGGCCTC
>Ga0070681_10000631_pt1 | contig 28933 bp, 32 predicted proteins | sample KBSC83BmetaG_FD_65650 | JGI IMG/M metagenome (GOLD analysis project Ga0070681, IMG submission 65650) | Corn rhizosphere microbial communities from Kellogg Biological Station, Michigan, USA - KBS C8-3B metaG | ecosystem: Host-associated > Plants > Roots > Rhizosphere | place: USA: Michigan...
GACCGCTTCCCGCAGGCGGCCTCTGGCCGCCGCTTCCCGGCCAGCTAGAGTGACACCCATACCGACTTCACCTGGCTGTACCCCTCCAGCGCGTGCATGCCCAGGTCCCGGCCGAATCCGGACTGCTTGAACCCGCCGAAGGGCGACGCCGCATCGTACATGTTGTACGTGTTGATCCAGACCGTGCCGGCGCGCACGGCGCGTGCGGTTCGCAGGGCCTTGCCGATGTCGCGAGTCCAGATGCCGGCGGCGAGACCATAGATCGTGTCGTTCGCCAGCCGGGCGGCGCCGGCAACGCCATCGTGGAACGTCATCATCGCGAGCACCGGTCCAAATATCTCCTCGCGCGCGATGGTCATGCCCGGCTCGACATCGCCGAAGATGGTGGGCGCCACGAAGTACCCCTTTCCGTTCACCGGCGTGCGTTCGCCCCCCGCCAGCAGCGCCGCGCCCTCGCGGCGTCCGGTCTCGATGTAGCCCAGCACGCGCTCCATCTGTGCTTTCGAGACGATCGCGCCCAGCCGCGTCTTGGGATTGAGCGGGTCACCCGCCACCATGCGCGCCGCGCGCTCGAGAATCTTCTCGGTGAGCGCGTTCCGCACACTGTCCTCCACAAGCAGCCGCGACCCCGCCGCGCACACTTCGCCCTTGCCGTAAAAAATGCCCGTGAGCGCCCCGCGTGCCGCCGCATCGAGATCCGCATCCGCGAAGACGATGTTCGGCGACTTGCCGCCCAGCTCCAGAGACAGCTTCTTCACGGTCCCGGAGGCATCGCGCATGATCTGCTTGCCGACCTCCGTGGATCCGGTGAACGCGATCTTGTCCACGTCGGGATGCTGCACGAGCGCCGCGCCCGCGACCGACCCGCGTCCCGCGACGCAGTTGAAGGCCCCGGCGGGAAACCCGGCTTCGAGCGCAAGCTCGGCCATGCGAAGCGCCGTGAACGGCGTCTGCTCCGCGGGCTTGAGCACGATCGTATTCCCGCACGCCAGCGCGGGACCGATCTTCCACGCGGCCAGCGACATGGGGAAGTTCCACGGAACGATCGCGCCGACCACGCCGAGCGGTTCGCGCAGCGTGAAATTCAGGAACGGCCCATCCACCGGAATGGTCTCCCCGTGGACCTTGTCTGCCCAGCCGCCATAATAGCGGAACGTCTCCGCCGTGAGCTTGAGATCGATGAGCGATTCGAACACCGGCTTGCCGTTGTTCAGCGTCTCCAGACGCGCCAGCTCATCCTTGTGCTCCGTGCACAGCTCACCGAGACGATAGAGCAGCTCGCCGCGCCGCCGCGCGCTCATTTCGCGCCAGGCATCACTCTCGAACGTCGCGCGCGCGGCGTGCACGGCGCGGTCCACATCCGATGCATCGCCCTCGGCCACGTGCGCGATCGCCTCCTCCGTGGCGGGATTCACGACAGTGAACGTCGCGCCGGAAGCGGCATCGCTCAGCTCGCCCTGGATCACGAGCTGCGTGGGGAAGCGATCCGTAGTCGCTGCGGCACTCATGCGTCAGCCTCGCGCATGGTCAGCGGCCCGTGAATGTGGGCTGTCGTTTCTCCACGTAGGCCCCGATGCCTTCCTTGGCATCGGCGCTCTTGAAGAGCAGGCTCTGCAGCTCCCGCTCCATGGCAAGACCGTACTCAAACGACACCTCGGCGCCGGACTGCACGGCACGCTTGATGTGTCCCACCGCCATGGCAGCCTTGTTGGGCAGGCAGAACTGGCGGGCGTAGAGCATCACGTTCTCCCACCACTCGTCCTTGGGATAGACCTCGTTCACGATGCCCAGCGACTGCGCTTCCTCGAAGGAAAAGGTGCGTCCCGTCACCATGAGCTCGATCGCCTTGGCCTTGCCGACCAGCCGCGCCAGACGCTGTGTCCCGCCCGTGCCCGGCAGCACGCCCAGGTTGACTTCAGGCAGCCCGATCTTTCCCGCATCCTGTCGCGCAATACGGATGTCGCACGCCATGGCGATCTCGAGCCCACCACCCACGCAGTGTCCGTTGATCGCGGCGATGACCAGCTTGGGCGTCTGCTCGAGACGGCTCAGGGTTTCATTGGCGTGGAGGCAGAAGTAGTACTTGAAGGTGGGGTCCACCTCGTTGAGCATCTTGATGTTCGCGCCGGCCGAGAAAAACTTGTTGCCCGCTCCGCGAATCACGATCACCTGCACGTCGTTGTCGAATCGCGCGCGCAGCACGCACTCGTCCAACTGGCGCATCATGTCGTGCGTGTACGTATTGGCGGGCGGGTCGTTCAGCTCGAATACCGCGATGTTCCCGTCCTTCCGGTATGTGACCAGAGCGGACGTGGCACGGTCAGTCATGGTGGCGGTCATGGCAATCTCGACAAAAGGAGGATGGATGATGGCGTGACTGGCCTAGCCCGCCGATGCGTGCGGAATGACCGCATCCGACACGGGAAGTCCCACGTAGCCGCCGAGAAAGAGGCGGCAGATGTTCTGACTCAGGAGCTCGACGCCGACGTCGCCCAGTGGATCGTACCAGTTGTAAATCCAGTTCATCATGCCGAAGAGCGAGTACGCGGCGACCCGCCGGTTCAGGTGCGCTGGCCCATGCGCGGTTTCGAGGTCGGCGAGAATGTCCATGAGCATGCGCGTGTAGTCGTGCTTCATGTCGTTCACACGCTGGAGAAAGTCTCCGCTCAGCGCACCCGCCTCGTGCGACAGGACCTTCATCTCCGCCATGTGCGAGGCGAAGTAGTCGAGGTGATTGTCGACGAAGCGTGCGAGACGTTCCACCGGATCCGTCACGCCGGAGAGCGTGTCCCGCGCGCCGGCGAGCACCGCCTCGAAGTTGCGCTGCTGGATGAGGAACAGCAGCTCATCCTTGCTCTGTACGTAGTAGTACACGCCGGCCAGCGACACGCCCGAGGCCCGCGCCAGATCGCGCATGCTCGTCCGGTGGTAGCCCCGGTCGGCGAACACCTTCGCGGCAGCCGCCAGCAGCCCGTCCAGCTTCTGATCCCGGTTCGAAGTCGTCATGGTGGCCACGAATAAGAGTCGAACGCTCGTTCAAGTTCAACGTACGCCCTGATCCGGACCCAGTCAAGCAAACCCTTCAGCCGTGCGCCTTAACACTTTCCATGGTGGCGGCGTCTCATCTCGCGACAGCATGCCTGAACCCCTTCTGACACCCGCCGAACCCGGCGACGGCGCGCTGATCGCGCGCTGGGAGGCCGGGGACGAACGGGCGGCAAGCCAACTGGTCACCAGGCACGCCGCAGCCGTGTCGCGCTTCGTCGCCAGCCTGGGTGCGCGGCAGGATGTGGAGGAGATCGTCCAGGACACGTTCGTCCGGGCGTTTGCATCGGTGGAGGGATTTCGTGCGGAGAGCTCGTTCAGGACCTGGCTGTTCACCATTGCGCGCAATCTCGTGCGGGATCGGGCGCGCAGCGACAGAACGCGACGGGTCACCGTGCCGATCCTGGAGGAGCACCTCGCCACCGAACATGATGCGCTCGATCGGGTGGTGGCGGACGAGACGGAGGATCGCATGCGCAGTGCCGTCCGGGAACTGTCGCCCACGCAGCGTGCGGTGTTCATGCTGCGCGTGACCGAAGGCCTGTCGTACCGGGAGATCGCCACGGTGGTTGGCACCACCGAAGGCGCGGCGCGGGTGCACTATCATCACGCCATGCGTGCCATCAAGGAGTTTCTCGATGACTGACTGTCCGCGCGCGGATGTGCGCGACCTGCTGCCCGACCTGCTGCACGACACGCTCGACGTGTCGTCGCGCGCCGAGGTCGAGCGCCACCTCACCACGTGCGCATCGTGCACTCAGGAACTGGAGCTGCTTCGATCCCTGCGCTCCGCGCTCTCCGATGCACCGGCGGTTGACGTCACGCGCATCGCGGCGGCGGTGCATGCCGCGCGGACGATGGCGCCGGTCGCCGGGCATGAGCGGCGCGGCGCGACGGACTGGCGTCACGACTGGCGCGTGGCCGCGGCGATCCTGCTCGTCGCCCTTGGCGCCGGTGGCTACGCGCTCGCGCACGCCAGCCACGGCAGCCCAGTGACGCCGCCCGTTCAGGTGGCCAGTCGACCCGGACAGCCTGTGACGGCGGGTCCACCGCTGAATCCGGGTGCGGGACAGGGCAGCCCGGCGGTCGCGACACCGCCGAACGGCGCGGCAACCCCGTCGGGCGCCGCGCGGCCAGGCGGAGCGGTCGCGGCGCCGTCCACCGGACTGATGCTCGGCGCCGGTGTCAGTGATCTGCCCACGGCCGACATCCAGGCGCTGCTCGACGCGGTGAATGAAATGGACGCCATTCCACGCGCGGATCCTGCACCCGCACTCGAACCCGCCGGGGAGGACATCCTGTGATCACGCGTCTCTTCGCCGTGACTCCGCTCGTGTGCGTGACGGCGATCGCGCTCGTCGCGGCGCCGCGCACGCGCGCGCAGCAGCAGGATCAGACGCCAGCGCCGCAGCCCGCCACGGCGCCAGTGCCGTCCGCCGCGCAAAGTCAGGCTCGGCGCTCGCTGGAGCAGCAGTTGCAGCAGCGTATGGGGCAGGTCGTGCGCAAGCGCCTGCAGCTTACCGATACGCAGTTCACGCAGTTGCAGGCGGTCAACCTGAGGTATGCCGGCCGCCGCGCGCGATTGCTGCAGCAGGAGCGCGGCCTGCGCCAGCAATTGCGCCAACAGGTGCTGCGCGGTGCCCAGGCGGATCAGGCGAAGGTGAGTACGCTGCTCGACCAGATCATGACGCTGCAGGAAAGCCGCCTCGCGCTGACTCGTGAGGAGCAGCGGGATCTCACGCCATTTCTCACGCCGGTGCAGCGCGCCCGGTACGCGGCCATCCAGGATCAGGTCCACCGGCGCATCACCGAGTTGCGCCGGCAGCGCCAACAGCGCCAGCAGCAGCGAGGGACGCGGCCGCCGCGCCGTTGAGTGCTGCGCCTCCCGCGGCTAGATTGCGCGCACCTTGCCCGGGTGGCGGAATTGGTAGACGCAGGGGACTCAAAATCCCCCGGCCTTCGGGCCTTGCGGGTTCGAGTCCCGCCCCGGGTACTTCCTGCATCGGAGCCCGCTCATGCCCGTGGAAGTCGTCGCCCGCCACGCGGACGCCGCGTCGGTGGATGTGTCCCTGCTCGTGATCGCTCTCCCCAGGGGGACGTCACTCCCTGCGGAACTCGTGTCGCTCGATGCGATGCTGGGCAGTGCGATCGCGCGCACGCTCGGACGCAAGGACTTCCGGGGAGCACGCGATGAGACACTGCATCTCGCCGGCGCCACCGCGGGTCCGCAGCGGGTGCTGCTCGTGGGATTGGGTGACGCGGCCGATGACCCCGCTGCGCTGCGCCGCGCGGCCAGTCTGGCGGCGCGCCAGGCGCGGACGCTGGGCACGCCGGCGCTGGGTTGGTGGTCCGGTGCAGCCGGTGACAATGCTGCCGAGGCCGTGACGCTGGGCCTCACCACCGGCGCATGGGAATACACCGAGCTCCGGACACCGTCCACCGGTGACGACCGGAATACCGCGCTCGAGAACGTCGTGCTGCTCGCCAGCGACGAACACGCGGCGACGGCCGGCATCGCCCGCGGTCTCGCCATTGGCGAGGGAATGGCCATCGCGCGGCGCCTCGCCATGATGCCCGGCAACCTCTGTACGCCGGAGTATCTCGCCAGCACTGCCCGCGAGATCGCGCAGCGGCACGGCATGACGGTCACGGTGCTCGGCCGCGCCGAGATGCAGCGCGAGAAGATGGGCTCCTTGCTCTCGGTCGCGCAGGGCACGCCGCAGGATCCCAAGCTGATATCGCTCGAATATCGTCATGGCGCGCCGGACGCCAAGCCCATTGTGTTCGTGGGGAAGGGACTGTGCTTCGATTCGGGCGGCATTTCCATCAAGCCGGCGAGCGGCATGGAGGACATGAAGTTCGACATGTGCGGCGCAGCGGGCGTACTCGGCGCCATGGAAGCCATCGCGCGACTCGACCTGGCGCTCAATGCGGTGGGTCTCGTGGGCAGTACCACCAACATGCCGTCGGGTACCGCCGTGAATCCCGGCGATGTCGTGCAGAGTCATCTCGGCCCGTTCATTGAAGTCATCAACACGGACGCGGAAGGGCGGCTGGTGCTGGCCGACGTGCTTTCATACGCACGGCGCTTCACGCCAGCGGTCGTGATCGATGCCGCGACGCTCACCGGCGCCTGTGTCGTTGCGCTCGGTCACGCCGCGACGGGGGTGTTCGGGAATGACGAGGCGCTGGTGCGGGAAGTGCTCGATGCGGGGACGCGCGCCGGCGAGCGTGGCTGGCACCTGCCACTCTTCGAGGACTATCGTGAGCAGATGAAGAGCGATGTCGCGGACATCAGGAACTCGGGCGGCCGCGCCGCCGGCGCGAGCACCGCGGCCATCTTCCTCAGGGAGTTCGTCAGGGATTTTCCATGGGTTCACATGGATATCGCGGGTACGGCCTACAGCGACAAGGATCTCGGCCATCTCCCGAAGGGTCCTACCGGCGTGCCCGTCGGAACATTCGTGGAATTTGCGCGAGGGAGGTCGAGCTGAACGTCGGGAGGAGCTGGTCCGGGCGTGAGTGGCTATTGATCGCGGCGATGGCGCTGCTGGCACCCGCGCTCGCGCGGGCCCAGCAACCCGCGCGCGACACCACGCGCGTCCCGCACGACACCTCGGGCGCGCCGCGCGACACCGGTCGCGCGGGAGCCGATACGACGCGGCATCCGGCGGTTCCGCTTCCGTCGGATACCACCAGGGACACAACCAAAGTGCCCAAGGACACGATCAAGGCGCCGCTCGCGCACGCCGAGCGCCCGCTGCTCCTGGGTGTGGGCAGCCAGTATCACTGGGATCGCGACTCGATCTTCTCCTCCGGCGCCGCGAATCTGCTCGACCTGCTGTCCACGATTCCCGGCGTCACGGTCTTTCGCTCGGGGTGGCTCGCGTCGCCGCAGTACGCGGCGTATCTGGGTGATCCCGGCCGGGTTCGCGTTTTTCTCGATGGCGTGGAGCTGGAGCCGCTGGATCAGCGCGCCGGGGGCGTGCTGGACCTGTCCGAGGCCCAGCTCTGGTCGCTCGAGGACGTCTCCGTGGAACGTGGCGCCGATGAGCTCCGCGTGTACCTGCGGAGCTGGTCCGTCCGCCGCACGACGACCAGCACCCGCATCGACGTGGAAACCGGCGACCAGGGTACGAATCTGTATCGCGCATTCTACGGCAAGCGCTATGGCAACGGGCTGGCCTTCCAGCTCGGCGGCAAGCAATGGGGCACCGCGAGCAGCCCAAACATTGGCGGCGGAGACGAACTCGCGCTCATGGGCCGGCTGGGCTGGGCCAGGGGACCATGGAGCCTCGACGCCACGGCGACGCGATCCAGTCTGTCGCGCGACGAGCAGGACCCGCAACTGGCCGATGCAACCGGCGGTGTGCCGGCCGAAGACCGGACGCGCACGGATGCGTACGTGCGCGCGGGCTATGGTGATCCCGATGCCGGCGCCTGGGCGCAACTCATGGCCGCCGTCGAGAAGTTTGACGAGCATACGCCCTTCCGACCATCACCGCTCACCTTCGCGGCCGCCGACACCGCGGACACGGTGACATCGGGCACGCAGTACATCGCCACGGGCGGCCTGACGCGCTGGGGACTCCGGCTGAGCGCCGCCGAACGACTGCACGTGCTCGAGCATCGCACATTCAATTCGCTCTCCGGTCGGATCGCCTACGAACGCCCGTCGCTCGCCGTCTCGCTCTTCGCGGATTATCGCGGCGGGGACACGACGTCCACCGAGGAGGCAAGCGCGCGATGGACACCGTTCGGACGCGTCACCCTCACCGGCGCACTGACGCGGCGCCATGGCAGCGCGAACGGAGTGTCCACCGGCGCCACCTATGCCATGCGCGGCGAAGCAGGCCTGCGAGTCGGGCAGTTCTGGATGAGCGGCGGTGTCATGCGGCGCGATGCGGAGGTCGTCCCCGGACTCGTCGCATACGGCCCCGGCTTCGCGAGCGCGCTCTCCAGCAGCGGCTCGGCGATCTTTGGCACGCTGCGCGGAAAGGTGTACCAGGACATTGGCCTCGATGTGTCCGCCGCGCGCTGGAACGCGGACGGCTATTACCGCCCGCAGCTCCAGTCACACGAGGAGATCTACCTCGACACGAAGTGGCTGCACCGCTTTCCCTCGGGGCACTTCGGATTTTTCGGCTCGGTGGCACACGAATACCGCGGGAACGTGATCTTTCCGGGAATCGGAACCGCGGAGTCGCTCGACGGGGGCGGCCAGATCGCGGTCTACAATCACGTGCTGCTCACCCGCATCGAGGTGCGCATTCTCGATGCCGTCATCTTCTTTCACTCGATGTACGGGATCAGTCCGCCCATCTTCGAGTACGTACCCGGATTCCTGCAGCCCCGTCAGCGGCTGCTCTATGGAGTTCGCTGGCAGTTCTGGAATTGACAAGAGCGTTGTGCGGTCGTAACTTACGCGACTGCTCATGATACGAAGCATGACGGGGTATGGCACCGCGACGGGGGCTGTCGGATCGCAGCGCGTGACGGTGGAGCTGCGAACCGTCAATCATCGATTCTTCAATCCCAACATCAAACTCCCGGGCGCCCTGTCGCGCTGGGAAGGCGAGGTGCGCGACGCGCTGCGCAAGGCGATCGCGCGGGGACACGTGTCGCTCACCGCGCGTCTGGAACGCGACAGTGCGGCGCCGGCGCGAGTGGATGAAGCGCGATTCGCGGCCTATGCCGCCCAGCTTCGGGCCCTGCAATCGCGCCATGGCTTCACCGAAGCACTCGACATGCAGACGGTGCTGCGCATGCCAGATGTGATTTCGGGCGATGCGGTGGACGAATTGCCTGACGGTCCCTCGGATCTGCTGGCCGTTGTCAGGAGCGCGCTCGAGTCGCTGGAGCGGATGCGCGACGCTGAAGGAGCGCGGCTGGCGGTCGTGCTGGAGGACCGTGCGGCCATGCTGGAGCAGGCGATGGGACGGGTCGCCGTTCGCGCGCCCGAGCGGCTGGTCGCCGAGCGGGACCGGCTGCGCCAGAACGTACGTGAGCTGGCACAGGGCGTGGACGTGGATCCGATGCGACTCGCGCAGGAAATCGCGGTGATGGCCGACCGCCTGGACGTATCCGAGGAAGTCGACCGGTTCCGCGCGCATCTCGAAGCGTTTCGCGCCGCGCTGCACGCGCCGGATCGGTCGCCCGTTGGCAAGCGCCTTGGCTTCCTGCTGCAGGAACTGCTGCGGGAAGCCAATACGACCGGCAGCAAGGCGCGTGATTCGGCCATGATGCACGACGTGGTGGCGGTGAAGGAGGAGCTGGAGCGGATGGCGGAGCAGGTGGAGAACGTCGAGTGACGGCCTTTCCGATCATTCTCTCGTCTCCGTCCGGAGGCGGCAAGACCTCCATCGCGCGCTGTCTGCTGCAGGCACGACGGGATGTCGGCTATTCGGTTTCGTGCACGACGCGTCCGCCGCGCGAGGACGAAGTGGAAGGCGAGTCGTATTACTTCCTCTCCACCGGCGAGTTTCTTGCGCGGCAGCAGCGCGGGGAATTCGCAGAGGCCGCCGAAGTGCACGGCAACCTCTACGGCACATTGCGCAGCGAGGTCGCACGGGTGTTGTCACGGGGGCAGTACGTGATCATGGATATCGACGTGCAGGGCGCCGCACAGTTTCGGGTCGCGTTTCCGCAGTCGGTGCTCATTTATGTGCTGCCACCGTCGGGAGAAGTCCTGCTCGAGCGACTGCGCGCGCGGAACACCGAGAGTGCCGCCTCGCTCAAGAAGCGGCTGGTGAGCGCGCTCGTCGAGCTGCGGGCGGTGCCGATGTATCACTACGTGGTGCTGAACGATGATCTGGAACGCGCAACGACCAGCGTGTCGGGAATCATCGACGCGGAAGGGTTGCGGCGCGAGCGGTTGAAGAATGTCGAGCGCGACGTTCGCGCCATCATTGAGCGGTTGGAACGGGAACTGGACACCTGAGCACACGGGAGCTATCGAACCATGCAAGTTTTCACTCCGGCGGAAGTCGCGAAGAACGCGACCAACAAGTATCTCGGCGTGCTCATCGCGGCCAAGTTCTCTCGGCTGCTCAATGAGTTCCCGCGCCTCTCTCCCGACGTGCGCGAGAAGAAACTCACGACGCGCGCGCTCGAGGAGCTGACCGAAGAAGACGGCATCAAGTATCGCGTCGTGCCGCGTCGCGGCCACTGACCCCGTTCGCCGTGCGCCCCTGTGACGGGCGGCGCGTGCTGCTGGGTGTGACCGGCGGCATTGCCTGCTACAAGACCGGGTGGCTGGCGCGTCTGCTCTCGCAAGCCGGCGCGGACGTCGACGTGGTGATGACGCAGGCCGCCACGCAGTTCGTCTCGCCCATCACCTTCGAAGCCCTCACCGGGCGTCCGGTGCACACCGACCTGATCGCGAGGGGCCGGGCTCTCGATCACATCCACCTGGCACAGGACGCCGATGCGATTGTCGTGGCGCCCGCCACCGCTGATTTCCTCGCCCGCGCTGCGTGCGGGCGGGCCGACGATCTGTTGTGTGCGTGCCTGCTGGCCGCGCGAGTGCCGGTGCTGCTCGTGCCGGCCATGAACGACCGCATGTGGAGCCATGCGCAGACGCGGGCCAACGTGGCGCACCTGCGTGAACTGGGCTATGCGATCCTGGAACCGGACGAAGGGCCGCTCGCCGCGGGTGAGGGAAGCGGCCCGGGACGCATGCCGGAGCCGGACGTGATCTTCGCGCACGTGGAGCGGCTGCTGGAGCGCCACACGCTCGCGGGCCACCGCGTGGTCGTGAGCGCGGGTCCGACACGAGAGCCCATCGACCCGGTGCGCTTCCTGTCGAATCGAAGCAGCGGCAGAATGGGCGTCGCGATCGCCGCGGCGGCGTGGCGGCGTGGTGCGGATGTCACGCTGGTCGCCGGCCCGCTCGAGGTGGCGCCGCCCGCTGGTGTGACGCTGATTCCCGTGGAGACCACCCGGCAAATGGCGGACGCGATCGCGGTGGCGATCCCCTCGGCGTCCGTTCTCATCATGGCGGCGGCACCCGCGGATTTCCGCGCGGCGCAGCCGGCGACGCAGAAGATCAAGAAAGCGGCCGCGCCAGCGGCCATCGAGCTGACGGCAACACCCGATGTACTCGCCTCCACGGCGACGCTGCGGCCATCGGGCATGGTGACGGTGGGCTTCGCCCTCGAGACGAACGAGCTGCTCGCGAACGCCGGCGCCAAGCTCGCCGCGAAACATCTCGATCTGATCGTCGCCAATGATGCGCTCGAGGATGGTGCCGGTTTCGCGGTGGACACCAATCGCGTCACGCTGATCGGCCGCGACGGGAGGCCGGAGGTGCTTCCGCTGCTCAGCAAGGTACTCGTGGCCGATGCGATTCTGGACCGCGTCGAGGCACTGTTGCATGCGCGCTGAGCAGCTCCTTCGTCGCTACCTCGAACAGCGGCGCGAGCTGGGCGAGCAGGATCTCGTGCTCGATGGCATGACGGTGGACCAGGTCATGCATCTCGTTGGAGCGGGAGGGCGCGCCCCACCGCCGGCTCAGATCGACGAGCGGCCCGCATCGCCTCGCGTGGCGGAGTCCACGCCCGATGCCACATGGCGCGAACTGCTGGAGGCGCAGCCAGGCGAGCCACGGGTCGAGGAGGTGAAAATGGCGCGGGCGGCAACGCTTCACCCATCGGGTAGCACAATATTCGAGACGCCGCAGCTCGACGACCTCGCCGCGCTCGTGCGCGAGTGCACACGGTGTCCGCTCTACCGCAGTGCCACGCACGCCGTACCGGGCGAGGGAAATGCGCGCGCGCGACTCATGTGCGTCGGGGAAGCGCCCGGAGCGCAGGAAGACGCGTCCGGCCGGCCCTTCGTCGGCCAGGCCGGCCAGCTCCTGACGAAAATCCTCGCCGCGATTAAGTTGCAGCGGGAAGACGTCTTCATTGCCAACGTGCTGAAGCACCGGCCGCCCGGCAATCGCAATCCACTTCCCAACGAGGTGGAGGCGTGCAGTCCCTACCTCGTTCGCCAGATCCAGTTGATTCGCCCGTCGGTGATCCTTGCCCTCGGGACGTTCGCGGCGCAGACGCTGCTCGACACGAAGCTGTCCATTGGCAAGCTTCGCGGTACGGTGCACCAGTACCACGACATTCCGGTCGTGGTGACATATCATCCGGCGGCGCTGCTCCGGAACCCCGCATGGAAGCGATCCACCTGGGAAGATGTCCAGCTCGCCCGCCGAATACTCGATAGCGCCAGCGCCTGACGCGTTCCGGGACCGTCGTCCGCCCTACTCCGAAGAAGCCGAAGCGGCGGTGCTGGGCGCGATGCTCATGGACCAGGACGCCGTGTTGCGCGCCGCGGAACACGTGGACGACACGATGTTCTATCGCGAGGGGAACCGGCGGATCTTTCGCGCCATGGTGGGCATCACCGAACGCGGTGACGTGGTGGATGCGCTCACCCTGGCCGAGGAGCTGTCGCGCCGGGGCGAGCTGGAGGCGGCTGGCGGCAAGGAGCACATCGCCGAACTGATGTACGCGGTGCCGACGTCGGCCAACGTCGAGTACCACGCGCGCATCGTCAAGGAAAAGGCGCTCCAGCGGCGACTGATCGAAACGTGCACGATGCTCATCACCGAGGCGTTTGCCGGCACGAGCACGGCCGCGGAGCTGCTCGACGAGGCAGAGCACCGCGTCTTTCAGGTGAGCCAGCAGCGCGGGGCACAGGGCTTCATGCGCATCAAGGAGCTCATGTGGCCCACGATGGAGCGCATCGAGGCGCTGCAGCGCGGCGGCAAGACCATTACCGGCGTACCCACCGGATTCGCCGATCTGGACGAGATGACGTCGGGCTTCCAGCCCTCGGAACTGGTCATCGTCGCGGCGCGGCCTTCCATGGGCAAGACGGCATTCGTCCTGAACGTCGCGCAATACGCCGCTATCGAACGAAATGTTCCGGTGGCGCTCTTCTCGCTCGAAATGAGTAAGGAGTCGCTGGTGCAGCGCATGCTCACCGCCGAAGCGCGCGTGGATGCGCAAAAGCTGCGGAAGGGCATGCTGCGCGATGACGACTTTCCGCGAATGGCGCGCGCCGCGGGAATCCTGAGTGCCGCGCCCATCTGGATTGACGACTCGGCCGGGATCACCCTGCTCGAGATCCGCTCCAAGGCGCGCCGCCTCAAGGCGGACGCGAACGTCGGCATCGTGATCGTGGACTATCTGCAGCTCATTCAGGGACCACCCAATTCGGAGAGCAGGCAGCAGGAGATCAGCACGATCTCGAGGTCGCTCAAGGCGCTGGCGAAGGAACTCAGCGTGCCGGTGGTGGCGCTCTCCCAGCTCTCGCGGGCGCCGGAACAGCGCGCCGGCGACCATCGCCCGCAGCTCTCGGATCTGCGCGAATCAGGCGCCATTGAGCAGGACGCGGATCTCGTGATGTTCATTTATCGCCAGGAAGTGTACGATGGGCCCACCGACAAGGATGGCAACTCGCTGGAAGGACGCGCCGAGATCATTGTCGGCAAGCAGCGCAACGGCCCGATTGGGTTCGTCAATCTGTTTTTCCACAAGGCGTACACGCGGTTTGAGAACTACACGGCGCGGCAGGGCTGAGGGAGGGACGCGAAGCGGCGTGGCGAGCATTCGGCGCGCACGCCGGCCAGACGCCCGGGCCTGCGGCCGGCCGCGGGACGCCGGCGCGAACGCATGACGCGCACCGTCTTTCGGTGCTCCGAGTGCGGGGCCGAGCATCCCAGGTGGGCGGGACGCTGCGACACGTGCGGTGAGTGGAACACGCTCGTCGAGGAGGCGGTCGCGCCGCGCGCGAAAAGCGTCGGCGGCCGGCGGCGGGCGGCCGGTGCATCTCCCGCCGAGGGCGGAAGCGTCGCCCCCACATTTCGCCTGCGCGAGGTGGAGGGTGCCGAGAGCCGCCGGTGGCACACGGGCATCGGCGAGTTCGATTTCGTCGTGGGCGGCGGCATCGTTCCCGGTTCCATGGTGCTCATCGGGGGCGAACCAGGCATCGGCAAGTCCACGCTGCTGCTCCAGGTGGCCGCGCGGCTGCACCAGGGCGGACACGCGGCGCTGTACGTGTCAGGCGAGGAATCGCCGTTGCAGGTGCGCCTCCGCGCCGATCGCCTCGGCGAATCTTCCGGCGAGGTGGAGTTGCTCTGCGACACGCAGCTCGAAACGATCCTCGCGACGGCCGCGAACCGCTCGCCGCGCGTCCTGTTCATCGATTCCATCCAGACCATCTTCACCGGTGATCTCGAGGGAGCTCCGGGCAGCGTGGGGCAGGTGCGTGAATGCGCCGCACGATTGATGCGCTTCGCCAAGGACAGCGGCACGAGCGTGTTCGTCGTTGGCCACGTCACGAAAGGCGGCGGCATCGCCGGCCCGAAAACCCTGGAGCACATCGTGGACACGGTGCTCTATTTCGAGGGCGAGGGCTCGCTCGACCAGCGCGTGCTGCGCGCCACCAAGAACCGGTTCGGCGGCGTGGACGAAATCGGCGTCTTCGAGATGACGGCAGGCGGCCTTGTCGCCCTGGACAATCCGTCGGCGCTCTTCCTCGGCGACCGGCTCGCCCCGTCGTCGGGCAGCGCGGTGACCGTGCTCATCGAGGGGAGCCGCCCGCTCCTGGTGGAAGTGCAGGCACTCGCCGCGAAAGCCGGCTTCGGCACACCGCAGCGCGTGTCCACGGGGTACGACGCGCGACGGCTGGCACTGCTGCTCGCGGTGCTCGACAAGCGCGCGCGACTGCCGTTTCCCCAACTCGACGTGTTCGTCAACGTCGTTGGCGGACTCCGCATGCAGGAGCCAGCCGGCGATCTCGCGGTGGCGGCGGCACTCGCGTCGAGCGTCTACGATCGCCCGCTGCCGCTCGATGCGGTCTTTCTCGGAGAGGTCGGGCTCTCCGGCGAGATTCGCCCCGTCTCGCAGGCGGAGCGCCGACTCGGCGAAGCACGCAAGATGGGCATGCACACCGCGTATCTCTCGGCGCGCGCCACGTCGCACCGCGGCGCACGCGCCAGGGGTGGCGACGATTCCCTTCGCGCCATCGGCGTTGCGAACATCGCCGACCTGTTCGCCATGCTGTTTTCATGACCGCCGCCACGCACGGCGAGAACGAGGCAGCAGCCGCGCCGACTCGCGCCGTGCGCGATGTGGGTGTCGTGATCGTGGCGGCCGGTCAGGGCACGCGCAGCGGCAGCGCGGAGCTCAAGCAATTCCGCTGGGTCGCGGGCAAGCCCGTGCTGCTGCACAGCGTGCAGCGCTTCATGGAGCGGGACGACGTGGCCATCGTCGTGTGCGTGCTGCCGCGACAGTACGCCGGAGATCCGCCGCCCTGGATCTTCCAGTGCGATCTCGACCGGCTGCTGGTGTCCACGGGTGGGCGCGAGCGCGGCGATTCCGTGCTCAACGGACTGCGCGACCTGCCGCCGGAGGTTCGCATCGTGCTCATTCACGACGCGGCGCGCCCCTTCGTGGACCGGGAGACGATGCAGCGCGTGATCGCCGCGGCGCGCGCCGGCCGCGGTGCGGTCGCGGCGCTCCCCGTCCAGGATACGCTCAAGGAAGTTGACGAGGCGGGACAGATCGTGCGCACGGTGGAGCGAGCGCCGCTCTGGCGCGCGCAGACGCCGCAGGCGTTCCCGCGCGACATGATCGAGCAGGCGTATGCCGATGCGGAGCGCGCGCGCATCTCGGCCACGGACGATGCGGCACTGTGTGAGCGCCTGGGATTTCCGGTCGTCGTGGTGCGCGGGAGCGAGAGCGCGATGAAGATCACCGAGGAGTCGGACTTCGCACGCGCCGAAGCACTGGCGCCGCTCGCGGAATGACCCATGCGCCTCTCGCCATCCCGTTCTGGTCTCCCGCGGAAATCGAAGCCTCGCTCGCGGGCACCCTGCAGCACCTGCGGGAGGGGCGCGTGCTCGCATATCCCACGGAAACGGTGTACGGCTTTGGCGGCGCCACCGACGCATCGTCGGTCTCCGCGCTGGTGACGCTCAAGTCGCGACCTCCGGGCAAGCCGTTTCTCATTCTGGTCGCATCGAGCGAGATGGTCACCCGGCTCGACCTGAGACTGACAGGATATGCGGCGCGGCTCGCGGCGCGCCACTGGCCCGGTCCGCTCACGCTCGTGCTCCCCGGCGCCGAGCGACGTCTTCCCGCGCGTTTGCGCGGCCCCGAAGGCGGCATTGCCGTACGCTGGACTTCGCACGCGGCATTGGCACGGTTGCTGCTTGCCCACGGGGCTCCGCTGACATCCACGAGCGCCAATCGGCCGGGCGTGGCGGCGGCCATGGCGGCGGGTGAGATCGAGCAGCAATGGAGTGATGCGATCATGCGCGGCACGCTCCGCGTTCTCGATGGCGGCCGCCTCGTCCCCTCCGCTCCCTCAACGGTGGTAGATTGCATGGGACGACACCCACGTGTCATCCGGCCGGGCGCGATTCCATCTGCGGTGCTGCGCGAGAGCGTGCCGGACCTGATTGGAGACGTGTGACCCCGATGCGAATTCTTTTCGTGTGCACCGGCAATACCTGTCGCAGCGTCATGGCGGAAGCCATCGCGCGACGCCTGGTGCAGGAACGCGGCCTCACGGACGTCGAGGTCGGTAGTGCGGGCACCGCCGCGTGGGCGCAGGCCCCGGCATCCGATGGCGCCCTGCTCGTCTGCATGGAGCGCGACACCGACATCTCGCCACACCAGGCACGGCTGGCCACGAAGGAACTGCTGGACGAGTATGATCTCGTACTGGCCATGGGCCCGCATCACGTCGAGCGTCTCGAAGCGCTGGGCGGCAGGGGGAAGGTGTTCCTGCTCAGTCAGTACGCATCACACGGTGCAGTCGACCGGCCCATTGGCGACCCCTTCGGCGGCGAGCTGGCGCTGTACCGGGAGACGTACGACGAGCTGGATGCGGAGATCCGGCGCGTGCTGGATCGCATCGCGGCCGAGCGCAATCCTGGCGTGTCGTGACCGTCCGCCCGCGCCGCCTCGTGTTGCTTGGCCATCCCGTATCGCATTCGCTCTCGCCTGTCTTCCAGAACGCGGCGCTGCAAAGCGCCGGCGTTCCCATTCGCTACGAGGCGCTCGACGTGGAGCCCGGCGACCTGCGAGAGACGCTGCGCGGGCTGGTGGACGAGGGCGCGGCGGGAAATGTGACCATTCCCCACAAGGAAGCAGTCGCGGCGGCGTGTGACCGCCTTACGCCGCTCGCCGATCGCGTTGGCGCCGTGAACACGTTCTGGGTGGACGACAGCGGAGACCTCGTTGGCGACAATACTGACGTTGCCGGATTTGCGCATCTCGCCATCGGGGTGCTCGGCGAGCACCCCGGACACTTGCGTGTGACGGTTCTGGGTGCGGGAGGCGCGGCCGCCGCCGTACTCGCCGCGGTGGAACAGTGGCCGGACTGTCACGTCGTCCTTGCGGGTCGCAGTGGCCGGCGGCTCCGCAACCTCGCGCATCGGTTTCGCATCGTGCAGGCGGTGTGCGGCGATACAGTGCAGTCGGTGCGCGACGCACAGGTGATCGTGAACGCCACTCCGGTAGGGCAGTCGGATGCATCACTTCCCACGCCGGTCGCCGCGCTTGCACCGGATGCGGCCGTGCTGGATCTGGTGTGCCGGAAGGGCGACACGGCCTGGGTGCGACAGGCCCGGCTCGCGGGACATCGCGCCTCGGGTGGCCTGCCGATGCTGGTGGAGCAGGGCGCGCTCGCCTTCGAACGGTGGCTCGCCATTCCAGCGCCGCGCGCGCTCATGTGGCGTACCGCGTGCGAGGCATCATGAACTTCGCGGATCGCAGGCTCTGGAGCGGCGCCGCGCGCGCCGTCGTGGATTTGCTGTTGCCACGTGCCTGCGCGGCGTGCGACCGGCTGCTCGACGCCGGCGACCGCCGCCTCGTGTGTGGCCGCTGCTGGGCGCGCCTGCACGAGCTGCCGTTTCCGCGCTGCGAGCGATGTGGACATCCCCTCTCGCGGCTGGAATGCGCCTGGTGCGCGGGTCTGCCGCCCTGGGTGCGCGCGGCGCGCTCGGTGTGCTGGATTCCGGGCGATACCGGCGGCGCCATCGTCCATGCGCTCAAGTACGCGGGCTGGCGCGCGCTTGCCCCGGAAATGGCCGCGCGCATGGCACGACTCACATGGCCAGCGGATGTGGTGCGCGAGCGCACGGCACTGCTCCCCGTCCCACTGTCGCGCACGCGATTGCGCGAACGCGGGTACAATCAGAGCGCGCTGCTCGCTCGAGCGCTCGGCGCGCACTGGAGACTGCCGGTGTGGGAGCACTGTGTGGAGCGCACGCGCGACACGCGGACGCAGACCAGATTGACACCGGAAGAGAGGCGGCACAACGTTTCCGGCGCGTTTGCCGTGCCGCAGTCGCAGCGCGCGCGGCTTCCAGGCACGCACCTCGTGCTGGTGGACGATGTGATCACCACGGGTGCCACGCTTTCCGAATGCGCCGCGGCACTCTTCGACGCGGGTGCGCGTATCATCAGCATCGTGACCTTTGGACGGGCGCCGGCCATCGGCGACCAGATCTGACAACGCAATTCCGGGACGGGATGGACAACATGACGATTCGGGTCGGTATCAATGGATTTGGACGCATCGGGCGCCAGATCGTCCGTGCAGCGAAGGAACAGGGGCGAAGCGAAATTGACTTTGTCGCCGTGAACGACCTCACCGATACGCGCACGCTGGCGCATCTCTTCAAGTACGACTCGGTGCATCGCACCTACGGCGGAGTCGTGACGCACTCGGACGACTGTATCCGTGTGGACGGCGACGAGATTCGCGTGCTCTCCGAGCGCGACCCCGCCGCGCTCCCCTGGAAGGACCTCGGCGTGGACATCGTCGTGGAGTCCACCGGGCGATTCACCAGGGCGGAGGACGCACGCAAGCATCTCGCGGGCGGCGCACGGAAGGTCATCATCTCGGCGCCGGCCAAGGGCGAGGATCTCACGGTGGTCATGGGCGTGAACCACGACCGCTACGATGCGGCGACGCACCACATCATCTCGAACGCCTCGTGCACAACCAACTGCCTTGTCCCCATGGTGAAGGTGGTGCGCGACGCATTCGGCCTCCGGCACGCGTCCATGACCACGATCCACAGCTACACGAACGATCAACACGTACTGGACATGCCGCACAAGGATCTGCGGCGTGCGCGGGCGGCGGCCGTGTCCATGATCCCCACGACGACCGGCGCCGCCAAGGCGACGTCGCTCGTCATTCCGGAGGTGAAGGGGCTCATTGACGGACTCTCGATTCGCGTCCCCACGCCGGACGTCTCCTTCACGGATCTCGTGGTCGAGGTCGAGAAGCCCACCACCGTCGCCGACGTGAACACCGCGTTCAGCCAGGCGGCGGCATCCGGCCCGCTGGCGGGATATCTGTCCTACAGCGAGGAGGAGCTCGTCAGCTCCGACTACATTGGCAGCGCGTACTCATGCATCCTGGATGCCCGGAGCACCAACGTCATTGGCGGCACGCTCGTGAAGGTGTGCGGCTGGTACGACAACGAGTGGGGATACTCGTCGCGCTGCGTGGATCTCGTGCGTCTCGTCGGCAGCCACCTCGCCTAGCGTACCGCGATGACGAAGCGGGCGGTTCAGGATCTCACGGACGCCGAGTTGCGCGGCAGACGGGCGCTCGTGCGCGTGGACTTCAACGTGCCGATGGACGCGACGGGGCACGTCACCGACGACACCAGAATTCGCGCGGCGATTCCGACGATCGAGCTGCTGCTGCAGCGGGGTGCTCAGGTCGTCGTGCTGCTGTCGCATCTCGGCCGTCCCAGGGGAAAGCCGGAGTCGCGATACTCACTCGCGCCGGTCGCGAAACGCCTTGCCACGCTCGTCGGCAGTCCGGTTCGTTTCGTGAACGCAACGGTCGGTGACACGGCGGTGGCCGCCACGCGTGATGCGCCGGCCGGCACGATTCTGCTCATGGAGAACACCCGCTTCGCGGCGGGCGAAGAGACAAACGATCCGGCATTCGCGCGCCAGCTCGCCGAGCTCGGCGATCTCTACGTGGATGATGCCTTCGGCTCGGCGCACCGGGCGCACGCATCCACCGAGGGCGTGGCGCATCATCTGCACCCCGCGGTCGCCGGCCTGCTCATGCAGCGTGAGCTGGAGTTCCTGGGCGACGCGCTCGCGAATCCGCGCCATCCGTTCGTCGCGGTGTTGGGCGGCGCCAAGATTTCGGGCAAGATCGACGTGATCGAGGCGCTGCTGCCCCGCGTGAACAAGTTGCTCGTGGGTGGTGCCATGGCCTGTACGTTCTTCCGGGCCATGGGGCTGGAGACAGGTGGGTCTCTCGTCGAGGAGGACCGCGTGGAGATGGCGCGGGAGCTGGTCCGGCGCGCCGGGGACACACTGGTCCTGCCCGATGACGCCATGGTGGCGCCGTCGCTGAGCGCGGCGAACGCTGCGCATGACGTCTCGCGCACGCGGATTCCGGCCACGGAAGCAATGTTCGACGTCGGGCCGGCAACCAACGTTCACTTCGGACACGAATTGGCCGGCGCCATGACGATCGTCTGGAACGGCCCCATGGGCGTCTTCGAAACGCCGCCGTTCGATGCCGGCACGCGGGCGGTGGCGCAGACGCTGGCCGACGCCACCGCACGCGGCGCCACGACGATCGTGGGTGGAGGCGATTCCGCCGCGGCCGTGGAAGCAATGGGACTCGCCTCGAGCATGACACACGTGTCCACCGGCGGTGGTGCGTCGCTCGAGTTTCTCGAGGGGAAGGTACTTCCGGGCGTGGCGGCCCTCGACGACCGGCACGCCTGATGCGCTCACCGGTCTTCGCGGCCAACTGGAAAATGAATCATGGCCCGCGGGCCACGCGTGCCTATCTCGAGCACTTTCTCTCGCACTATCAGGCGCGCGACGACCGCACGGTGATCATCTGTCCGCCCGTCGTCTCACTCGAGGCGGCGCGCGCCGCGCTGACGGGGCGCCCCGACATTCTGCTGGGCGTGCAGAACGTTTTCTGGGAGGAGAAGGGGGCCTTCACCGGAGAGACGTCGCCGGCCATGGCGCACGAGGCCGGCGCCGCCGTGACGCTCGTTGGCCACTCGGAACGGCGACAGCTCTTCGGTGAGACAGATACGATGACCGCCCGCAAGTGCGCAGCCGCCTGGCGTGTCGGACTCGTGCCGATGCTGTGCGTGGGCGAGAGTCAGGAGGAGCGCGATCGTGACGAGACTCGCGCCGTTGTCCTGCGACAACTCCGCGAGGGAATCGCGGAGCTCGACCGGTCGCAGGTGGCACGCATGCTGTTCGCGTACGAGCCCGTGTGGGCCATCGGCACCGGGCGCACCGCCATGCCACATGATGCGAGTGAAGTGCACGGGTGGATCCGCGCCGCGCTGTTGGAGCAGGTAGGCGAGCGCGCGCGCGAGATTCCGGTGCTCTACGGCGGAAGCGTCAACGTGGACAGCGCGCCCAAGCTCATGGCCGCGCCGAATGTGGACGGCCTGCTGGTTGGTGGCGCCAGTCTCGACGCCGAGCGCTGGGCACTCATGGCCTGCTGCACTTGATCCCGCCCTGTAACCTGTCTACTTTTCAGTGCTTAGCTCACACTCCACCGGTCGCGACTGATGTACACGTTCCTGCTTGTGCTGCTCGTTCTGGACTGCTTCGTGCTCGTCGCTGCCGTGCTGCTCCAATCCCCCAAAGGGGGCGGACTCGCGGCGACGTTTGGCGGCACGAGCTCTTCCTCCGATTCGATCATCGGTTCGCGACAGGCCGCGAACCTGCTCACCAAGACGGCGTGGTGGACCGGGGGTCTCTTCCTTGGCATCGCGTTCATCATGCAGCTCATCGGGCAGCGTTCCGGCGCGCCGCGGTCGGTGCTGGATCAGCCCTTCTCGCAACAGGCGGCGCCGACGGCACCGGCTACCGGCACGAGCGCTCCCGCGCTGCCGCTTCAGCCCGCCGCTCCAGTGTCCAAGACACCCAGCAGCCAGACACCGGCCAGTCAACCCAAGAAGCCGTAGCGGATGGTCAGCGTGCCCGAGTCCCAGGCAGGGTTCCTCCTCCTCGAGGATGGGACCCTTTTTCACGGACGCATGCGCGACCCGCTGCAGCCGACCGTGGCCGAGGTCGTGTTCACAACGAACATGACGGGATACCAGGAAGTCTTCACTGATCCCTCGTATCAAGGGCAGATCGTCGTACTGACGGCGCCGATGATCGGCAATTACGGTGTGAACGCCGAGGATCCCGAGTCCGCCCGCGTACAGGTGGCCGGTGTGATCGTCCGCGAGCTGTCGGAGCATCACTCGAACTGGCGCGCGACGGGTGGCCTGCGCGAATGGTTGGCGCAGGCGAAAGTCCCGCTCCTGGAAGACATTGATACTCGTCGGCTCACGCGACACCTGAGATCAGCCGGCGTGATGCGCGGCGTGATCGGCGCGGGCGAGTCGCCCGATGCCGCAGCCGTTGCGGCACTGGAGGCTTGTCCGTCCATGGAAGGACTGGATCTGGCCTCACGAGTGAGCACGGGCCGGCGCTACGTCTGGGGCAATCCAGCCGCCCACGCGCACATCGTGGCGTATGACTACGGAATCAAGCGGAACATCCTGCGAGTCTTTGCCGAACACGACTGCCGCGTGACGGTTCTTCCAGCGAGCACTCCTGCGGACGAAGCGCTTGCCCTGTCTCCGGATGGTGTCTTTCTCTCGAATGGCCCGGGCGACCCAGCGGCCGTGAGCTATGCGCCAGGCATCATCAAGGATCTCGTTGCCAGTGAAATTCCGGTGCTTGGTATCTGTTTGGGACATCAACTCTTGGGAGTGACATTCGGCGGACGTACGGAGAAAATGCCGTACGGGCACCACGGTGGAAATCACCCGGTGCGGGAAGTGGATACGGGACGCGTCCTGATCACGTCGCAGAATCATGGGTTCGCCGTCGTCGGCACCGATCGGGAAGTCGGCGGAGCTCCCGCGCTGCGTGTGACGCATGTGAATCTGAATGACGGAACGGTCGAAGGACTTCAGCATCGTGAGCTTCCAGTCTTCGCAGTCCAGTACCATCCGGAAGCAGCGCCCGGGCCGCATGACGCGCGACCGCTCTTCTCCCAGTTCATGGAAGCCGTGAGGTCCAAGGTACGGTCAAACGTCCCAAACGGTTGACACACAACAGTTAACGTCATAGCTTCGACGCACGAATCACCTGCTCCGAGCGTTCTGATCCGAGGGAATGGAATGACCAAAGCCGACCTTGTCGAGCGCGTCACAACGCAAATCTCGCGCACCGCGGGCCCGATGATCTCGAAGAAGGATTGTGCTCGCGTAGTTGATGCATTTCTCGACGCCATTAAGGACTCGCTCAAAGCGCAGAAGAACATCGAGGTGCGGGGATTCGGCACGTTCAAGATCCGCCAGCGGAAGACGCGGATGGCGCGCAATCCCCGAACCGGCTCGCCCGTCGAGGTTTCCGCGCGTCCGGTGCCGGTCTTCAAGCCGTCCAAGGAGCTGCGGGCCCTCGTGGCGGATGAGGAGCCGCTGCCCAGCAGGGATGAGCGGCCGTATCCCGCTGCCTGATCGCGCGTTGCACCGTCTGCCGTCCACGCCCCGGCCTGCCGCAAGCGACAGCCGGGGCGAATGACATCCGCGACTCACTTGCCCGCAGGCCGCGTGGCGGGCACACTTCAAGACATGACCGTGACCGCGCTACTGTTTGCTTCGTATGCGGACGTGCTCGGCCGGGAAGCCGTGGAGATGACGCTGCCGGCAGGTGCGACCGCCGCGGATGCGCTTACCTGGCTGCGCGCTCTGCCCGGCGGTGACGCGCTGCCGCCGGCGCCGCTGCTCGCAGTGAACCTCGAGTATGCGCGGGTCGGGACAGTGCTTCACTCCGGCGATGAGCTTGCCGTCATCCCGCCGGTGGCGGGCGGCTGACATGCGCGCCGCCATCGTGCGCGGGGCGATCGACGTGGCCGCGCTGCTCGCGGAAGTCGCCTCGGCATCGCACGGCGCGACCGTGCTCTTCGTTGGAACGGTTCGCGACGTCAATGACGACCGTGCAGTCACGGGCATCGACTATACGGCGTACGTGCCAATGGCCGAGCGCGAGATGCAGCGGATCCTGCGCGAAGCGGCGGAGCGCTTCGACACGGACGCCGCCGTCATCGAGCACCGCATAGGACATCTCGAGCTGGGCGACGCGAGCGTGGCGATCGCGGTGGCGCATGCGCGCCGCGCGCAAGCGTACGCGGCGTCGCGTTATGTGCTCGAAGCGCTCAAGCAGCGTGTGCCCATCTGGAAGCGCGAAGCGTACGCGGACGGAACGCGCGAATGGGTCACGCAGCAGGGCGCGATGATCGCGCATCAGGATTGAGCCCCGCTCGAAAACTTCCATCATGCGCCGCCGCCGGATAACTTCTCTGGCGGCGGTTTCTTTTCTCTCTTCTCACATCATTACAACTGGCATGGTTGACAAGATCACCGTAGTCGGGGCGGGGAACGTGGGCGCAACCACGGCCCAGCGCATCGCCGAGAAGGCGCTCGCGCGCACGGTCATCATGGTGGACGTCGTGGAAGGCGTGCCGCAGGGCAAGGGGCTGGACCAGTGGGAGTCCGCGCCGATCGAGGGCTTCGATACGCGCGTGATCGGCACCAACTCGTACGACGATGCCGCGAACTCGGATGTCATCGTGGTGACGGCGGGCATCGCACGCAAGCCGGGCATGTCGCGCGACGATCTGCTGAACACCAACGTCGGCATCGTGAAGCAGGTCTCCGAACAGATCCGGCGCACGTCGCCCGACGCCATCGTCATCATGGTGTCCAACCCGCTCGACGTCATGGCGTACGTCGCGCTCAAGGTAACGGGGTTCCCGCGCGAGCGCGTCATCGGCATGGCGGGCGTGCTGGACACGGCGCGCTACCGCGCGTTCATCGCGGAGGCGCTCGACGTGTCGGTGCGCGACATCCAGGCCATGGTGCTCGGCGGCCACGGCGACACCATGGTTCCACTCATCAGCTACACGACCGTGAGCGGCATCCCGGTGACGCAGCTCATGGACGGACCAACCCTCGAGGCGATCGTGGCGCGCACGCGTACGGGCGGCGCGGAAATCGTGAAGCACCTCAAGACGGGGTCGGCCTACTACGCCCCATCAGCCGCCGCCGTGCAGATGTGCGAGGCCATCGTGCGCGACCAGAAGCGCGTGTTGCCGTGTGCCGCATGGCTCGATGGCGAGTACGGCTTTTCCGGCCTCTTCCTGGGCGTGCCCTGTACGCTCGGTCGTCGCGGCATTGAACGTATTCTCGAAGTGGAACTCACCAGCGCGGAGCGACTCGATCTGGGCAAGAGCGCCGATGCGGTGCGCGAACCCATGAAGCTCGTGCAGTTGTGAGCGCGCGGGACGCATCCGGGCGGATCGCGCGCTTCTGGCGATCGACCGTTGGCAAGAAGATGGTCATGGCGGTGACGGGGCTCATCATGGTCGCGTTCCTCATCGTGCACATGATCGGCAACCTGCAGATCTTCGAGGGTGCGGTTCGGCTCAACGACTATTCGCACTTCCTGCACCACACCATCAACGAGCTGCTCTGGCTGCTGCGCATCATACTGCTCGTGTCCGTGGTGCTGCACATTGTGGCGGCCATCCAGCTCACGCGGCTCGACCGGGCGGCGCGGCCGCAAGGCTACGCCATGCGCCGGGCGGAGGCGGCGACCGTGTCATCGCGCTCCATGCGCTGGGGCGGAGTCGCCCTGGCGCTCTTCATCGTGTTCCATCTGTTGCACCTCACCACCGGCACCATCCAGCCGGTTCCGTTCACGGACGGCAACGTGTACGCGAACATGATCGGCGGATTTCGCGTGTGGTGGGTGACGCTGATCTACATCCTCGGCATGATCGCACTCGGACTGCACCTCTACCACGGTGACTGGAGCTCGATCCGGACACTGGGCATCAACCGGCCGAAGGCCGAGCCCCTGCGGCGCCCCGTGGCGGCGACGATCGCTATCGTCGTGTGGGCTGGATTCACGCTCGTACCACTGGCGATCTACTTCGGCCTGGTGCGATGAGCATGGAACTCAGATCGGGTGTTCCGGACGGTCCCATTGAGCAGAAGTGGGACGCATATCGAAACGAGATGAAGCTGGTGAATCCGGCGAACAAGCGCCGCCACACGGTGCTCGTCGTCGGCTCGGGGCTGGCCGGCGCGTCGGCGGCGGCATCGCTCGCCGAGCTGGGCTATCAGGTGAAGTGCTTCTGCTTTCAGGATTCGCCGCGGCGCGCGCACAGCATCGCCGCACAGGGCGGCATCAACGCCGCCAAGAATTATCAGAACGACGGCGACTCCATCTGGCGGCTGTTCTACGACACGGTGAAGGGCGGAGATTTCCGCTCGCGCGAGGCCAACGTCTATCGCCTCGCGCAGTTGAGCGTCAACATCATCGATCAGTGCGTCGCGCAGGGAGTCCCCTTCGCGCGCGAGTACGGCGGTCTGCTTGCCAATCGCTCGTTCGGCGGTGCGCAAGTGTCACGCACCTTCTACGCGCGCGGACAGACCGGGCAGCAGTTGCTGCTTGGCGCCTATCAGGCGCTGGAGCGCGGCGTGTCGACGGGCCGCCTCACGATGCATCCGCGGACCGAGATGCTGGATCTGGTGCTGGTGAACGGCGTCGCCCGCGGCATCGTCACGCGCAACCTGGTCACCGGCATCGTGGAGTCGCACGCGGCCGATGCCGTGGTGCTGGCGACGGGGGGATACGGCAACGTGTTCTACCTGTCCACGAATGCCAAGGGTTCGAACTGCACCGCCATCTGGCGTGCGTACAAGCGGGGAGCTGCGTTCGCCAATCCCTGTTACACGCAGATCCATCCGACGTGCATCCCGCAGAGCGGCGAGCATCAGTCCAAGCTCACGCTCATGAGCGAGTCGCTGCGGAACGACGGCCGGGTCTGGGTTCCGAAGAAGGCGGGCGACAGCCGGCCGCCGAACCAGATTCCGGCGGCGGAGCGCGACTACTACCTGGAGCGCAAGTATCCCAGCTTCGGAAATCTCTCGCCGCGCGACATCGCCTCGCGCGCGGCCAAGGAGGTGTGCGACGCGGGGCTGGGGGTGGGCCCGAACGGCCTCGGCGTCTATCTCGATTTCGCGGATGCCATCGCGCGCCTGGGCGAACAGACCATCCGCGAGCGCTACGGCAACCTGTTCGAGATGTACGAGCGCATCACGGATGAGAATCCGTACCGGGTGCCCATGCGAATCTACCCCGCCGTGCACTACACGATGGGCGGGCTGTGGGTGGATTACAGTCTCATGAGCACCGTGCCCGGCCTCCACGTGGCGGGCGAAGCGAACTTCTCCGATCACGGCGCAAATCGACTGGGCGCGAGTGCGCTGATGCAGGGACTCGCCGATGGCTACTTCATCATTCCGTATACCATCAGCAACTATCTCGCATCGCATCGGCTGGATCCCGTGGACGCCTCGCATCCGGCGTTCCGGGAGGCGGAGACCGCCGTGGCCGCGCGGACGCGCCGGTTGCTCGCGATTGACGGCACGCGTACGGTGGATTCGTTCCACCGCGAGCTGGGCAAGGTGATGTGGGACGACTGCGGCATGGCGCGCAATGCGGCCGGGCTGCAGCGGGCGCTCGCGAAGATTCCCGAGATCCGCGCGGAGTTCTGGCGCAACGTGAACGTGCCGGGAAGCGATGCGGAGCTGAACCAGGCGCTCGAGAAGGCGGGACGGGTGGCGGATTTTCTCGAGCTCGGGGAGCTCATCTGCCGCGATGCCCTGCAGCGCACGGAATCGTGCGGGGCGCACTTCCGCGAGGAGAGCCAGACACCGGACGGTGAGGCGCTGCGTGATGACGCGCATTTCGCCTACGTGTCAGCCTGGATGTATCAGGGCGACGACACGCCGCCGCGCCTGGAGAAGGAACCGCTCTCCTTCGAGCACGTCCATCTGGCGCAGAGGAGTTACAAGTGAAATTCAGGCTCAAGGTCTGGCGCCAGGCGGGACCCGGCGCGGCGGGCGCGTTTGCGACGTACGAGGCTCGCGACATCAGCGCCGACATGTCGTTTCTCGAAATGATCGACGTCGTGAACGAGGGGCTCATCGAGCAGGGACAGGAGCCTATCGCGTTCGACCACGACTGTCGCGAGGGGATCTGCGGATCGTGCAGCATGATGATCAACGGCTCTGCGCACGGACCGGAAAAGGGCACCGCGACGTGCCAGCTCTTCATGCGCCACTTCACGGACGGACAGGACATCTGCATCGAACCGTGGCGTGCGAAGGCATTTCCGGTCATCAAGGATCTCGTCGTGGACCGGAGCGCATTTGATCGCATCATCGCGGCGGGCGGCTTCATCACCGCGCCCACCGGGGGCGCACGCGACGCGAACGCCATTCTCATCGCGAAGTCCGCGGCCGATGATGCGATGGATGCCGCCGCCTGCATTGGCTGCGGCGCGTGCGTGGCCGCGTGTCCGAACGGCTCGGCGTCGCTGTTCGCCGGCGCCAAGATCTCGCACCTGGGACTGCTGCCGCAGGGACAGGCCGAGCGCGACCGGCGCGTGCTCGCCATGATCGGACAGATGGACGCGGAAGGCTTCGGCGCCTGCACGTGGCACGGCGAGTGCCACGAAGCGTGCCCCAAGGAAATCAGCCTCGACACCATCGCGCGAATGAATCACGACTACGTGCGCGCCGCGTGGCGCACGAGGGAGTAGGGAAGTGAACGGGGGCCGCGCTCACGGCGCGGGGTCGGGGCGCGCGCCGGCTCGGGCTCGGCCAGCGGACAGGATTGTTCGGAGCCGAGCCCGGGATCAAAGGGGTTCTATGAGAGCGATTGTCAAGGCCACACGCCGAGCTGGCTGAGCACTCGGCCGCGTTCGCCGTGACGATCAGCCCCATTGG
>Ga0070681_10000634_pt1 | contig 28917 bp, 28 predicted proteins | sample KBSC83BmetaG_FD_65650 | JGI IMG/M metagenome (GOLD analysis project Ga0070681, IMG submission 65650) | Corn rhizosphere microbial communities from Kellogg Biological Station, Michigan, USA - KBS C8-3B metaG | ecosystem: Host-associated > Plants > Roots > Rhizosphere | place: USA: Michigan...
ACCGACGCCGCGGCAGCGGTGGGACAATGCCTCAAGGTCACCCACGATTGGCACTCGATCTGGATGATACCGTCGGCGGGAGCGCTGATCGTCTTCATCCTGTTCGCGATTCTATTCCGGCCAAGGGCGGGAGGAACGGGGCCAGTTACCACCGAAGCGACACCCGCTGGCATACCGGCGTAGACTGAGGACCGAGGACGCGCGGCGTGTCACCGAGGGCCGAGGACCAACTGCATTTACGAGTGCGAACTAATTGAGGACGCACACAACTGCCAAAGAGCGGCGGTCAGCGTCCTCAATTAATCAGCAATCAGCAATGCAGTTGGTCCTCGGCCCTCCACCAAAGCGTCCAGCCTCCAGCAGCAGCCAACCCCCATGTTATTTTCGATTAACCTCCGTCTGACGAGAATTCTTATGCCCAAAAGCGGCATCCTGCTCGCAGCTCTAGCCCTCGCTCTTACGGCCTGCTCCAAAAATGAAACTGACGACACCAGAGCGAATCTCACTGAGAGACAGAAGGACAGCCTCATCGCGCGATCTCCGATCCCTGGCGCCAAGGCAGTTCAGAAAGCTCTCAACACCGCCGACTCCGCCGCGGCTCGGCAGGCACGCATCGACTCGGCACAGCAGAACCCCTGATTGTGGGTCGCTGCTTGCATGGTTTCTCTAGCTCATGCCGGCAGCCAGCGCAGTCGACCAGGAACGAATTGAGTCCGAAGAAGAGCCGCTCGTAGAGCCTCTTTCTGCGACAAGCGAAGGAGCGCCGCACAAATACCTGATCGCGTTCGCCGTGGTGCTCGCGGCGCTGATGCAGGTCATCGACAGCTCGATCGTCAACGTCGCGCTACCCGATATGATGGGCAACCTCGGCGCGAGCCTGGACGAGATCGCGTGGGTGTCAACGGGCTACATCCTCGCCAGCGTCATCATCATTCCATTAACCGGGTGGCTCGGCGAATTCTTCGGACGCAAGCGCTACTTTGTGGGCTCGATCGTAATCTTCACCGTCTCGAGCTTCCTTTGCGGCGCGTCCCACTCGCTCGCTACGCTCGTTTTCTGGAGAATCATCCAGGGCCTCGGCGGTGGCGCGCTGATGACAGTCTCGCAGGCTGTCCTGTTCGAGTCTTTCCCACGACGCGAAGCGGGAACCGCGATGGCCTTGTTCGGGCTCGGCGTCATGGTCGGCCCGACGATTGGGCCGACGCTGGGCGGCTGGCTCACCGACAACTACGGCTGGCCGTGGATCTTTTACGTGAACATCCCGGTCGGCATTCTCGCCGCGGCGATGATCGCCGGATATGTCCACGACCCCGAGCATCAGCGCCGGCCGCCTTCGGTCGACTACATGGGGATCGCGCTGCTCGCGGTCAGCGTTGGCTCGCTGCAGTACATGCTCGAGTACGGAGAGCGTAAGGACTGGTTCGACTCGAGAGAGATGATCGTGCTCGCGGTAACCGGCGTCGTCGGGCTCGGGGTGCTCCTCTGGCGTGAGCTCACTACCGAGCATCCGGTGATCGACTTCCGCGTGCTGCGCCACCGCCAGATGTGGGTCGGAACTCTGCTCGGTGTCGTGATGGGCGTTGGGCTCTATGCCTCGGTGTTCACTTTGCCCGTGTTCCTGCAGGGGAATCTGCGGATGACCGCCCAGCAAACGGGAATCGTCCTATTGCCCGGCGCGCTGGCGACGGCAGTGTCGATGGCGATCGTCGGCCGTCTCACCAACAAGGTTGACCCACGGCTACTCATCACCACCGGTGCGGTGCTATTTGCCGTTGCGATGATCCGACTTTCGCGCATCACCGGCGAGAGCGGAGGCAGCGACTTCTTTTTGTCGCTCATTTTCCGCGGCATCGGCCTTGGAATGATGTTCGTCCCGCTGACGACGGTGACCCTCGCCGAGCTCGACACGCGGGAGCTCGCGCAGGGGACGGGCCTGTACAATTTCTTCCGCCAGCTTGGCGGCTCGCTCGGGATCGCCGCCATCGCGACGATGCTGTCGCACTACACCGCACAGTACCGCGCGATCCTCGCCGAGCACATCTCGGTTGGGAATCCGACGACGATGAATCGTGTCGAGATGCTGACCCGCGCGATGATCGCCCGCGGCGCCGACGCGTTCACTGCGCGTGAGCGCGCGCTCGAGATTCTGGACCGTCAGCTGATGGGGCAGGCGAGCGTGATCGCCTACAGCCGGATTTACGTCTTGAGCGCTGCGCTGATCCTCGCGCTCATACCGTTGCTACTTCTGGTTCGGCAGACCAAGGGGTCAGCCGGGGCGCAGCACGTCATGGAATAGGAGGGTCGGGTGGTCAAGCATCTGCGATTCGGCAAAGGATTTTCTGTCGCACTTTCCAACGCGCGCGCCCAGGCAGCGACGATGGTTATCGCGCCCCGCGACTGCGAAGGCGGACCACACAACCGTCATCGCGGCGCAGACCAGTGGCTGTACGTCCTGAGTGGGAAGGGAGCCGCGACGGTCGGCCGCCGGAAGCACATACTGAAGTCGGGGTCGCTGCTACTGATTCAGAAAGGAGCCACCCACGAGATCCGGAACACCGGGCGCACGCCGCTGAAGACTTTGAATTTCTACGTTCCGCCGGCGTACTCGAAGAGTGGCGAGGAGCTGCCGAGGGGGAGGTCGTAGATAACTGCAACTGAACGGGTGCAAGGCGTCAGTAGCGCAGATGCCAGCGTTCAGTTCACGACGTCGGGACGTCTCTAGTCGCGCTACGGCACAAGCGGTGGCCTGTGCTTCGAATGCGGATGCAGGACGTCCCGACGTTGGGAACTACCAACTAATGACTATGCTACTGACGTCTGGCACCCGTTCAGACGCAGTCCCCTCGCGCTATCTCCCCGCCCCCGCCTTCCCGGCCGCCTTCCCAGCCGGCTCGCTGGTCCCCGCCGCGCGGGCGTCGTCCGGATCCGCGAAGCTCACGTCCTTGCCGCGCTGCTTGAGCATGTTGAGGATGCCGACCTTGTCGGTCGCCTTGAGATACGCTTCCTGCGGCTCGACCTGCTTGGAGTCGACCAGCTCGACGAGCGCATCGTTCATCGTCACCATGCCGAGACGGCGTGACGTCTGAAGAACCGAAGGCAGCTGGAAGGTCTTGCCCTCACGAATGAGATTGGAGATCGATGGTGTCGAGAGCATGATCTCGCGCGCCGCGACGCGACCGCCGCCAATCTTCTTGCAGAGGACCTGCGAGATGACGCCCTTGAGTGACTCCGAGAGCATCACTCGAATCTGCGCCTGACGATCGGGCGGGAACTGATCGATGACGCGGTCGACGGTGCTCACCGCGGTCGACGTATGCACGGTGCCGAACACGAGGTGACCGGTTTCAGCGGTCTCGATCGCCATCGATACGGTCTCCAGATCGCGGAGCTCGCCAACCAGCACGATGTCCGGATCCTCACGCAGTGCGGCGCGCAGCGCGTGCTTGAACGACGAGGTGTGCACCCCGACGTGCCTCTGGGTGATCAGGCACTTCTTGCTCTCGTGCACGAACTCGATCGGGTCTTCGATGGTGATGACGTGGTCGGACCGGGAGCGGTTGATCAGATCGATCAGCGCGCAGAGCGTGGTCGACTTTCCTGATCCCGTCGGACCCGTCACCAGTACCAGTCCCTTGGTCAGGTGGCAAAGACGCTGGACCTCCTGCGAGATCCCCATCTGCTCGACAGTCACCACCGCGGCCGGAATGGCGCGGAACACCGCACCGGTTCCCTTGCGATCGCGCAACGCGTTGCCGCGGAAGCGCGCCACGCCCGGAATCTCGTGGGCAAAGTCGGTGTCGTTCAGCTCTTTGAACTCCTCGCGGTTGTGCTCCATCATCACCGTGTCGAGCATCGCATCGATGTCGCCAGAGCTGAGGACAGGCTCGTTTGGAATCGGCGCGATCTCGCCGCTGGCGCGCAGCATCGGCGGCGCCCCCGCGCGGAGGTGCAGGTCCGAGGCTTTCTTGCCGACGAGGGCTTTCAGCAGATTCTCGATCCGTTCGAGCGAGCGGTTGTCGACCACCGGGCCCTTTGCACTTGCGGTGACTGCTTCCGCGCGCGGCGCTTCAACTGGGGCCGCGACCGGCGGGGCAACGGGCGATACCGGCGAGACCGGCGAAGAGCCGTTTAGCGCCGCGGCGGGGGTTGGCGCCGTGCCGTTCGATTTGACGCCGTTGCTGCCGTTCAACCGCTCGATACGCGCCGACAGCTTGCCGGCCTGGTTCAGCGCGACGACGAACGCGCCGTCGGGCGACGAGTACTCGAAGGTGACGCCACCCTTCGCGTCGAGACCGTGCGGCTGATTCGCCGGTGCGATCTCGCGAATGAGCGTCAGAATCTGGGCGCTCGTGAGCGCCTGCTTCATCACCGGCCGCGGCGAATCTTTGATGACGACGGACGCGACCTCTCCCTCGGAGAGGATGAGCGCGCTGCCGTTATTCGTTACGAGCAGGCTGAGAAAGCGATCTAGCTGGGCCATGTCAGTCCAGTGGACGAACGCGCTCGATCAAAGACCGATTGATCAGACGCGCTTCGTTTGATGTATAGAGAGTGAGGAACCGCGAGGTGAGCGCGTTCAGGTAGTCACTGACGCGCGCGCGGTCCGGGGGTGCCTCGAGGCGAATCGAACCGAGGCGAACTTCGCCGCCGACCAGCATGATCTGCAGCAGCGCCGTCGGAATCGGACCCTGACTCGGCGCCTGATCCGACGCGCGTTCACCGCGGTACGCGGCAACTTCAGCCACGCGCTCCTTGGCGACGAGCACAACCTCCGCCGTCTCGAGCTCCAGGGGCAAAAAAGGGCTCTCGGCGTTGAACAATTCCGAGACGTCCTCGAACTCGAACGGGCGGTAGGAAGAGAAATGGATGAAAACGTTTCCGCGCATCTCTTCGCCGCTTCTCATTGTGAGGACTACCGCCTTTCGAGTTGTCTCGATGCGGTAGAGATTCGCGGTGTCACTTGTATAGGGGATCGGCACGCGCGGATCTGGTTGGGCGTGGGGTGTTTCGCTCGGTAAAAAGACTGTTTTGCGACCCCCCACGTCACGTTTTTGCGCGTCGGAGGCGGCCCCATCTGGCCACCGGAATTACCCTGTTTCGTCGTCACAAAAATGACGCCGGCAGCACCTAGTGCCTTTCGTTTGCCAAGCGTACTTTCTCGTGTCCCTCAACCGCGGATCCGTGATGAAGCCTGGCATTTCCTCCGCGCCACTGACGCAGCGGAAGACGTACGACGTTTGTATCGTGGGATCAGGAGCCGGCGGCGGCATGGCCGCTTATGCCCTGACCAAGGCGGGGGCGAACGTCCTCCTCCTCGAGGCGGGCGGTCCCTGGGACAACACCAGGGACTCGGTGATGCTCAAGTGGCCGTACACATCGCCGAGGCGCGGCGCCTCGACTCCCGATCGTCCGTTTGGCGAATTCGACGCCTGCATCGGTGGCTGGGAGCTCCAGGGCGAGCCGTTCACCCAGGCCGAAGGAACGGAGTTCAGATGGTGGCGGGCCCGGATGGTCGGCGGACGCACCAATCACTGGGGGCGCATTTCCCTTCGCTTCGGTCCGGACGACTTCAAGGCGAAGAGTCGCGACGGACTCGGCGACGACTGGCCGATCGGTTACTCGGACGTCGCGCCGTACTACGATCGCGTCGACAAGCTGATCGGCGTCTTCGGCAACAACGATAACTTGCCGAATCATCCGGGCGGATATTTTCTGCCGCCGCCCAAGCCGCGGTGCTACGAGCTGATGATCAAGGATGCAGCGGACCGCCTCAACATCACCTGCGTCGCTTCGCGTCTTTCCATTCTTACCAAGCCACTCAACGGACGCCTGGCCTGCCATTACTGCGGTCAGTGCAACCGCGGCTGCAGAACCAACTCGAACTTCTCGTCGACGAACGTCCTGATCGCGCCGGCGCTCAAGACCGGCCGCCTGACCCTCGTCACCAACGCCATGGCGCGCGAGGTGACCCTCAACAATCGCGGGCTCGCGAGCGGCGTCACCTACATCGACACCAAGACGGGAGCGGAACGCCACGCCGATGCGAGAGTCGTCGTCCTCGCCGCGAGCGCATGCGAGACGGCGCGACTGCTTCTCAACTCCAAGTCCCCGAAATTTCCCGACGGTCTCGCCAACACCAGCGGCGTCGTCGGCAAGTACCTCACCGACACCACCGGCACCGACGTCGCCGGGTTCATCCCGAAGATGGTCGACCACGTACCACACAACGAGGACGGCGTCGGCGGCCTGCACGTTTACACACCGTGGTGGATCGACAACAAGAAGCTCGATTTCCCGCGCGGATATCACATCGAGTACGGCGGGGGCTTCACGGGCCCGCCGAGTTACGGATTCATGGGCGGCATCCAGCGCTACCCGTCGGGTGGCGGCTATGGAAAAGCTCTCAAGGAAGACTACCGCCGCTACGCCGGCTCGTCGGTCTACATGTCCGGACGCGGCGAGATGATTCCCAACGACAAGAGCTACTGCGAGATCGATCCGGTTGTGAAGGACAAGTATGGCATCCCGGTGCTCCGGTTCCACTGGCAGTGGAGTGACTACGAGTACAATCAGGTTCGCCACATGCAGCAGACCTTTCGTGCCCTCGTCGAAGAAATGGGCGGCCAGGTCTTCAGCGCCATGCCGCAGCGCGACAAGGGCTACGGTATCGCCAGAGGCGGCGAGATCATCCACGAGCTCGGAACCACGCGGATGGGCGCCGATCCGTCGAAGTCGGTGGTCGATCCCAACTGCCGTGCGCACGACGTAAAGAATCTGTTTGTGACCGATGGCGGTCCGTTCGTCTCGCAGGCTGACAAGAATCCGACCTGGACGATTCTGGCGCTATCGATGCGAACCAGCGACTTCATCGCCCAGGAACGCAAGCGGGGGACACTCTGATGCCGAACGAAAACGAGAACGTTGTGAACGACGAGCTGACCTCTGCGACGGAGTCGCCGGGCAAGGAAATGAGCCGGCGCAACGCGGTACAACTGCTCGCATCGATCCCCGTCGCTGCGTTCCTCAGGTGGCCGACGGCGGAACAAAGCCGGATCCGGGAGCTCGTCGACGATGCCATGCGTGGCGTCGCGGAAGGCACCCCGTTTGCGCCAAAGTTCTTCACCGCGGCGGAGTATCGAACCGTGCGAATTCTCGGTGACATGATCATTCCGCGCGATGAGCGCTCCGGAAGCGCCAGCGATGCCGGCGTTCCGGAGTTCATGGACTTCACCATGGTCGATCGCCCTGGCAGTCAGAAATGGATGCGCGACGGGCTCGCCTGGATCGATGGGCAGTCGAAGTCGCGGTTCGGAAAGTCGTTTGCCGACGCCACGCAGTCGCAGCGCGAGGCCATCCTCAACGACATTGCCTGGCCCGCCCGCGCCCCGGCAAGCATGGCCGATGGTGTCGCCTTCTTCAACCGCTTCCGCGACCTGACGTCGACCGGATTCTGGAGCAGCGAGATCGGCGTGAAGGATCTCAAGTACATGGGCAACGTGATCAACATGAACTGGGACGGCTGTCCGCCCGCGGCGCTGCAGAAGCTCGGCGTCAGCTACGCGAAATTCGATCGCAGCAAGCTTCGTCTCACCCCCGATTCACACTAACCACGAACCATTTCCGCGAACCACATGACCACTGAGCGGCTCGGCATCGGCTTTGTAGGCAGCGGCTTCAACGCGCGGTTTCACATTCAGTCTCTGACGTCGGTTCGGGAGATCGACGTGCGCGGTGTGTACAGCCCAAACGAAAAAAATGCTGCATCGACTGCAAAACTCGCCCGCGATCTGGATGTCGGCGAGGCGCGCGCCTACAAGTCGATTCGCGAGATGGTCGCCGACCCGGCGATCGATGCGCTGTGGCTGTGCGGTCCCAACCACGCCCGCATCTCCAACATCGAGGACATCGTCGGCGCCATCAAGGACGGCGCTGGAAAGCTCAAGGGTCTGGCCTGCGAAAAGCCGCTCGCGCGCAACGTGACCGAGGCGAAAAAAGTTCTCGATCTGACCCGCAGCGTAGGTCTCAACACCGGCTACCTCGAGAACCAGCTCTTCTCACCCGACATCACCCGCGGTCGCGAGCTGATCTGGGCCCGGGGCGCTTCACTTACCGGGCGTCCATACCTGGCCCGCGCCGCCGAAGAACACAGCGGACCGCACATGCCCTGGTTCTGGCAAGGCAACCTTCAGGGAGGTGGCGTCCTCAACGACATGATGTGTCACTCGGTGGAGGTCGTCCGGCAGCTGCTCACCAAGCCCGGCTCCCCGCGCAGCTCGATCAAGCCGGTACGCATCACCGGTCACATCGCTTCCCTCAAATGGTCGCGCCCGCACTACGCAAAAATTCTGTCGGAGACGATGGGCAAGGAAGTCGACTACACCAAGCGGCCATCCGAAGATTTTGCGCGCGCCACCATCGAGTACGAGTCAGAGGAGGGTGGCACCTTGATTGGGGAGGTGACGACATCGTGGAGCTTCGTCGGCGCGGGGCTGCGCCTCTCCGCCGAGCTGCTCGGCCCGGAATACTCGATGTCCTGGAACACCCTGGACGCGAGTCTGAAGATGTTCTTCAGCCGCGAGGTGAAAGGCAAAGCCGGCGAAGATCTGGTCGAGAAGCAGAACGCGGAAATGGGCTTGATGCCGGTCGTCGCCGACGAGGCCGCAGTCTACGGCTACAGCGCCGAGAACCGCCACATGGCGCGCGCATTTCTCAAGGGTGAGAAGCCGATGCTCACCTTTGACGACGGTTTTGAGGTCGTGAAGATCCTCATGGCTGCCTACATGAGCGCCGAAAAGGGCCAGACCGTCGAATTCCCGCCCGCCGGGCTGGAATCCTTCACTCCGGCGGTGGCCAAAGGCTCCTGGAAGCCCTAGGACTGGCTAACGGATGAGCTTGACCCCATTATTCAGGGGTCGAGCACGGGTGGCACGCCCAATGCTTACGGATGAGGTAGCCACCTTCGGGATAACAAAATGAGAATCTCCAGTCTGACCATCGCTTTCGTCCTCGCCGCCTCGAGCGCCTGCACCGCCGAGCGAGCGCTGTCTCCGCAAACATCCGGCACCGCAGTCGCTTCGGTTGTCTCGCCCTCAATGAGCCAGGTGCCACTGTTGTACGTGGTTGATGGCATTCGACTCGAGCGTGACAAGGTACCAGGCCTCGGCAACGATCAGATCGCCTCGGTCAAGGTAGTGAAGGGAACTGCTGCCCTCCGGGCCTACGGCCCTGACGCGTCGTACGGTGTGGTGCTCATCACAACGAAGGGCGCGTCACCCCGCACCTGATCATCCCAGCGCGACCGGAAGGCTATGACAACAAAAAGGGCATCCCGCGGGATGCCCTTTTGTTTGGGGTGAGGTCAGGAATGCGAATCGCCGGAATGGGAGTTTCTTCCGCCCTTCCGCATCGGCTCATGGTTCTCCTCTTTGCCGTAGCCGCCGCCTCCGGGTTTTTCCCCGCCACCATGTACCTTGTTCACCGTGGCCCAGGCGCGCCGCTCCGCTTCCTTGTCCGGCACGCCGCGCGATTCGTAACCCTCTTCTATGTGCTCGGCCTGCCTCTTTTCCTTGTCGGTGTATTTCGATTTGTCACCGCGTGGCATTTGTACCTCCTTTTAGACGTCATCTAGACGTGCAGATGCTGTACCGCCGCTCCACATTGTTGCGAGTGAGTGGCAGTGTGAGCAGCGCGGCACCATCTTCCTGAACCGATGAGTTCCCCATTCGAGCGCCCCGCGCCCGCCCGCCTTCCGCCACTGCCGCGATCGGTGCGCCGATTCGTCCTCTGGGTGTTGGTTGCCTTCTTCGTCACCATGATTCTGGTGCCGTGGCTGGCGAGCTTCATTACCGACTGGCTCTGGTTCAACGAAGTCGGCTTTCAGACGGTTTTCGTAACGTCGCTGCTTTGGCGGGTTGGACTGTTCATTCTCGGTGCAGCCTTCGCCTTTGCGTATTTCTACGGGAACGTTCGCATCGCGCGGGGGAGCGGGGTTGCGTTTCCGGTTCTGTACGTGAACCGCGGCGACGGCGTCAACGTCGACATCTCGCGCAGCTTTACCAAGCTGTTCTTGCCGGCGGCGGTGCTCATCTCATTTTTCACCGCGATCTCGCTTTCGGCGTGGTGGCTCACCGTCGTGCGCGGTATCAATGGGATCCAGGTCGGCGCGCGCGATTCGCTGTTCGGTCGCGATCTCTCGTTCTACCTGTTCCGGTTGCCGCTGATCTCGGGAATTCTCGGTACCCTGATCACGCTCACCGCGCTGTCATTCGTGGCGGCGCTGGCGATGTACTGGCTGCACAACGACGTCACTCTCCCGCCGCGCCGCGCCACCGCGAAGCCGAAGGCTGCTCGTCACCTTGGAGCGCTGCTCGTCGCTCTGTTCGTGTTGGTGGCAATCCGGCTGTGGGTAGTCGGGGGATCGAGCCTGCTGTTCTCGACCACCGGTCCTCTCGTGGGTGCCAGCTATACCGACATTCACGTCGCCCTGCCGGGATTGTACGTGAGCGCGGTCGCCGCGCTGATTGCGGCCGTCTGGGTCGCGACCGGCATCGTCCGGGACAAGCTGGTCTGGTCGGCGGTCTCGGCAACCGTCTTTTACGTCGTGGTGAGCTTGCTCGCGCGCGGAGTCGTACCCGCGCTTTACCAGAGGCTCGTGGTGTCTCCGAATGAGCTGACGCGTGAGACCCCCTACCTGCGCAACCACATCGATGCCACCCGCAAGGCATGGGGCCTCGACAAGGTGGAGGGGAAAGATCTCTCGGGCGAAGTTCAGCTCACGATGGCTGACATTAAGCGCAACGCTGCGACGGTCGACAACGTCCGGTTGTGGGAGCGCGATCTGTTGATGCAGACCTTCAAGCAGCTGCAGGAGATCCGCACCTATTACGATTTCGTCTCGGTCGACGACGACCGTTACATCATCGACGGGCGATACCGTCAGGTGCATATCGCCGCGCGAGAGCTGAATTCGGCGTCGCTTCCCACCAGGACTTTCATCAACGAGCGCCTGACCTTCACTCACGGGATGGGCGTAACGATGGCGCCGGTGAATCAGGTCACCAGCGAAGGGCTCCCGGTTCTCTTCATCAAGGACCTGCCGCCGGTCTCCGACATCTCCCTCAAGCTCACCCGGCCCCAGATCTACTACGGGGAGCTGACCGACGAGTATGTCTTCGTGGGCACGCGCCAGCAGGAGTTCGACTATCCGGCGGGCGACACCAACATCTACACGACTTACAAGGGCCGCGGCGGCGTTCCGGTCGGATCCTTCTGGCGACGATTGCTCTATGCGTTCCAGTTCGGCTCGCTCAAGATCATTCTGTCCGACGACATCAAGGAAAAGGCGCGGGTCCTCTACCGGCGGAACGTCATGACCCGCGCCACCACTGCGATGCCGTTTCTGGATTTCGACGACGACGCGTATCTCGTGATCACCGACGCCGGCGAGCAGAAGTGGATTCTCGACGCGTATACGACCAGTGACAGCTACCCGTACTCGCAGCCCTCGTCGAACGGCACCAACTACATGCGCAACAGCGTGAAGGTGGTGATCGACGCTTACGACGGCACCGTCGACGCCTACATCGCCGATCCCGCTGATCCGGTGGTGAAGACGTATGCGAAGACCTTCCCCGGGATCTTCAAGCCGATCTCAGCGATGCCGGCCGATCTCCGCCGCCACATCCGCTATCCCGCCGAGCTGTTTCGGCTTCAGACTGCGCTGCACGCGACCTATCACATGACCGAGCCCGAAGCCTTCTACCATCGCGAGGATCAATGGCAGATTCCGACCGGGCTCGGGAAGGCGTCGAATGAGAATCCGTTCATGCGCCACATCATCATGCGTCTTCCCGGCGAAACAACGCCGGAGTTCATCTACATGACGCCGTTTACGCCGCGCGGAAAGGACAACCTCGCGGCGTGGATGGTCGCGCGGATGGATGGCGCCAATTACGGCAAGCTCTCAGTCTATCGGTTTCCCAAGCAGAGTTTGGTGTACGGTCCGAAGCAGATCGCCAACCGAATCAATCAGGACACCGAGATCTCGCGCCAGCTGACACTGTGGGACCAGCGCGGATCCCAGGTGATTCACGGCGAGCTCCTCGTCATTCCGATCGAGGAGTCCCTGATCTACGTGCAGCCGCTTTATTTGCGCGCCGAGGGAGGCAGCATCCCCGAGCTCAAGCGCGTGGTCGTTGCGCACGAGAACCGAGTGGTCATGGGCGAGACGCTCGAGGACGGCCTGAACGCGCTGTTCGGCTCCGGCGCCGCCGTCACCCAGCGTGCCGCGATTCAGGATTCACTGACGGCGGCCGGCGCGGAGCCGTCGGTCGTGGGCGGTGGAGTGCCGGCGGCGCCGCCGGCTGCCGCGGCGCCTTCAGGCGCAGTCGGCGAGCTTCTGCGGGAAGCGCAGTCGCATTACGATCGGGCGATCGCTGCGCAGCGGGCCGGCAACTGGGCGGACTACGGGCGTGAGATCGAACAGCTCGGCGCCGCGCTCCGAGCTCTCCGTTCGGGTCAGCACTAGCGGAATTCCGTGGCCCTCGACGGCGAGGATGAATCTCACGTCGCCCGCCGCAGAAATTCCTGGACTGCCTTCCGATAGCTGCGCCCCGTCGTGATTCGCTTGCCGTTTCGTAGAATCAGGAGCTGGTCGCCCTGATCGAAGGGCTGCGCCTCGCGCACCTGGGCGGTGTTCACGATGGTCGAGCGGTGGACGCGCAGAAAGCGGTTGTGCGGCAGCCGTGCCTCGAGCTTGCTCAACGGCTCGCGCACGTCGTATGCGACTTCGGCGAGATGGATTCTGGCGAGGTCGTCGCGCGCCTGGATCCAGTAGATCTCATCGGGATCGAGGAAGAGAATCTTGCCATTCACCTTCACGCCGATCCGGTTCTTCGGACCGTCGAGCTGGCCAACGTACTTGAGCAGCGCGCCCAACTGGTTCGACACGCTCGATTGCGGGGATTCCCGTAAACGTTTCTTGGCGCGATCCAGAGTCTGATGAAAGCGCACGTGATCCACGGGCTTCAACAGATAGTCGAACGCGCCGAACTCGAACGCCGAAACCGCGTAGTCGTCGAACGCCGTGACGAAGATCACCGGCGGCATTTTGTCGGTGCCGACCTCGGTGATGACGTCGAACCCATCGAGCTCCGGCATCTGCACGTCGAGAAAGACGAGATCCGGCTGGTGCGCGCGAATTGCCGCGACTGCCTCGAGGCCGTTCTGGCATTCACCGACGACCGACATGTCGGGCACGCGTGATAGAAGCGAGCAAAGACGCTGGCGGGCCAGCGCCTCATCGTCGATCACAAGGACACGCAAAGACTGCTCGATCATGACTGCCCTGCCGCTGCGAGTGTACCGTTGATTGGAGCGCCGCCGTTTCTGGGCGGCGACACCCGTCCAAGCTTGAAGGGAATGGTGATTTTCACAGCGTAGCCGCCTTCCGGACGCGGGCCGCTCTCGAATTCGTGGCCATCGCCGTACAGGTGCATCAGCCGCGTCGTGGTGTTGGTGAGACCGAGGCCCGTCCCGCGCGACCGCTCACGAGAGCGGCGGGCCCGTACTCCAACTCCATCATCAAGAATAGTGATCGCCAGCCGATCCCCCAACCTTCGAGCGGTTACCTGAACGTACCCTGCGCCCGCTCGAGGGCTGATGCCGTGCCTGATGGCGTTTTCCACCAGCGGCTGGAGGAGAAGGCTTGGCACCAGCGCGCCGCGCACTCCGTCCTCGATGTTGCAAGTCACCGTCAATCGGTCCTGAAACCGTACGCGCTGGATCGCGACGTAGCGATCCAGGAGGCCAAGCTCACGCTCCAGCGGGACTTCCTGCTCGCTGGATGTCGAAAGCACCAGCCTGAGAAAATCGCTGAGCTCGGAAACCATGCGCTCGGCGGCGGCCGGATCGGTAGCGATCAGCGCCATGGCGCTGTTTAGTGCGTTGAACAGGAAATGCGGATTGAGCTGCAGCTTGAGGGTGTCGAGCTCGGACTGGACGAGTCGGGTCACCACCCGCTGTCTCTCGGCGGATTCCTTGCTCGCCTCGCGCACGAGGTGCTCCACCCACTGCGTTGCGTAAGTCGAGACGATTCCGAACACCCCGAGCAGAATCAGCTTCGCGGCTTCATCGAGTGGCGTGACGCGCGCTTGTGCGAGTGCCTCGATCGGGTTGACTGCCACTGGAATGCGTCCCGCGCCCCAGAGCCAGCCGAGCAGCACGGCGTATTCGATGAATGCCAGCAGCGAAATGAACGCCGCCTTCCGCACCGACGACGCGACCGGTCGTCCGGCGAGCACCACGAAGTACATCAGAAAGATCGGCGATCGGAGCGCCAGCACGCCCGACTGCGCGACCGCGTAGCCGCCGATGATTGCGGTGACGGCGGTGACGTCCACAATAGGATTGACTGCCGACAGCCAATCGGGGAGCTCAGGCCGCCGATACCAGATCAGGTACTGAACGACAGTCCAGACGAGCATCGGAGCCAGCACCAGCACGTTGGCGGTGTTGAGCTCGCGCGAGAGGTGGGGCGCATACATCAGCGCCGACGCCGTGAGCAGGAAGACCACGGCGGCTCGAAGTCCGTTGAGAATTCGCTCCGCCCTGTCTCGCCGAAGTCGAAGACTTTGCGGTGGCGCGAAAGCGGAGTTGGCGAAAAGCTGCATCAAGTGAATTTGTGCGGTGCGAGGTGGCTGGGGTAGCAGGCCGACGAGGTACCTGCTACCCCCGACGCCGGTTTAATGGTGCTCGCCGTCGTCGTTGCCGTGATGTCCGTCGTGATGATCCTCGCCGCGCTCCTCGTCGTCTTCAAAAGCGTGGAAAGAACGTCTGATGTTGCTTTCGATCTGCTGCTGATTCTGGCTGTCGGGTGTCGCGGTAGTGGGATCGATCACCGCGCCGTCGGCATCCATGAACCACTTCCTGACGTCGATGCTGACCGTGGCGTTCCTGGTCGTCTCGTCGATCACAAGCGCCGGATCGAACTCCATCTCCAGCTTCGAGCGAATGGCCGAGGTGAAGACGAATGGTGTTCCGTTGAAGGTACCTTCGACGCGAACGCTCTTCCCAACCAGGTTGGGATTGGCGCTGTTGAAGTCGGTAAATCTGTCGCGGGCGGGCTCGAGCTTCGCCTCCAGCTCCTTGAAGGTCCCTTGAGGCAGCGGAACGTTTATGACCGGATGAAGTGCATCATCCAACGGCACGTCTACGAGCAGCGGATTGCGGGAAACGTCCTCGCAGCCGTCCTCGTGCCGCGCATGATCGTCCCCTCCGCCGTTGTCATCATCCGCTTCGGCTTCGCCAACGCAGTCGGGAGTGCCGGTGCGATCGAGCTCCAGCTTTCCGAAAACCAGTTGAACCTTTTGAATGACCAGCTCGTTCGATTCTCCGACAACGAGGTCCGCTGCAACCCGGTTGGCGGCGCTCGAAACGCCCACATTGGTCGTAAACGACAACTGTACGGACTGCCTGTTCCCACCGGTCGCGTCGCTCGAGCACGCAACCATACTCATCAAGGCCGCGATGCCTGCAATCGGCCTGGTGTAGCGTGGTGATATTGTCATTGAGGTCTCCTCGGCATTTCTGCCGCGAATGGTTCCTCGTCGGCTGCGTAGAAAGTACGCCCTTCACCGAGGCAGACGACCCGTCGGAGGGCGGAGGAACCCGCGTCCGAGGCGAGCGACTCATTGCGAACGGTGAAGGACGCTTTGCGCGCGAGTGAGGCGTCTGGCTCGCTGCGTGCGACTGCAGTTTTGCGTGACACCTCTCGCGATTTCTTCGGGCACCAAGACGCAGAGAATTGTCGTGGCGTACTCCGCGGCGAGCACTCGCACCAGCGAAGTCAGGATCGTCGCTCCACCAGAAGTGAGGACTTCCCCTGCCAAGTGATGCCGACACCGCCAGGGGCCGCTCGCTGGCGCTCCAATTCGGATGGAATGCAACTGCGTATCAGATACTTAATCCGGGAATCGCGCTTTGGTTTCCGGACGCGGGCGACGGGGTGGTTGGGTTCGTTCGTCATCGTCGCACCCTTGTCGTGGCTGGCGCGCCGGTTTGCGCGCTCGATCGGCTCGAGACTCTGGCCGCGGAGTTCGTCCGAGCCGCGCATGCCGAGCGCTTCCGGGTCTGCTACTTCGGCGCCGGAGAACGGCTGGAGGCGCGCTACGCCCGCGACCGGAGCTGGTCGCGCGTCCTGCTCGGAGCGCAGCCCGTCTGGGATCCCCGCCATTGGCCGGAGGCGGTAGCGAAACGATCGTCACTGCGCGCGCAGTTCAATCGGGCGCGGAATAAGGGAGTCAGGATCAGCGAGTGGCCATCCACCCTGGCAGAGGACCATCCCGCGCTCCGCCGCTGCCTGTCGGAGTGGCTCGCCACCCGCAATCTTCCACCGCTTCATTTCCTCGTCGAGCCCGAGACTCTGAGCCGTCTTCAGGATCGTCGGGTATTCGTCGCCGAGCGCGGCGGAAGCGAAGTCGTCGCCTTCACGGTGTTGTCGCCGGTTCCGGCGCGCAACGGCTGGCTGGTCGAGCAGATCGTGCGCGGCTTCAATGCGCCGAATGGCACCGCCGAGCTCCTCATCGATGCGGCGATGCGCGCGGTCGGTGATTCGGGCTCGACCTATGCCACTCTTGGATTATCTCCGCTGTCGGCGCGCGCGAGGCTCGAGCCGCTGCACCGGCCGATATGGTTGCGCGTGGTGCTCGAGTGGGTGCGACTGCACGGGGCGCGCTTCTACAATTTCGGCGGACTCGAGACCTTCAAGGCGAAATTCAATCCCGATGTATGGGAGCCCATCTACGCCATCGGTGAAGGCTCGAGTTTCTCACCGCGGGATCTATACGCGATTGCCGGCGCGTTCAGCGGCGGCGCGCCGGCAAAGCTGGTGTTGCTGGCGCTGTTGCGTGCCGGACGTGAAGAAGTGGGGAGGATGTTCACGAAGCTTTTGGGGCGGACGCCGTTGGATCCCGCGTCGAGTCGGATTCCTGGACGACACGCATGAAAGCGGCTAGTGTGGCTTCGTCGAGCTTTCCAGCAGTGCGCAAACCGCTGCAGACATCGACACCAAAAGGTGACACTTGCTGTATCGCCGAGTGGACATTTCCCGGATTCAGGCCGCCAGCGAGAAAGATCGGAATGTCGACCGCATCGCGAATTCGGCGACTGACGCTCCAATCGTGCGCGCGACCGGTTCCCCCGAGGACTTTCGTCGGCAGCGACGGATTACCCGAATCCAGCAGGATGGCATCGACGAAGGGAGCGACTTCAACGGCCCGTCGAACCGACTCATCGCCTTGCACGTGAACGACTTGCACCAGCGCAATTCCCGGTAGCGCGGCGCGCAGCCGTTGATGCACCTCGGTGTCGACGTCGTCAACGAGCTGAATGGTGTTGGTTCCGCAATACCGCTGTTGCGCGATAATCGGCTCGGCCGTCGTCTCACACGTCAGCAGGAAGGTTGCGACAGCCGGCGGAACGGTTCTGGCAATCTCTCTGATGCGTGTCTCTGGAATGGGGCCCGGACCGCTCGGCATTCGCGAGACGAGTCCGATCGCCGCTGCTCCCGAGCGCACAGCGAGGCGAGCCTCCTGCTCTGAGGCGATACAGCAAACCTTCACTCTGGTGTGGGTCTGGAACATATCAGCGCAGTTGGCGGTCACAATGTACGGGAATTGCATACAAATCACGGTCGGGCCGCGCGCGTTCAGCGGCTCCACTCCAACCAGTAACGCGCGAGGTCACACGCTCATGAGACAAACCAAGAAGCTCCTGGGCCTCACTGCGGTCATTCTCCTGGCCGCATGCACGGACAACAGCCTTACAAATCCGTTCCAGGACGCAGTCGGAAGTTATGATCTGACGGTGTACGCCGGCGCCAGCATTCCGGCAAATTACACCATTTCACCGGGCGATCCCGCCTTCCCCGAGGCGCCGAATGGCGGCACCCTGACGGTGACGGACGGCCAGCTGACCCTGAACAGCAACGGGACGTTCAGCGAGATCAACAACTACGTCATCACCCCAAGCGGTGGCTCTGCGGTCAACCGGTCGTTCGTGAGCAACGGGACTTGGACGGTCCAGAATTCGACGACCATCTTCCTTACTGCCCCGGCCCAGAACGGATTTGGACCGCGCAGCGTTCAGGGGACCATCGATCTGACGGGTTCCGTCGACACCATCCGGTATCAGGAGCAGAACGGCAGCGGCGGATTCGACGCTTTCGAGTACCAGCGGTAGGCTCGGCAGTTTACTGCACGGAAAGGAGCGCTCTCGTCGGGGCGCTCTTTTTTTGTTATGCTTTCGGCTGCTGGAACTGTTTCGCGCACCGCTTCGTAGGGCTCAGAACTCTTTCGAGGACGGACACAATGGGACTACTCGCCTGGATCGTCGTCGGTCTCGTCGCCGGAGTACTGGCTTCATTGGTGATGGGTGGCACCGGGTACGGGATTATCGGTGACATCATCATCGGCATCGTCGGCGCCTTTATCGGCGGCTGGCTGTTCGGGGCGATGGGGGTGTCGTCGCCGTGGGGAGGCATGGGCGGCCAGATTTTCGTCGCGTTCATCGGGGCTGTGGTACTGCTCTTCATCCTGCGGCTGATACGCGGGTCTACGCGACGGGTCTGAGAAAGGCCAAAAGGGTCGGTACCGACGGATCAACGATCGTTTAGCTTGTATGGCTGGGGCCGATGTCGCCCCGCCTACCTGAACGAACGGAACAAAGGTTGAAATTGAAAGCAGATCTCGGCCACGGCTCGCGGGCTGAAGGGTCTCTGCCGATCGCGGCAGGGCTCGCGCCCGAGATAGAGAGCACTGAAGACGAATCCCCCGAGGGCTCTGATCTACGGGCCCCCCGGGACTACGAGATACTCGGCGGGCGCACCGTTTTCATCTGCGCCCTCGCTCTGGTCATCGGCGCCGGCGGCGCGCTCATCGCGCAGGTATTCACCCGCCTCATCGCGATGGCTACGAACCTCGCATACTACGGCCGGTTTTCCTCCGCCCTGGTCGAGCCCGCAGGCGGAATGCGCGGGCCGCTGATGCTGCTCGCCGTTCCTGTAATCGGGGGCTTGATCGTCGGCTTCATGGCGCGATACGGATCTCCGGCGATTCGTGGTCATGGCATCCCGGAGGTGATGGAGAAGATTCTCTACGGCGAGAGCCGCATTCCTGCCCGGGTGACTGTCCTCAAGCCGTTGTCGGCGGCAGTAGCGATCGGTACCGGCGGTCCGTTCGGCGCGGAAGGTCCGATCATCGCGACGGGTGGTGCGCTGGGATCGCTCGTTGGCCAGCACCTCCACATGACGGCCGACGAACGGAAGACACTTCTTGCCGCGGGCGCCGCCGCCGGAATGGCGGCAACCTTCGGCACGCCGGTGTCGGCGGTGTTGTTGGCGGTGGAGCTGCTCCTCTTCGAGTACCGTCCGCGATCCATAATTCCCGTGTCGCTTGCATCGGCGGTCGCCGCGGGGATGCGCATCGCGTTCACCGGGTCCGCGCCGGTGTTCCCGATTCCCCAGCTGCTGCAACCGTCGGACACCGCACTGGCATTTTATGTTTTGCTCGGCGCAGTGATCGGACTGATTTCAGTGGGCATCACCAGATTCACCTACGGTGTTGAGGATGCATTCGAGGTCCTGGGCGAACGATATCACGTCCACTGGATGTGGTGGCCCGCCATTGGCGCCCTCCTCGTCGGCGCGCTCGGCATCATTGAGCCCCGCATACTTGGCGTTGGTTATCCCAACATCATCGGCGCGTTGTCCGGCTCGATCGTTGGTCGCACGCTGCTCCTTCTGGTGCTGCTCAAATTCATTGCGTGGTCGGTATATCTTGCCAGCGGCACATCCGGCGGCGTTCTCGCCCCGCTGTTCACCATCGGAAGTGGGCTCGGCGGATGGCTGGGTGCGCTCGCCGCCGTCGCGGCACCGGCCGTCGGCGTCGATCCGCGGATTGCCGCGCTCGTCGGAATGGCAGCGATCTTTGCGGGTGCCACTCACGCGCTGCTCACCGCGATCGTCTTCGCTTTCGAAACCACGCGGCAGCCGGTCGGACTTCTCCCTCTGCTGCTAGGCTGCGCGGCGGCGTATCTGGTGTCGCTGATGTTCAACCGCCACTCTTTGCTGACCGAGAAGCTGGTGCGGCGTGAGGGCGCGGTGAGAACGGAATACGAGGTCGACCATCTCTCCCACGTCCTTGTGAGGCAGGCTGCAACGCGAGATGTCGTGACAGTGCGCGCGAATCAGACCCTTGCCGAAGTGCGCAAGTGGATCAGCGCCGCTGGTGAAGGAAAGGGCGCCCCCTCGACCCACCAGGGCTTTCCGGTCCTCGATGAGAATGCATTACTGATCGGCGTAGTGACGCGCCGGGATCTTCTCGATCCGCGCTACGCCGACGACGAATATGTGGCGGAGACCATCAAGCGGCCCGCCGCCATCGTCTACGAGGACAGCACGCTTCGCGACGCCGCCGATCACATGGTGCTGGAAGGTGTCGGGCGCCTTCCAGTGGTGAGTCGCGACAATCCGCGGGTGGTACTGGGTATCGTCTCGCGGAGCGATTTGCTGACCGCGCACGCTCCGCGGCTGTCGGCCGCCCGCGACGCGAAGGTGACCGCCCGGTGGCGGTGAAGCACCCACCGGCCAGGCCAGCCGGGTATTCTGGAACGCCGCTCGTCCAGAAGCTCGGCATCAAACCGGGTGCTCGGATGCGGCTCGTCTCCGAGCCGGGCAACTTCCGGTCAATTCTCGGGGCGCTGCCTGATGGAGTGAGATCTTCGCCGCGTGGCGAGCTCGATTTCGCGATGTTGTTCTCGAAAACCATCGCCGATCTCGAGAAACACTTCGTAGCGCTCCGCGATCGTCTTGCTTCAAACGGCACGCTTTGGGTTTCCTGGCCCAAGAAAACCTCCGGCGTCGCAACGGAGCTGACCGAGAACGTCGTTCGCGACTTTGGCCTCGCGAACGGTCTCGTCGATGTGAAGGTGTGCGCGGTCGACGACACCTGGTCGGGCCTCAAGTTCGTGCGCCGGCTCAAGGATCGCTGACATCGCGCGCCGTAGGCGCCGGGAATTAAACTTCTGGCGATGACTTCCCGGCACCGCTCGCCCCCGCGTTCCGAAAGCATCGACGTCCTTCTCGGAGGGCTCGTCGACTACGCCGGACTGTTTCCACCGGCTAGCGAATCGATGCGAGCAGCTGCTGAGAAATATGCCGACTATCGCGACGGCGCCGACCAGCGCGCGCTGGGGCGATTCATCGTTCCGGCGAGCCGCCTCGCGGAGCTGGAGCGCGAATCAGCCGATTTGATGCCTCGTCGGAAACCGTCTGAGCCGTGGCGTCTCAGTGCTCTCATTGGCGGAGAGCCGGCGGCGGAGATGCGCGCGATCGTTGAATTCAATCAGCGTCACTCCGCGGGTTCGGGGAACAGCCTCGCAGCGATCGACGTCGTCGAGATCAAGGGCGGCAGCGCCGCTGATATTGCCGCGCACAGCCGCGCGCTGCCAAAAAGCGTCGTCGCATATTTCGAGATTCCGGCGGGAGCAAACCCGAGCCAGCTGATCGGAGCAGTGGCCGCCGCCGGCGCCCGTGCAAAAATCAGGACCGGCGGAGTGACGGCCGATGCCTTTCCGTCCGCTGAGGCCATCATCGCTTTCATCGATGCGTGTCTGCGCGCCGATGTCGCGTTCAAGGCGACGGCGGGCCTGCATCATCCCTTGCGGGGAGAGTATCGGCTCACCTACGAGCCGGGCAGCGCGACAGCGATGATGTATGGATACCTCAACGTTTTTCTCGCCACCGCGCTTCTGCGTGCCGGCTCTTCACGCGATGTCGCGCAGGCGGTGCTACTGGAGACCGATCCGGCGTCGCTGGATTTTGAGGATGACGGCATCTCCTGGCGCGGTCGGAAACTGACTACGCCGCAGCTCCTCACGTCCCGCGAATTTGCAATTTCGTTCGGCTCGTGTTCCTTTCGTGAGCCAATCGACGAGCTTGCCCAGCTGACCCGCACATCCCGAACTGGCCAACTGTGAACGCAACCCACAATCCTGAGCTCACCTCCTGGATCGAGTCCGCCAATTCTCCGGAGACCGACTTCCCCATTCAGAACCTTCCGTTCGGAGTGTTCTCGCGGAAGGGTGATTCCGAGCGGCGCGTTGGGGTCGCGATCGGCGATCAGATCATCGACGTCGGAGAGTCACTGAGTGCGAACCTCTGGAGCGGGGGAGAGCGCGATGTCGCGCGCTGGTGCGATCGTCCCAATCTCAATGAACTGATGCAGGCGCCGAAGGCGGCGCTGTCGGAATTCCGAGCGCGGTTGAGCGAGCTGCTCACCGGAACGCCGGGCGATGATAGCGTAATCAACCCGCTGCCGCCTGGAGCTTTGGTGCCGATGGCGGAGGCGGAAATGTTTCCGCCGGCAGTCATCGGCGACTATACCGACTTCTACGCCTCGATCTACCACGCGACCAACGTCGGCAAGCTGTTCCGGCCGGATGCGCCGCTGCTCCCGAATTACAAGCACGTGCCGATCGGTTATCACGGGCGCGCGTCGTCAATCGTGGTGAGCGGGACCGAGATCATCAGGCCGCGCGGGCAGATTCTCGCGCAGGGCTCGCAAGCGCCGACCTTCGCCCCGACCGAGATGCTGGATTACGAAGCCGAGGTCGGCTTTTTCGTCGGCCGCGGCAACGAGCTGGGCACGACGATCCCAATCGGACAAGCGGAAGACCACATCTTCGGCATCTGCCTCGTCAACGACTGGTCGGCGCGCGACATCCAGTCCTGGGAGTACCAGCCGCTCGGACCATTCCTCGCCAAGAATTTCGCGACCACGATCTCTCCCTGGGTGGTAACCTGGGAAGCGCTCGAGCCGTATCGGGTGCCTTCCTTCTTTCGCCCGCCGAGCGATCCGGCGCCGCTACCGTACCTGTCATCGGAGAAGGATCGAAACCAGGGCGGCTTGGACCTCAACGTCGAGGTCTATATCAGATCGATGCTGATGCGGGAGGGACGGCTCCGGCCCACGAGACTCAGCGCAGCGTCGCTCGCGGACATGTACTGGACTCCCGCGCAGATGCTCACCCATCACGCGAGCAACGGCTGCAACCTCAAAGCCGGTGATCTCTTCGCGAGCGGTACAGTGTCGGGCCCAGACCCGGCGTCTCAGGGCTGCCTCCTCGAGCTGACACGCCGCGGCGCCGAGCCCGTGACGCTTCCGACAGGAGAGGAGCGAAAGTTTCTGCACGATGGCGATGAGATTACGCTCCGCGCGTATTTCCAGCGCGAAGGGGCCGCCCGCATTGGGCTTGGTGAGTGCTCTGGCCTCATAGTCGCATCGCCAAGAGCCTGAACCCACAACTCAGATTCGAGATGTCAGAAAACGGGCGAGAGCCCCTTTATGTCGTTCGCCGTTCACAGATTCACGGACGCGGAGTTTTTGCGGCGTGCCGCATTCGCAAGGGCACCCGCATCGTCGAGTACCGAGGCGAGCGGATCGACAACGACGAGGCCGACCGCCGCTACGACGACAGCAGGATGAAGCGCCACCATACCTTCCTGTTCACCCTCGACAAGAACACGGTCATCGACGGCGCAATTGCGGCGGGCGGTGGCGACGCCAGCTTCATCAACCACTCGTGCGATCCCAACTGTGAAGCGATCATCACCGGCAAGAAGATTTTTATCCACGCCAGGCGAACGATCGAGCCGGGCGAGGAGCTCGCCTACGACTATCAATACGAGCGAACCGGTGAGAACGACGACGAGCTCGAAAGATTCTACCTCTGCAAGTGCGGCGCGCCCAACTGTCGCGGAACGATCATGAAGCCTGAAAAGAAGAAATCCGCCCGACCGAAGCGCAGGCGGAAAAAGACGTCGCGCTCCGCGCGGTAGATGACGCCCAGCTGACGGCGTGGGCTCTGGACTTCAACTGTAGTCGGAAGTTATGGTGAGAAGGTCAACAATATCCCCGGAGTAATTGCATGCGTCTCGTCTTCCGCGCGCTCGCGCTTACCGTTGGGCTTGCAGCGTCTGCTTCAGCGCAAAACGCCGTGCCGATGCAAACCAAGCCCCTCGACCCCGTCAACGTGGATCGCTCGGTCTCGGCGTGTACCGACTTTTACCAGTTCGCCAACGGTGGCTGGATCAAGTCGCACCCGATCCCGCCTGCCTACTCCGTTTGGGGCAGCTTCACCGAGCTCCAGGAGAACAACCAGAGCAACCTGCTGACGATCCTGCGCAACGCCGCAGCGAGCGGCAACAAGCAGGCGAGCGCCGATTTGCACAAGCTCGGCACCTACTACTCGTCGTGCATGGATTCGGCCGGCGCGGAGCGGGCCGGATACCAGCCGATTACCTCCGAGCTGCAGCGCGTCGCGGCGCTCAGCAATCGTGCCCAGCTCGAGTCCGAGATCGCGCGCCTCCACGCGCGCGGTGTGTCGGCACTCTTTGGTTTCGGCGCCCAGCAGGACGCCAAGAACAGCACTTCGGTAATCGCCGGTATCCGCCAGGGCGGCCTGTCGCTGCCAGATCGCGACTACTATCTGAACCAGGACAAGCGCTACGCCGACATTCGCACCAGCTACGTCGATCACGTCACGCGAATGTTCCAGCTGATTGGTGAAACGCAGACTCAGGCCGCGGCAGACGCGCAGCGGGTGCTGTCTCTCGAGACGGCGCTCGCTCGTCCCGCCAAGACGCGTGTCGAGCTGCGCGATCCCAATGCGAATTACCACCGCGTGACGGCCGCCGAGCTCAAGCAGATGGCGCCCGGCTTCGACTGGCCGCGTTTCTTCACCGGCGAGGGTCGAGCCGACATCTCCGCCATCAACGTCCAGAACCCGGTATTTCTCAAGGCAGCAGACAGTCTTCTGGCATCGGTGCCGCTCTCGGATTGGAAGGCCTACCTGCGCTGGAAGATCGTCGACGCGGCGGCCCCAAGTCTGAGCTCGGCATTCGTCAACGAAGACTTCCGCTTCGGCAGCACCATGACGGGCGCGAAGGAGCAGCTACCGAGGGAGCGGCGGTGCACCCGCGCCACCGACGCCGGCTTGCGCGATGCGCTGGGCCAGGCGTACGTCGCGCAGTATTTCACGCCGACTGCGAAGCAGCGCGCTCTGGACATGGTTCGCAATCTGGAATCTGTGTTCCACGATCGGCTCCAGAGTCTTGGCTGGATGAGCGACAGCACGCGGGTTCAGGCGACCGCGAAGCTCGCGGCATTCACCAACAAGATCGGATATCCGGACAAGTGGCGCGATTACACCAGTCTCGACATCAAGCCTGGTCCGTTTCTCAACAATCAGATGGCGGTGCGGGAGTACGAGCGGCGTCGTGAGCTGGCGAGAATCGGCCAGCCCGTCGATCGCACCGAGTGGGGCATGACGCCGCCGACCGTCAACGCGTACTACAACCCGCTGATGAACGAGATCGTTTTCCCGGCGGGAATCATGCAGCCGCCGTTCTTCGATCCGAACGCGGACGACGCCGTTAACTACGGCGGCATGGGCGCAGTGATCGGGCACGAGATGACCCACGGCTTCGACGATCAGGGTGCGCAGTTCGACCCGCAGGGGAATCTGCGAAACTGGTGGAGCGCATCGGACCTCGAGAAGTTCAAGCATGGGACGGGTCTCGTCGCGTCGCAGTTCGACTCCTACACCGTCCTCGACAGCGTTCACGTCAACGGGAAGCTCACCCTCGGCGAGAACCTCGCGGATTTGGGCGGCCTGTCCCTTTCCTACGCGGCGATGGAGAAGGCGTTGGCACAGAAGGGTAGGCCTCCGCTGATCGATGGATTTACTCCAGAGCAGAGATTTTTCCTCGCCTGGGCTCAGATCTGGCGCCAGAACATCACGCCCGAGGCAGCGCGCGTCCGAATCAACACCGATCCACACGCGCCGGGGCAGTGGCGAGTGAACGGGCCGTTGTCCAACATGCCACAGTTTGCGGCCGCGTTCGGCTGCAAGCCCGGAGATGCGATGGTGCGGCCGGACTCGGTGAGGCCGGATATCTGGTAAGAAAACCAAAAGCGACGTGAGTAAGGTGGTGGGGGCGAGGATGACCTTGCACCCTCCACCTTACTGTTCTCGCAGTTGGTTTTTGACACGAGTTGTACGCCCGCAGAGCGTCCCGCTAAGTTGGAAGCATGACCGCCCGAACTTTTTTCTACCGCGAGACCGAAGGGATTCGCGTTACCGTTCGTCCGGTCTATCTGCGGGACCACTCGGAGCCGTCGCAAAGTCATTACGTGTTCGCGTACTTCGTGCGCATCGAGAACGTCGGTGAGATGGCGGCACAGCTTCTGACCCGCCGGTGGCTCATTCACGACTCGGTTGGCGACGGCGTTGATACAGAGGTGCTCGGCGAGGGCGTCGTGGGTGAGCAGCCGACAATCATGCCCGGAGCCGTCCACGAGTACCAGAGCTTCTGCATCCTCAAGTCAGGAGAAGGCTGGATGGAGGGTCATTACGGCTTTCTACGGCAGGATGGTACCTCGTTCGAGGCGGCGATCCCGCGCTTCATTTTGAGCGCGAGCGAGTCGACCAGTCTGCCATCGTAGAGCGCGCACGACTGTTGCTTTCCTGCCCGGCGTGAGCCGCATCTACGACATCTCGGTTCCGATCCGCTCCGGCGGACTCGTCTACCCGGGAAACCCCGAAATCGACATCAGTCTGCAGCAGGCAGTGGCCCGGGGCGCCGGCGCAAACGTCTCAGCCATCCGGTTCGGCTCCCACACCGGAACGCATGCGGATGCATCGCGCCATTTCTTCGACGATGGACAAACCGTCGACAGGATCCCGCTCGAACGACTGATTGGGCGCGCGGTGCTGATAAAGTTTCCTGATGACGTGCGCTCGGTTGGCGCTGATGACCTTCGTGCTCACGACCTCACGGGACACAAGCGACTGCTGATCGGCACCAGAAACTCCGCGCTGTTGTCGCAAAAGGAGTTCGTGCCCGACTACACCTATCTCGCTCCCGATGGCGCGCAGTATCTGGTAGACCAGGGAGTCGAGCTCGTTGGTGTCGACTATCTCTCCATCGAGCAGTTCCATTCGGGCCATCACAAGACCCATCGCACGCTTCTCGAGCGCTCGGTCGTGATAATCGAGGGGCTCGATTTGTCGGCGCCGCCTCCCGGCGAGTACGAGTTCATCTGCCTTCCACTGCGCATCGAGGGATGCGATGGCGCGCCCGCGCGCGCGGTCCTCATCGCATGACGGGTATAACCCACGTCTTCTTCGACATCGGCGGCGTCCTCGGGTCGAACGGCTGGGACAGGGAGCAGCGCGAGCAGGCAGTTCGCCGCTTCGCCCTCAACGCCGAGGATTTCCAGTGGCGGCACGAGGAAGTGGTGGGCGAATGGGAGGAGGGCAAAATCACTCTCGACGAATATCTGGACCTCGCCGTCTTCTACATCGACCGCCCATTCTCCCGTGGTGAGTTCGTCGACTTCATGTACTCCCAGAGCGTTCCCAATGACGCAACCATCGAAATCGCGAGGATGGTTTCGGCGGATTCGCGGTTCACCCTGATGACGCTCAACAACGAATCCGAGGCGCTCAACATCCACCGGATCGAGTCCTTCGGCATTGCACAGATCTTCGAGGCGTTCATATCCTCCTGTTGGCTGGGCGCGCGAAAGCCGATGCCGCGCTTCTACAACCGCGCGCTTGGCATTGCGCACGCGGAGCCGGCCGCATCGCTTTTCATCGACGACCGGCAACAGAACCTGACGCCCGCGACTAATCTCGGGATGAGCGTGATTCTCTACAAATCGGCGCCACAGCTGCGCTCCGATCTGGAGCGGCTTCTCGACCTGAAAATTACCGGAGCTTAGACGATGCGTTTGGGGATGATCGGCCTCGGCCGAATGGGCGGCAACATGTCGGAGCGACTGATGAAGGGCGGCCACGAGGTCGTCGTCTTCGATCGCGCGCAGGCGACGGTGGACAAGTATGCGGGGCTCGGCGCCACTCCTGCTCGCAGCCTCGCCGACGTCACTTCCAAGCTGAAGGCTCCGCGTGTCGTATGGATCATGGTTCCGGCGGGGAAGCCGGTCGACGACACCATCGCCGAGCTCGAGCGCGGGATGTCGAAGGGCGACGTCATCATCGACGGCGGCAATTCGAATTTTCACGACTCCATGCGCCGCGCCGCCGAGCTGCAGAGCAAGGGAATCGAGTTCATCGACTCGGGGACGAGCGGCGGAATATGGGGCCTCGCCAACGGCTACTGTCTGATGATCGGCGCCTCCGAGTCAGCGTTCAAGCTGTGCGAGCCGATCTTCAAAACCCTCGCGCCGGCCGATGGCTACGCGCGCATGGGCCCGCCGGGCTCGGGGCACTACGTGAAAATGATCCACAATGGAATCGAGTACGGCATGCTCCAGGCGTACGCCGAGGGATACGAGATCCTTCACGCGTCCAATGAATTCAAGCTGGATCTGCACTCCATCGCGGGTGTGTGGAATCACGGCAGCGTCGTACGCTCCTGGCTGAACGAGCTTGCCGAAGCGGCCTTTGAGAAAGACGGCGACCTCGCCGACCTGCGCGGATACGTCGAGGATTCCGGGGAAGGCCGCTGGACAGTGCAGGAGGCAATCGATCTGAATGTTCCGGCGCCGGTGATTACGCTCTCGCTGCTCGCGCGCCTGCGGTCGCGCCAGCCCGATTCGTTCTCGGCGAAGGTGATTGCCGCCCTCAGAAACGAATTTGGCGGTCACGCGGTAAAGAAGACATGAAGACTCCGGTCTCGGTTCCCCTGGTGCGCGCGCCGCGCAAGCGCGGACGTCGTGACAAGGCCGATCCCTGCACTCTGGTGATCTTCGGCGGCGCCGGAGATCTGACCAAGCGCAAGCTCATACCCGCGATCTACTATCTCGCCGAGCAGAAGCTCCTGCCCGACAACTTCGC
>Ga0070681_10000636_pt1 | contig 28891 bp, 25 predicted proteins | sample KBSC83BmetaG_FD_65650 | JGI IMG/M metagenome (GOLD analysis project Ga0070681, IMG submission 65650) | Corn rhizosphere microbial communities from Kellogg Biological Station, Michigan, USA - KBS C8-3B metaG | ecosystem: Host-associated > Plants > Roots > Rhizosphere | place: USA: Michigan...
CTGAACGGGATCCGCCGATGCGGGCTTGAGCTTCGGGGCCGGCAAATCCGGAGTCGACACGGCCGGAATGCTGCGCACGTACTCGGCGATAGCGCCGATATCCGAGGCGGTCAGCTTCTGGAAGCTCAAGTGCACGGCCTGGGCCATCGGCCCGAAGGCGGAGCCCCGATCCTGGGAATGACCGGTCTTGAGATACGCCTCCAGGTCCTGCTGGCTCCAGTCGCCGATGCCTGAGACGCGATCGCTCGTGAGATTGTAGGCGCGCCATCCTTCTGAGGCGCCGCCGGCGAACTTGTGGCGGTTGTCCAGCGATTGCAGCAGCGTGCGCGGGGTGTGGCAGTCCCCACAGTGCCCGAGCGCTTCGACGAGATAGGCCCCGCGGTTCCAGGAGGCCGCGCGAGCGGCGACCGGCTCGAAACGGGAGTCCGCGGCGTACAGCTTCGACCAGATCGCCATCAGCGCGCGCTGGTTGTAAGGGAAGCGCAGGGTGTTCGAGGGAGGAACGTTCTGCTGCGCGGGCAGGCTGAAGAGGTACGCCTTGATCGCAAGCCCATCGGCATCGGTCAGGTAGGTGTACGCCGCGTAGGGAAACGCCGGGTACAGCCAGCCTTTGCTCTTGCTGAAGCCTCTGTGCAGCGCCGCCAGGAAATCCGCGTCGCTCCAGTTTCCGATGCCCGTCTGCGGATCGCGCGTGATATTGGGGGAATAGATCGTTCCAAACTCGGTGTCGAACGGGCGCCCTCCGGCGAAGGGCTTGCCCCCTTCTGCGGTGTGGCAGGCCTCGCAATCGGCGGCTTCGGCCAGATACTTCGCACGAGCCAACGTATCGGACGCCTCGAAGTCCGTCGGCACTCCCGTCGGCTTACCGGCGTATTCGGCGAGAGAGACGCGCTTGCCCTCGGCGAAGGCCATTGGACCGGGCCTTATCGCGGCCCACGCCAACACGCCCAGGCCGCCCAGGACAACGATCCCGACGGCGAGTTTCCACCTCATGGCTCAGACCGTCGTCGGCTTCGGGGGTGCTTCGCCCTGCGCAGCGCGATGGATCGCCTTGCGCACCCGGTTATACGTGCCGCAACGACAGATGTTGGTCACGCCCACATCGATCTCATGGTCGGTGGGATTGGGTTTTTCCTTCAGCAAGACCGCCGCGGCCAGAATCATCCCCGACTGGCAGTAGCCGCACTGGGGCACGCTCTCCGCGATCCAGGCGCGCTGCACCGGATGACTTTTGTCCTTCGACAGACCTTCGATGGTCGTCACCGCCTGCCCCTTCACCGCGCCGACCGGGACGATACAACTGCGTGTCAGCTTTCCATCGAGCAGTACTGTGCAAGCGCCGCACATCCCCATGCCGCAACCGAACTTGGTACCGGTGAGAGCAAGCTCTTCGCGCAGCACCCACAGCAGCGGGGTATCGGCTTCCACCTCGACGCTGTGGTCGGTGCCGTTGACGTTGAGAGTGACCATGTTCAGGTTCTCACGACCTTGATGGAGAGCTGATGTTTCGACAGGGGCAATGAGCGCAACCGCTGCCCTGTCGCCGCATAGATGGCGTTGCCCAGCGAGGGAGCGATGGGTCCGGTGCCCGGCTCGCCGACACCGCCAGGTGCAGCAGTGCTCGGCACGATATATGTCTCAACCACAGGCATCTCCGCGAGCATCAGCGCGGGATAGTCGTGGAAGTTCCCCTGCACGACGGCGCCGTCCTTGAGCGTTATCTCACCCCGCACGGCGGCGGTGAGTCCGAACGCCATGCCGCCTTCGAGCTGCGCCTTGATGTTGTCCGGATGAACGGCGACGCCGCAATCGATCGCCTGGACGATCCGGTGCAGGGTCACGACGCGATCCTTGACGGACGCCTCGACGATGGTGCCGATGAAGCTCCCGAACGCCTCGAAGGCCGAGATGCCATAGGAATGTCCGGCCGGCGGATGTGGCCAGTCGGCCTTCTCCGCCATCAAATCGAGCACGGCGAGCTGGCGCCGAGCGCCCTCGGTGTCGTGCTGCAGCATCGAGCGGCGGAACTGGTACGGATCCTTCCCCGCGCTGCGCGCGAGCTCATCGATGAACCCCTCGAACATGAAGGGATTGTGCGAGTGGTTGACCGAGCGCCAGAACCCCCACCGCACGCCCAGGTCCTTGTTCAAGCCCGTCACGTGGAAGTTGGGTATTCGATACTGCGCATCCGCCACCGCCTCGACGAAGAACGGTGGCCCCCCGCGCCGGCCGAGATTCGGCTCCGAGGCACTCACGACCTTGCATTCGAGGGCGATGAGGTTACCGGAAGCATCCAGGCCGCCGCGGAATCGGATGGCTGCCGCGGGCCGATAGAAGTCGTGCTGGATGTCTTCCTCTCGAGACCAGATGAGCTTGACAGGCCGGCCGTCGGTCGCCTTCGCTGCGGTGACCGCTTGCGTCACGAAGTCCGCCTCGCCGCGCCGTCCGAAGCCGCCGCCGAGGTATTGCACGTGAACCTTTACGCGCGCGGGAGGAATCCCGAGCACGGCCGCTGCGGCCGCCTGCGCCGCCTGAGGGTTCTGCGTTCCACACCAGACCTCGCAACCCTCATCGGTCACTTGCGCGGTGCAGTTCATCGGCTCCATGCACGCGTGCGCGAGATACGGAACCTCGTAAGTCGCCTCGACGCGCTTCGTCGCTCGCGCAAGAGCGGCCTGAACATCCCCATCGTTGCGAGCCACGATACCCGGCTCATCAAAGCCAGCGCGCAGCAAGTGCGACACCTTCTCGCTGTCGAGCCCGGCAAGACGCCCAGGATCGTAGTCGACCTTGACGCGCTCGAGTGCTTTGCGCGCTTGCCAGTACGACTGCGCAACGACGATCACACCGTCAGGTAGCGGCACCGTGGCGCGATACGCCGGCATACTCTTGCAGGCGCTATCGTCAAAGGACTTCAGCTTGCCGCCGAACGTTGGGCAGGTCTTTACGGCGGCGTACAACATGTCGGGAAGCGTTACGTCGATACCGTATCGGGCACTCCCATCGACCTTGTCAGGGATATCGACGCGCGGCGGAGAGCTGCCGATCACCGTGTACTGCGCAACGGTCTTGAGCAGCGGGTTTTGTGGTATCGGGAGGCTGGCCGCGAGCCGAGCCACGCTGCCGAACGAGCATTTGCGCCCGCTCGGTCCATGAATGACCTCGCTACCGCCCACGGTGCATTGCTCAGCGGACACTTTCCAGGTTTTCGCCGCAGCCTGAAGCAACATCAGTCTCGCGGCAGCCCCGATGCGCCGTAGTTCGAGATACCACCCGCGGACGGAGAAACTCCCGACCGTGGCCTGCAAGCCGAACATCGGGTTGTTGTAGATTGCCGCCGCAGGGGCGTCCGCGACCCGGATACGATCCCAGTTTCCACCCAGCTCTTCCATGATGATCATCGGCAGGGACGTGTGTCCACCCTGCCCCATTTCCACGGCCGGCGTAATGATGGTGATTCCGTCGTCTTCACCGATCTGCAGGAAAGCCGTGGGGAGGCGTGGCGGGCGAGCGGCCGCGGCGACCGGGCGCGCCGTCTCCTGTGCGGGTAACTCCAGGCTGAGCGCCAGCCCGGAAAGCGTCGCGGCCGCGCTCACGAACTCGCGACGGGAGATGTATCTCATTGCAGGCCCTCGCGTTGTGCTCAGCGCATGTGCGCCATGTAGCTCGGCTTGACCGCGCTCTTGAGCTTCTGCCAGCTCTCCGCGAACCGAGTCACCGTGCCCGCATACGCGTCGTGCTCCGCGGAAGGAAACTCCGCAGGCAGCGAATCTACCATGAGCGTCCACTTCGGCAGCCCCTTCGGAAAGCGACCGCGCCGAGTGAACACGATTCTACCCTCGACGGGCACCTCACCGGCAACGGCCTTCACTGCGGCAATACGGTCGTAGAGCGCGCTCTGAGGGTTCGGGAAAGTGAAGCGCCGGGAGCCGTCCATCACGGTCCACTCGGCCATCTGGTCGCCGCCGAAGATGTTGCCCTGCACGTCACGCAGATCGACAACGAGAATTCCGCGTGCGGTGAGCAGCAGGAAATCGACGTGGAATCCCGCACCCATGCCGTCCGGCACCAACATGTCGACGAGGTGATCGGAACCAGCCGACGTAACGGCCGCACGCAACGCTTTGCGATTGGCGTACTGACGATACCAGCGCCAGAGCCATGAGCCCGCAAAGCCGAGCACGGCAGCGGCGGCTATCAGGACCCACGCGGTCGGCGGCAGTTTCTGCAGATCTTCCACTACCCCTCCGTCAGGGATGCGCGCAGCGCGGCCACATCGGCGTCGATCTCAGTACACGCCACCGGCCGCGCGAAGAGCTTACCGAGCGATTCGGGAACCGGCACCTTGCGCCCGATGAGCGGTTCGACAATTTCAGGAAATTTCGCTGCGTGAGCGGTCGAGACAATGACCCACGGGCCGGCGCGCTGCTCGTCCTTGGAAAGCCTCGTGTAGGCTTCAGCTGCCGCCGCTGTGTGCGGGCACCAGATCTGACCGAGCGTCTCGAAGCCACGCCGGATGCCCTTACGAATGTCGTCATCGCTTACCGAGTAAGCGGTTACGGCCCAGCGCAAGTCGCGGATCTCGGGAAACAGGGACCTCATCCGCTCCATGTTGCTGGGATCGCCGACGTCCATCGCGGACGCCAACGTAGCAACACTCGGGCGGGGCCGCCAAGTGCCGCTGTCGAGGAAATCCGGCACGGTCCGGTTGGCGTTGTGCGCCAGCACAATGCGGCCGATCGGCAGTCCGATCTTGCGGGCCCAGAGGCAAGCCATGGCATTGCCGAGGTTGCCGGCGGGAATGACGAAGGACACGGGCGCATCGGTCTCGCGCCACAAGCGCAGGCTGGTCGAGGCGTAATACACCGCCTGCGGCAACAGCCGGCCGAGATTGATGCTGTTGGCCGACGAGAGATCCTTCTTCTGCCGCAGCTGCGGATCCAGAAAGGCCTGCTTCACCATGCGTTGGCAGTCGTCGAACGTGCCGCGCACCGCAAAGGAGCGCACGTTGCCGCCCCAGCAGGTGAGCTGCCGCTCCTGCGTCGGAGAGACCAGACCCTTGGGAAACAGGACGGCCACCTCGACGCCGGGCTTGCCGTGGAAGGCTGCGGCAACGGCCCCTCCGGTGTCTCCGGAGGTCGCCACGAGAATGGTGAGCGGCCCAGCTCCCGGTTGGCGCAGCCGAACCATGCTGGCCGCCAGGAATCTCGCGCCGAAGTCCTTGAACGCTGCCGTCGGTCCGTGGAAGAGCTCGAGGACGCCGAGCGGAGCCTCTCCCGCCAAGGGGACAACCGGGGCCGGAAAGTCGAACGCCTCGCGAGTGACCGCAGGCAACACGCTCGCAAAGGCGTCGCCCACCACGAACGGCGCCAACAGCTGTGCGGCCAGCTGCGGCAGCTCGACGAGTCCCGCCAGGGCGTCGGCATCTACGCGGGGCCAGCTGTTGGGCACGTACAAGCCGCCATCCGGCGCCAGGCCTTGAAGCAGGGCCTCGCCGAAACCGATCGAGGACTCGGCGTTGCGCGTACTCGCAAACCGCATCGGGCTGGCGGTCGGCCGCGTGGCCGAAGTCGTGACTGAGGGCGGCATCAGGCAGGTACCACTCGCGCGCCCGACGACTGGACCGCGGTGATCCACTTGTCGATCTCGATCGAGCGCCGCGCGAACTCCCGCGACATGGCGTCCAGAACCTCGGACGCGTTGGCCGAGGGTACCCAGGCGAACATCGTCGGACCCGCGCCGGAGATCGAGCAGCCGAGCGCTCCCGCGGCCATGGCGGCGCGGCGCACTTCCTGGAAACCGGGAATCAGCGCCTGGCGCTGCGGCTCGATCACGACGTCCTCGAGCGATGCGCGGATCATGTCCAGATCGTCGGTGTAGCAGCCTGAGATAAAGCCGGCGAGATTAGCCGTCTGCCACACGAAATCCGACAGATCGACCGTGCGCTTGAGGATCGCGCGTGCCTGCTTCGTGGACAGAAACATGTGGGGGTGCACGATCACGGCACGCACATCGGGAGGCACCGGAATCTGCTTCACGCGCGGATGATCGATGCCGACCGTCAGCACGAGCCCGCCGAAGAGCGAGGGAGAGATGTTGTCGACGTGCAGCGAGCCGCTGGCGACCGCCTCACCCTGCATCGCGTAGTGCAATAGCTGCAGCTTCGTACAGGGCTCCGACAGCAGCGCATTTGCCGCCACCACCGCGCCGACGGCCGAGGCGGCCGAGCCTCCGAGGCCCGATCCCAGCGGAATGCCTTTCTCGATCTCCATCGCGAAGCCGAACGGAGGGCGCAGCGCCTCGTACATGGCCAGCAGCGCCTGGCCCGCCGTGTTCTTCTGCGGCTCCAGAGGCAACTTACCCGCAACGCCCTTCACGTCGAGGATGACGACACCCGGCTCCTTGCGGCGCGCGACAGTCACCCGGTCGCCGAGCGAGTCGACGGCGAACCCAAGGATGTCGAAGCCGATCGCCACGTTGCCGACGGAGGCGGGAGCAAACGCAGTGGCTCGCTCGAGACCTGCCGGTGCGCTCACATTCGTGCTCCCAGATACGCCGCCAGGCGCAGCAGATCCGAGAAGACACCGCCGGCGGTGACTTCGGGTCCGGCACCCGGTCCCTGCACGATCAGCGGATTGTCGCAGTACCAGCGCGTTGCGAATCGCACCACGTTATCCGTGAGAGCGATGTTGGCAAAGGCGTGCTTCAGGTCGAACTCGACGACTCCCACGGAGGCCTCGCCCTTCGCCGTGATCCGTCCAACGTACCGGAGCACCTTGCCACGCGAGCGTGCGCTCTCAAATCTTTCGCGCATTGCGCCGTCGAAGCGCGGCAAGCGCGTCATGAACTCATCGATCGAGCCGCCTTCCAGGCCCTTGGGCACCAGGCTCTCGACCTTCACGTCCGCAAGCTCCAGCTCGAGGCCCATCTCGCGTCCAAGGATGATGAGCTTGCGCGCCACATCCATACCCGACAGGTCGTCGCGCGGATCGGGCTCCGTATAACCCCTTTGCCTCGCGTCGCGAACGATGTCGGAAAACGCCGTGCCGCCATCGTAGACGTTGAACAGATAGGCGAGCGTTCCGGAGAAGATGCCCTCGATGCTTGCGATGTCGTCTCCAGTCTCGCGCAGATCGCGCAACGTCTGGATGATCGGCAGGCCGGCGCCCACGTTCGCTTCGTACAGGAAGTGCGAGCCGCCCTTGCGCCGCGACTCGCGCAGGCTGCGATAGAACGCCAGGTCGGCGCTGTTGGCTTTCTTGTTGGGGGTAACGATGTGGATGCCGGCGGCGAGCCACTCGGGATAATGCCTGGCAACCTCGTTGCTCGCCGTGCAATCGATCAGCACCGTATGCGGCAGGTGCTCTACACGGATGTGCCGCACGAAGCGCTCGACATCGGCCGGGGTGTTGCTCTGCTCGTACTTCCCGCGCCAGTCGTCGTTGAGATTCAGGCCCATATCCGAGAGCAGCATCCGCTTCGTGCCCAGCAGTCCGCGAACGCGCAGATCCAGCTTGGCCTGATCGTGCAGCCGCGTGCTTTGCGAAGCGATCTGATTGAGCAGCACCCGCCCCACACTGCCCGGCCCAATGACGCCGATGGATAAAGTATGCGGCGACAGATACAACCCGGCATGCACCGCCCGCAAGGCGCGAGTCGCATGCTTGCCCTCGATTACGACGGAGATGTTTCTCTCCGAGGCGCCCTGAGCGATGGCGCGAACGTTGACGGTGGCGGTGCCCAAAGCATCGAACACCTTTCCCGAGATACCCGGCGTGCCGGCCATGCCGTCGCCGACGACCGCCAGGATGGCCAGCTCCCCATCGACGTCGACATTCTGGATCTGGCCTTCCTGCAACTCTCGCTCGAAGGCGCGACGCACGACTTCAGCAGCCCGCGCAGACTGTGCCTGAGGGACGGCGCAACAGATGGAGTGCTCGGAGCTGCCCTGCGAAATCAGGATGACCGAGATCCCCTCCTCTCGCAGCGCGCCGAACAGACGGTGCGCCGTGCCGGGGACCCCGATCATGCCCGCTCCTTCGACGTTCACCAGCGCCATCTGCTCGATGCTCGTGATGCCCTTGACGGGCAGCTTCGAAGTGGGCTGGGCGCAGATGAGCGTTCCGGGCTTCTCGGGTGCGAAGGTGTTGCGAATCCAGATCGGAATGCCACGGCCGACCGCCGGCGCCATGGTCTGCGGATGGATGACCTTGGCGCCGAAGTACGCCAGCTCCATCGCCTCGTTGTAGGAGAGCGAATCGATGATCGTGGCTTCGGGCACGCGCCGCGGATCCGCCGACAGCACGCCATCGACGTCCGTCCAGATGTGGATCTCCTTCGCGTCCAGCAGCGCTCCGAAGATCGAGCCCGAAAAATCGCTGCCATTGCGTCCGAGGGTCGTCTGCACTCCGCGCCGGTCGGAGGCGATGAACCCGGTAATGATGAGCGTCCCGTCGAAATCCCCCGGCACCTGCTCGGCCGTGTTCGCCCGGGATTCGGACCACTGAATGCTCGGCCCCAGCGGACCCCACTCGACGATGACGATGCGCCGTGCATCGACCCAGCGGATCGGACCCCTGCGGCCGCCGCGCTCCTCGAAGAACCGATGGAATAGCTTGGTGGACCAGATCTCACCGTAGCCGACGATCAGATCGCTCACGTTGCGGGCAGCCGCCCGGGTGAGCTTCACGGTGTGCAGGATCCCTTCGAGATCGTGGCAGTCGCGATCGAAGCCGGCGAGATACAGGCGGGCGGACTCGGACGACAGGACCGTCTGTGCGATCGTCGCATGTCGGGCACGCAGCGCGGCGAGCTCGGTCCGGAACGACTCGTCCTGGCGCTCGGCCAGATCGACGAGGCGCAACAGGGCATCCGTCACGCCGCGGCAGGCGGACAGGACGACGCCCAGGGGACCGGGCGGGAGGGATTCGAGGATGTCGGCAACCCGTCGGAAGCAGTCGGCGTCAGCAACGCTCGACCCCCCGAACTTGTGCACGACCCAGGGATCGTTTTTGGACATCGATGGTTTTGGAGTCAGCCGGAGAGTGGCAAAAATGCCTGGCGACTCTACTGACGCGCCTGCGGGCACGCAATCCTTGATAACGCCCGGAGGGCGGCCCCGGCGGGGCGAGGCCCGGTAGGGCCGAGTAATGACCCTGTTCTCAGGCGAGCCGCCCGCCCCAGGGCTGGCATACTAGTCGGGCGTGGAATCATCACTCGGACCCCTGCTCCCTCTGTTCGACCGCGAGCGTGCCGCCGGCCGTGCCCTGGCGGTGGGCCTGCTCGTGCACACCCTGGGATCGACCTACCGCAAACCCGGGGCGCTCATGCTCATCGCCGCCAACGGCGACTATTCGGGCCTGCTCTCGGGCGGCTGCCTCGAAGGGGACCTGCGCGAGCGCTCTTTATCCGTGATCGAGACCGGGCAGCCGCAGCTGGTGATGTACGACAATCGGGGCGCGGACGACCTGATCTGGGGCCTTGGCCTGGGCTGTGAAGGCGCCATGCAGATCCTGCTGTTTCGAGTCGGGCCGCAGACCGACTGGCAGCCGCTGGCCCATCTGGCGCGCGCTCTCGCAACCTACACTCCGACCGCCGTAGGGATCGTCTCGGAGTCCTCCAACTCCCGCATGCCGGCCGGAACGCTCGTGCTCCCCGAGCAGGCTTCGCCTGAGTTACGCACCGCTCTGGACCACGCCTCCCGCAGCGGCCGGGCGGAGTCGGTCACGGGAGAAGGCTGGAAACTGTTCGCTCTGCCGCTGTCGCTTCCGCCCAGACTGTTGCTGCTGGGCGCCGGGCCGGACGCAGCGCCGGTCGTCGATCTGGCCGTGCGGCAGAGCTGGAAGGTGACCGTCGTGGATCATCGGCCTGCGTACGCGCAAGCCGATCATTTTCCCGCCGCGGACCGCGTCATCCTGTCACGACCCGACGAGCTGTTGGCGGCGATCGACGCCTCGCATTTCTCGGCGGCGGTGGTCATGAGTCACCACCTGCCTTCGGATCTGGAGTACCTGCGCAGCCTGTCCTCGACGAGCATTCCCTACGTGGGGCTGCTCGGTCCCGCCCAGCGACGCGAGCGTCTGCTCTCCGACCTCGGCGCACCGGCCGAATCGCTACGCCCGCGCCTGCATGCTCCCGTCGGCCTGCCGTTGGGCGGGCGCACACCGGAGTCGATCGCGCTCGCGATCGTTGCCGAGATTCATGCCTTCGTGCACCTCGGCGATACGGCGACTGCCCCCCGCATCGCATGAATGAGCTCGATCTCATCCGCCGTCAGTTGCACTCCGAGCGCAGCCGAGTGCGCGAGGTCGCCCTCGCCTCCACGGCACCAGGAGCGACGACGGCGCTTCGGCAGCCTGCCGTGGACTATCTGGTCTTCGTGCTGACTCGCTTCGAGGAGCGCGATCAAATGCTGGCGGAACAGTACCGCAGCCGCCTCGCCCCATCGGATCCAGCGCGGCGAGAAGCCGACGAGATCCTGTCGCGCCCGGGTACGAGTCGCGAAGCACTTGCGACACTCGAAGCCGCGCTCGGGAGCGGCCAGGACGGCGCGACCGGCCCTCAGCTATGGATCGCGTTCGCTCAATTTGTCGAGGGACCGTGGCGCTCGAGGCGCGACGCTATCGATGCGCTGCTCGAGAGAAACACACGCGTGGCCGATTGGCGCGCCGTTTCGTTCGTCGACGCCGATTCCATTGTGGAAGAGCGTGCGCGCTATGCACGCGTACCGCGTGCCTCGTGATGGGCTCCTCCGACACTGACGACGGGTTGCACGCGATCGTACTCGCGGCCGGCGCCTCAACCCGATTCGGATCCGCGAAACAGCTGGTGCGCATCGCAGGTCGCCCGATGCTCCACGCGACCGTGACGCGCGCGGTAGAGGTGGCGGGAAACGCCGTGATCGTCGTGCTGGGAGCACGAGCGGACGAGTTGGCTCCGCTGCTGTCGCACTCGCCTGCATCGATCGTCATCAATCGCGATTGGCGCGAGGGAATCGGAAGCTCGATACGCGCAGGGGTTGCGCGTCTGCCCGCAGCCTGCTCAGGCGTGATGCTATTACTCGCAGATCAAGCCGCGGTCACAGCCGAAGACCTTCGCCGACTCGCCGGAGCATGGCGCAGGCAGACGGACTACGTCGCCTCCGCGGTCTACGGCTCGACCGTGGGTGTGCCCGCGATCTTCCCCCGCTCTGCGTTCGGCGATCTATCGAAGCTGCGCGGCGATCAGGGCGCCCGCTCCCTCATCCAGCGCAACCCGGATCGTGTCGTCCGCGTGCCGATGGAGAGTGCGGGAATCGATATCGACACGCCGGAAGACCTCCTGGCGATCGAGTCCGAAGGCACAGGTTCGCCTCCGTAAAAATCGGATAATTTCCTTATTATTGACTAACTTACGAGATAGTCTTAATATGAATTATCATGATCGACTTCGATGGTTTGTCTGCGCCACTCCCTCAGGCTCTGGCCGGCGCGCTGCGCCGCCTCGCTCAACTCGCCCACTCGGTTGCGTGGGATCAATGGGCCGCCCAGCGCCTCACGCCCACCCAGCGACGGATCCTCGAGTTCCTCGGGTCCCGACACGAGAACCTCACACTCTCGGCCGTTGCTCGCGAGCTGGGCGTCACTCCTGCCACCGCTTCTGACAGCGTCGCGGCGCTCGAGGCGAAGGGGCTGATTCGCAAGCGCCGCAGCCTCGTCGATGGACGGGCTCTGGCCCTGATGTTGACGACCGAAGGACGGCGTTCCGTTACGGAGTTGGCGGCGCTGCCGGATCCTTTGCAGGCGGCGTTCGGATCTTTGTCGGGAAGCGAGCAGGAAACGCTCTATCGCAGCGCGATGAAGATGCTCCACGACCTGCAGGAGAGCGGTGCGCTGCCGCCGTCACGGATGTGCGTGCGCTGCAAATACTTCGAGCCGTTCCGTCACGCGCAGTCAGCTACGCCGCATCACTGCAGTCTCGTGGGTGCTCCGTTGGCGGACCGGCACCTGCGGATCGATTGCCCGGAGCACGAATTCCGGGACGCGGCCCTGCAGCAGGCGGCGTGGGAGCGCTTCTCCTCAGGTCCGGGCCGTTCACCCGGCGAGGTCCAGCAGGCGCCGCGCCTGCAGCAGATGCGGACGATCAATCATCTCTCCCTCGAGGTTGAGGACGCCCGCTCCCGGTGAAGCCGCGAACGCGGCGACGATCCGGCGGGCTCGCGCAAGCTCGCTTTCCGTCGGAGTGAAGGCCGTGTTGATCGAGTCGATCTGGTCGGGATGGATCGCGAGCTTGCCCGTGAATCCATCCCGGCGAGCCTCGGAAGCTTCGCGCCGCAGCCCTTCCGTTTCGCGGAAATTGACGTAAACGCCGTCGATGGCCTGAACGCCGAGGGCAGAGGCTGCCAGCAGGCAGTGCGATCGCGCGAGCTGGAACGTGAAGGTCAATGCGCCGGCGGCGTCGAATTTGCCGCTGGCCCCGAGCGCCGCGGACAGATCCTCCGAGCCCCAGGTCAGCGCACTCACTCTCGCCGCCGCCGATGGTTCAGCGGTCAGCACGGGAGCGAAGATAGGCAGACTCAAGACCGCCTGCGGCGTCTCGGTCGCGATGACGATCAGCTTCGTCGTGCCGACCGTGCGGCCCTCCTGGGTCTCCAGCGCCGCCAGCTCGCGATCGATCTGCACGATCTCGGCGGGGGATGAGACCTTGGGCAGCACGAGCCCATCGGGAGCTCCTGCAAATACGGCCACGAGGTCCTCCAGCAGCAGCCCGCTGGAGAACGAATGCACGCGGACCCATAGCGGCTGGCGTCGCGGGGCCTGCACCAACACCTCACGAACGCGAGCACGCGCCTGCGGCAGCTGCGCCTCCGCGACGGAATCCTCGAGATCGAGAATCAGTGCGTCCGCGGAACTGGCGAGCGCCTTGGTCTGTTTGCGCTCGCTGTCGCCGGGGACGAACAGCAGCGATCGCAGCAGCGCGCTCATGCCGGCTGCTTCATCATCAGCGCGGCTCGCTTGCAGGTGGCTACCTCTTCGTCGCGCTGGTTGTACGCCCGGTGCTCGAAAGTCACGATCCCGGAATCGATGCGCGAGCGGCTCTCGCGTTTCGCAATCACAGAGGTGATGGCGCGGAGCGTGTCTCCGATGAGCACCGGTTTGGGGAACTTGACCTCATCCCAGCCCAGATTTCCGAGCGTCGTCCCGTAGGTCGTGTCGTAGACCGACAGCCCCACCAGCAGACCCAGGGTGAAGACGCTGTTGACGATGCGCTCCCCGAACGGCGTGCCCTTGGAATACTCGGCATCGAGGTGCAGCGCCGCCGGGTTCATCGTCAGCGCGCTGAAGAGCAGATTGTCCGTCTCCGTGACCGTGCGGCGCACCAGGTGCTCGAAGCGCTGCCCGACGTCGAACTGCTCAAAGTAGAGTCCTGCCATGAGTGCCCTCCTTCACCGCCTACCCTCGCTAGTTTTGCATAGGGTCTAACCAGCTAACCACACGGTATTTAGACCCGCGCAGGAGCGGCCCTATATTCATCCGGACCATGTACCAGTATGACGGCCTCGACCAGGCCCTCGTAGAGCAGCGTGTGGCCGAGTTCCGCGACCAGACGCGCCGGTATCTCGCCGGGCAGCTGTCCGAGGATGAATTCCGATCCTTGCGGCTGCGCAACGGACTCTACATCCAGCGGCACGCCCCGATGTTCCGCATTTCGATTCCTTATGGCCTGTTCAGCTCGCAACAGCTGCGCAAGCTCGGGGAGATCGCGCGCAAATACGACCGTGGGTATGCGCATTTCACCACCCGTACCAACCTGCAACTGAACTGGCCCAAACTGCCGGAGGTACCGGACATCCTTGCCGAGCTCGCGAGCGTGCAGATGCACGCAATCCAGACCAGCGGCAACTCCGTTCGCAACGTCACCGCCGATCACATGGCGGGGATCGCGAAAGATGAAGTGGACGACCCGCGCCCCTACTGCGAGATCCTGCGCCAGTGGGCCGCGCTGCATCCCGAATTCACCTACCTGCCCCGCAAGTTCAAGTTCGCCGTGACAGGCTCCGACTTCGACCGGGCGGCCTCTCTGGTGCACGACGTGGCGCTGCATCTGAAGCGCGATGCACAGGGCAACATCGGGTTCCAGGTGTTTGTGGGGGGCGGCCTGGGCCGCCAGCCCATCATCGCGCAGCTCATCCGTGAGTTCCTGCCGTTACCGGATCTCCTGGGCTATTGCGAGGCGATTCTGCGCGTCTACAACCGATACGGCCGACGGGACAACATCAACAAGGCGCGTATCAAGGTACTCGTGAAGGCGCTGGGCCCCGAGCGCTTCCGCGAGGAAGTCGAGAAGGAGTTCGAGGCGTCTCGTGCCTCCGCGCCTGTGCTCGACGCTGCGGAAGTCGACCGCGTTCGCGCTTTCTTCGCCCCCCCGCCGTACGAAGGCGATCTGACCGAAACGGATGCCGCTGCGGGCCGCGAGCTTCAGTTTCAGGCCTGGTACCGCTACAACACGCGCGAGCACAAGATTGCGGGTTATCGTGCCGTGTACGTCGCTTTGAAGACTCACGGCCAGAACCCCGGTGACATCACGTCAGAGCAGATGAAGGCGGTCGCGGACCTCGCTGACCGCGTGAGCTTCGGGCTCATTCGCGCTACGCACAATCAGAACCTGATGCTGGCCGATGTGCGCCAGAGCGACCTGTACGAGGTGTGGCAGCAGCTGCGCGAGCTGAACCTCGCCGTGCCGAACATCGGCACACTGACCGACCTCATCGCCTGCCCGGGCCTCGACCTGTGCAGCCTGGCGAACGCCGAGACATTTCGGGTGGTTCGGCAGATCCAGGCCCGCTTCAACGATCTCGACTACCTGTACGACCTCGGCAACATCGAGATCAAGATGTCCGGCTGCATGAACGGCTGCGGGCACCATCACGTCGGGCATATCGGCATTCTCGGCGTCGATAAGCATGGAGAGAGCTGGTATCAGCTCACGCTCGGAGGCTCGGTCAACGGCCATCGGACCGCGCTTGGAGAGGTCATCGGTCCGTCGATCCCGTTGAGCGAGGTCGCGCTCACCATCGAGCGCATCGTCGAGACGTATCGGAGCATTCGAGAGGACGGCGAGGAGTTCATCGACACCTACCGCCGCGTCGGCATCGGTCCGTTCAAGGAGGGCGTCTATGCGTCACATCCTGCGGCGGCGTGAAGGTATCGAAGCGCTCGTCGTTCCGTTTGCCGAGTTCCTCGGGAATCCGGCGAAGTGGCGTGCTTATGACGGACCGCTGGGCGTCCTCGTCGGTCCGACCGACAAAGTCGAGGATCTCGCCCGCGACATCGCGCGTCTGAGTCTCGTCGTCGTGGACTTTCCCACCTTCAACGACGGCCGGGGCTATTCGCAGGCACGCATCCTTCGCACGCGCCTCCATTTCCAGGGCGAGCTGCGTGCGACCGGTGTGGTCAAGCAGGATCACCTGTTCTTCATGGCGCGCTGCGGGTTCGACAGCTTCGAGCTCGCACCGGGGGAGAATGTGGAGGAGGCAACCCGCGCGCTGCGGCGCTTCACTGTCAACTACCAGCAGCAGCGTTTCAGCGCGTGGGTAACTCGATATCCTTGAACATCTCGACTACCTCCTCTGACGAGGCGGCGCGATGCGCGCGATCCACCAGGCGCCTGTCGAGATGAGGCGCCAGCAGCTGCGCGAAGTCGTACATGTATTTGCGCAGCAGCGTCCCGCGCCGGAACCCAATCCAGGTCGTGTGAGCCGCGAACAGATGCGCGGCGTCGATCGAAGTCAGATCCGGGTCATTCTCATCGACCGCCATGTGCGCCACGATGCCTACGCCGAGACCCAGCCGGACATAGGTCTGGATGACATCGGCGTCGCGAGCGGTAATGGCCACGTTCGGAGTCAGGCCGACCTTCGCGAACGCCTCGTGCAAGGAGGAAGGACCGGTGAAGCTGAACGTATAGGTCACGAGCGGGTACGCGGCCAAGGCCTTGAAGGTCAGGCGGCCCCCGGAAGCCAGGGGATGGTTGTGCGGGACGATGACAGTCCGGTGCCAGCGGTAGCACGGCAGCAGCGTCAAGTCCGAGTACAGGTGGTCCGAACCGGTGGCGATGGCGCAGTCGATCCGGTCGTGCGCAACCATCTCGGCGATCTGCTCGGAGGTCCCCTGGTGCAGGTTGAGCCGCACGTTCGGATATCGCCCACGAAACTCGCGGATCACATCCGGCAGGACATAACGCGCCTGGGTATGGGTCGTCCCGATGGACAGGCTCCCCCGCCCCTCGTCGCGCAACTCCGTAGACAGGTCCCGGATGCTCTGGGCCTCCTGCAGAATCCTCAGCGCGCGGTCGATGACCTGCTGGCCGGCGGGGGTGATGCGGGTCAGGTTGCGCCCCTCCCGGACGAAGATCTGGAAGCCGAGCTCGTCCTCGAGCAGCTTGATCTGCTTGCTCACGCCCGGCTGCGAGGTGTGCAGCTTGTGGGCGGCCGCGGTGATGTTCAGCCCGCTCTGGGCGACGGCGGCGAGGTAGCGGAGCTGGTGCAGCTTCATCCTGGGTTTCCTGGTACTGCGGCGCCCACGCCGCGGACGGCGAGACTATACAAGGCACAGACCCGGCTGTGACGGCCCTGTCACCCTTCTATAACCGCCCGTCAGTGCTTCAGAAGGAATCATTCGTTCAGCCCCCGGGAGCCCCTGGCTATAGTCGGTCGCACTATGGGAGAGCTCCTGAATCTCGATCTGGAACAGAAAGCTTCCGCGGTGCGGGAGCAGCTGTCGGCCGCCGTAAGGCAGCACGGCCGCGTGGTCTATTCCAATAGCCTGGGCGCCGAGGCGATGGTGCTGACCGATATCATCTGGTCGCACGTCCCGGAAATCGACATCTTCAGCATCGATACCGGCCGGCTGCACGAGGAAACCTACGAAGTGCTGGAGAAGCTCCAGCGGCGCTACAAGCGCAAGATCCGCGTGGTGTACCCCGATGCGCAGGCTCTGGAGAAGCTCGTAGCCGACCAGGGCGTCAACGGCTTCTATCACAGCCTGGAAGCGCGTCTGGCGTGCTGCCACGTGCGCAAGGTCGAGCCGTTCAAGCGTGCCATCGCGGGCTATTCAGCCTGGATCACCGGTGTGCGCCGCGAGCAATCCGCTACGCGAGCGCAGGCGCAGCCCACCGAGTGGGATGACGAGAACAGCCTGCACAAGGTGAGCCCTCTGCTGGATTGGACCGAAGAGCACGTGTGGCAATACATCCGTGCGCGCAAGCTGCCGTACAATTCGCTGCACGACAAACAGTTTCCCAGCATCGGTTGCTCACCGTGCACCCGAGCTATCCAGCCAGGCGAGAATCGCCGCGCGGGCCGTTGGTGGTGGGAACAGCCTGAGTCGCGCGAATGCGGCCTGCATCCGAGAGTTCGCCAAGGCGGTGCCGCCGTCGTCCAGGCCTGAGGCCGGATTGATCTCCATCAATGGACCATTTGCCGATATTCCTGCAGATGCACGGCCGCGTGGCCGTGGTCGTCGGCGGTGGGCATGTCGCGGCTCGTAAGGTCGAGCTGCTGATCCGAACCGGGGCGCGAGTCTCGGTCGTCGCTCCGGATCTCTTCGAGGATCTGCGCAGGCAGGTCGATGCCGGCTCCGTGGCACACGTCGGCACTCAGTTCGACCCTTCGCACCTGGACGCAGCGGAGTTGGTCGTCGCGGCGACGAGCTCCCGTGATATCAACGCCGCCGTGTCGCGCGCTGCCCGTGAGCGTCGAATTCCCGTCAACGTCGTCGACGACTCCGAGCTGTCTACTTTCATCTTCCCTGCCCTCATCGATCGCTCTCCGATCGTCATCGCGGTCAGCTCAGCCGGTCGCGCCCCCGTACTCGCCCGGTGGCTGCGCGAGCAGATCGAGGCGCTCCTGCCAACCCGGCTGGGTGCCTTGGCTCGCTTCATGGGAGCGCGCCGCAAAGCGGTCAAGGACGCACTACGGCCCGCGGCACGGCGCCCGTTCTGGGAGCGGATCGTGAGAGGCTTCGTCGGCGCGCGCGTTCTGGCGGGCGACGAATCAGGGGGCCAGAAGGCCTTCGAACGAGAGCTGTACGCTTCTCATCTAACGGGTGGACTCGGCGAGGTTTACCTGATTGGCGCCGGGCCCGGAGACCCCGATCTGCTGACGTTGCGTGCGCTGCAGCTCCTGCAGCAAGCCGACGTCGTGCTGTATGACCGCCTGGTTCCCGAGGCGGTGTTGGACCGCGCTCGCCGTGAAGCGCAACGCGTATTCGTGGGTAAGCAGCCCGGAGAGTCTTCTACGCAGGAGCGCATCAACCGACTGCTGATCGAGCACGCGAGACAGGGCCTGCGAGTGGCTCGTCTGAAAGGGGGCGATCCCCTCATCTTCGGACGCGGCGGCGAAGAGATCGAGGTGCTCGCCGCCCACGGCATTCCTTACATTGTTGTGCCGGGCGTTACGGCGGCACTGGGCGCCGCGGCTGCCGCCGGCATCCCGCTTACTCACCGCCAAGCGTCGCAGAGCGTCACGTTCGTCACGGGGCACGTCCTCGATGACGACACGCTCGATTGGCGTCGTCTGGCGAGCGCACATCAAACAGTCGTGTTCTACATGGGTGTGGCGCAGCTGGAGCGGATCGCAGACAAACTGCGCACGGCCGGATCAGCCGCAGATCTTCCCATTGCTCTCGTCGAACGGGCCACCCTTCCCGACCAGCGCGTGCTTCGCGGCACGCTCTCGACCATCGCCGATGTCGCAACTGCGGCCGGCGTCAAGCCTCCCGCACTGCTCATCGTGGGCGAAGTCGCCGCGTTCGTGAGCACCGAGGCGCTTCTCTCGATGGCAGTACCGGAACCCGGAGCGATTGCATGACTATCTCGGATGGATTCATCGGTTCGGTAGGCAACACGCCCCTCATCCGGCTCCGCCGGGTGAGCGAGGAAACCGGCTGCGAAATCCTCGGCAAGGCCGAGTTCCTCAATCCCGGCGGCTCCGTGAAGGACCGTGCTGCGAAGGGCATCATTGCGGATGCCGAGCGACGCGGCGCGCTACCCCCTGGAGGCACGGTCGTCGAAGGCACCGCTGGCAACACCGGGATAGGCCTCGCACATGTCTGCAAGGCGCGTGGCTATCGCTGCGTCATCGTGATGCCGGACAATCAATCGCCGGAAAAGTATCGCCTGCTGGAGATGCTCGGGGCTGAGGTCCACAAGGTCCCCACGGTCCCCTACAGCAACCCGAATCAGTATCAGAAGGTGGCGCAGCGCCTGGCCGCCTCGCTCCCCAATGCCATCTGGTCGAATCAGTTCGACAACACCGCGAATCGGCAGGCGCACGTGCAGACCACCGGCCCCGAGATCTGGGCGCAGACGAACGGCCGTATCGATGCGTTCGTGTGCGCCACCGGGACCGGAGGCACCTTCGCGGGCGTATCCGAGTACCTGAAGTCTCGCCGACGCTCCATTCGATGCGTGCTCGCGGATCCGCCGGGCAGCAGCCTCTACGAATTCGTGCGGACCGGAACGCTGAAGTCCACGGGGTCCGGCTCGATCACGGAAGGCATCGGTATCGGACGCGTGACGGCGAACCTCAAGGACGCGCCCATCGACGATGCCGTGCATATCGAGGACTCCGACTCCGTGCACTTCGTCTATCGGCTCCTCAACGAAGAAGGTTTGTTTCTTGGCAGCACGAGCGGCATCAACGTTGCCGCCGCCGTACGCGTAGCTCTGGAGATGGGCCGAGGTCACACGATCGTGACCGTGCTGTGCGATGGTGGCGCGAAGTACCAGTCCCGCCTTTTCAATCGCGAATGGCTCGAGCAAAAGGGGCTGCTCGGCTACGCCTCCGCGCCGCCCTCCGGACCTCCGATCACCCTGGAAAAGGCTCTGGTGGCCTGAGATGTCCCTGGGCCCCGAATTCGGTTGGCTCGTGGCGATAGGATTCGCCGCTCAACTGATCAACGGGTCCGTGGGCATGGGTTACGGCCTCGTGACCAGCGGTTGCCTGGCCGCTCTCGGGTTCCCTCCCCTCTTGACGAGCGCCGCCGTCCACGGCGCGCTGGTCGCAACGACTGGTGTCTCCAGCATCTCTCACGCGTGGTTTTGTAACATCGACCGCCGAGTCTTCTTCTCGTTGTTGGTACCCGGCATTCTCGGCGGCATCGTCGGCGCCAGCATCCTTGCCCACGTCCCCACTCGCATCATTCAGCCGATGGTGTGGGGCTATCTGCTCATCACATCCCTGTTCGTCCTCGGGCGCGTGATTCTGCACCGGAAGCCATTGGAAGTCGGTGCACAAGGGCGCGTGCTGGGTGCAGTGGCGGGCTTCCTGGATGCTGTCGGTGGAGGTGGTTGGGGAACGATCACCACGACCACGCTGATCGCGCGCGGCGTCCCGCCCCGCTTTGCGATCGGGACCGTGAACACGGTGGAGTTCTTCGTGACGCTGGCGATCAGCATCACGCTGTGGTTTCAGATAGGACCGGTGCGCTACGACGTGGTGTTGGCGCTGTTGATCGGCGGTGCGGCAGCCGCGCCCCTGGCTGCTTGGCTCACCAGCCACGCGCCAGCCCGAGCGGCAGCGACTGCCGTCGGGCTGGTGGTCTTCGCGTTGGGAGCCACGGGCCTGTTCGCGACGCTCACCTAGACCGTAGCGAGCTGCTCCTCGGGCCTCACCGGGGCTCTGTCCGGAAGCGACTCATCCGGCACACTGGTACCGAGAGCCGCTGCCAGCGCCTCCGAGACCCGCTCGACCCAGACGAATTCCAGCAATGCGCGTGTGCTCTGCGGAATGTCATCCAGATCGCGACGGTTGCGCGCCGGGAGAATGACCTTGCGAATACCCGCGCGGGCGGCCGCAATCGTCTTCTCCTTGATCCCTCCGACCGGGAGCACCAGCCCTCGCAGGCTGATCTCCCCCGTCATCGCGACGTCCGGCCTCACGACCTGGCGGCGCATCAAGGAGGCCAGCGAGACGAACATCGCCACACCCGCACTCGGGCCGTCCTTCGGGATCGCACCCGCCGGCACGTGCACGTGGATATCGCTGTGATCGAACTGCTTCGGATCGATCCCGAGCTCGCTCGCCTGGGCCTTCACCAGGCTGAGCGCGGCCTGCGCACTCTCCTTCATGACATCGCCCAACTGCCCTGTCAGGATCAGCTTGCCGTTACCCGGCATCCGCGCCGACTCCACGAAGAGAATGTCTCCGCCGACGGGCGTCCACGCCAGGCCGGTGGCGACACCCGGGACTGAGGTTCTCTGCGCCACTTCATTCTCGAAGCGGCCGGCTCCCAGGATCCCCGCCACGTCCTGCGCATCGATCTGCACGTTGTCCACCTTGCCCTCCGCGATGCGCACGGCCGCGTTCCTGAGCAACGCGCCGATCTCGCGCTCGAGGTTGCGGCAACCCGATTCACGCGTGTACTCGTTGATCACCCGCGACAGGGCCGCGTCGGTCACCGTGACTTGAGCATCGGTCAGGCCGTTGGCCTTGAGCTGACGCTGCACCAGGTAGCGCTTGGCGATTTGCAGCTTCTCATCCTGCGTGTAGCCGGTCAGCTGGATGATCTCCATCCGGTCACGCAACGGTCCCGGAATCGTCTCCAGCACGTTGGCGGTCGCGATGAACAGCACCCGGCTCAAGTCGAACGGCTGCGCGATGTAGTTGTCGCGGAACGTCGAGTTCTGCTCCGGATCCAGCACCTCCAGCATCGCCGAGGACGGGTCGCCCTGGTGGCTCGCATTGAGCTTGTCGATCTCATCGAGCATGAACACCGGGTTGCGCGTGCCGGCCTTGCGCAAGCCCTGCACGACGTTACCGGGCAGCGCACCGATGTACGTGCGCCGATGCCCGCGAATCTCGGCTTCGTCGTGTACGCCGCCGAGGCTCGCCCGCACGAACTTCAGACCCAACGCACGCGCGATGCTCTGCCCGAGCGATGTCTTGCCGACGCCCGGCGGACCGACGAAGCACAGGATGGGACTGCGCCCCTGCGGGTTGAGCTTACGCACCGCCAGGTACTCGAGAATGCGTCGCTTCACTTTGTCGAGGCCGTAATGATCCTCATCGAGAACGCGCCGGGCGCGCTCGATATCGATGTCCTCCGCATCCGTCTTGCTCCACGGCAACGCGACAAGCCAGTCCAGGTACGAGCGGACCATCCCGTACTCCGGGCTCGCCTCGTTCATGCGCTGCAGGCGCTTGAGCTCCTTGCGCGCGTGCTCGTCCACTTCCGCCGGCATGCCGGCTGCGGCGATCGCTTTCTCGACGCCTTCCAGCTCGCTGCTGGAGTCCTCGGACTCCCCGAGCTCCTTCTGCAGCTGGCGCATCTGCTCGCGCAGGATCGCCTCCCTCTGGCGTTCGCCGAGGGCTTCCTGGGTGTGCTCCGAGATGTCTTTGGTCAGCTTGAGCACCTCGACCCGGTGGGCGAGGAGCTTCAGCACTTTGTCCAGCCGTTCCTTGAGGTTCAGCGTCTCCAGCAGCTCCTGCTTCTCGGCAGGCTTCACGTCCATGAAGCTCACGATGAGATCGGCAAGCTGACTCGCGGAGTCGATGGATTGGATGGTGCGCGGCAGCTCCGTCGGCACCTGCGGAAGCAGGGCCAGAGCCTCGATCGCGCGTTGCTTGAGCACCTCCAGGCGCGCCTCGACCTGAGAGCCGTTGACCTCGGTCTCGGCGAGTGTCTGGATGCGCCCCGCGAGGAACGGAGTTGTCTGCACCAGCTCCGTCAGCCTGAACCGGCTCTCGCCCTGGGCCACGAGGTGGTGCGTGCCATCGGGCGCGGTCACGTAGCGAACGACGGACGCCAGCACCCCGATCTCATAGAGATCTTTGCCTGTCGGTTTCTCAACAGCGGAATCGCGCTGCAGGATCACTGCGATCTTTCTTCCCGCGCGCACTGCTTCCTGGGCCGCCGCAATACTCTCCTCGCGGCCCACGGTGATTGGCAGCACGACTCCCGGAAAGAGCACCACATTGCGCATCGGCACAATGGGGATGACGTCGGCCGGCAAAGTCGGCGACTCGCTCTGGTTCACTGAAGAATTCGTCTGTGGGCTGTCTGCCATAACCTACTCGTGTGTTTGATTGGGCGCGGCCTTGGCCAGCCGCACTTCGAGGCAACCGTTCACATACTCGGACTCCACGATCCGCAGCGGCGCTCCGCTGAGCGAGATGTGCCGTACGAAACGGCCATGTGGAATCTCGAGCCGCCGAATGAAGGCGTTACGGTGCGAAAGGCGCACCGGACGCACGGCACTCACCGTCAGCCCGTCCGAATCCAGTGAAACGTTGATTTTTCCCGGCTCCACCCCAGGCATCGCAAACTGCAGCAGGACCTCGCCGCCGCTCTCCTGTACGTCGACCGGGGGCTCCCACACCGCCGAATCGGTGCCGGGCCCCATGTAGCGGACGTACTGGCGCTGCAGACGCTCAGCCTGCTCCAGGAGCTCGCAGGCATGGGCCCACATCCACCCGAATTGACGCTCGCTCTTCATTAGCGTTTCGGCTTTCGCCGCTCCTCCCGACAGACGCCCGCAAGGGGCGTGCCCTTCGGAACGTGCGGCCGGACTGTGGGAAGTCAAGCCGGGGCTGTGGGGGAGCGACCCCGCGCCCGGGTCCGCGCGCGCCAAACCTCTGGCCCCGCGGCGGGCTCTCGTGCCAAAGTCGCGCCCACCCCAGCGTTGCGGTTGCGCTCCAGCCCATGGTCGACTCGCGGCTCACATGATCGGCTCCATCACCCCCGCGGAGATGGAAGCGCTGCGCCTGAGTCTCGAGGTGGCTGCCCGCAGCGTGCTCTTCAGCCTGCCACTGGCAGTGCTCGTGGCCTGGGTGCTCACTCGCGCGCTCTTCCCCGGTCGCAGCGTTCTGGATGCGTTTGTGCACCTGCCGCTGGTGCTGCCTCCAGTGGCGGTGGGCTATGTGTTGCTGATTCTTTTCGGCGCTCACGGCCCGCTGGGCGGCTGGCTGCGGCGGAGTTTCGGGATCGAGTTGGCGTTCAGCACGGCCGGCGCGGCTCTGGCCACCGCCGTCATGACGTTTCCTCTGATGGTTCGCTCCATCCGCATTGCCTTGGAGAGCGTGGACCGCGGGCTCGAAGCAGCCGCTCGCACCTTGGGTGCCGGTCCCCTCGATCGCTTTTTCACCGTCACCCTTCCGCTGATGTTGCCGGGCATCCTCGCCGGCGCCGTGACGGCGTTTGCTGCGGGATTGGGAGAATTCGGAGCCGTCATCACCTTCGCCTCCAACATTCCGGGGGTGACCCGCACCCTGCCGCTCGCGCTCTACACGGCGATGCAATCGCCGACCGGCGATCTGCCCGCGGCGCGACTGGCCACGATCTCGATTGCGTTGGGGGTGATCGGCCTGTTGCTGTCGGAGCTGCTCGCACGGCGCGTACGCCGACTGATGGGACGCTGATGCTGAAAGTGAAGTTGCTGAAGCGTCGCGAGGAATTCTCGTTGAGCGCGCAGTTCGAGGCACCGACTCCGGGTGTCGTGGCTCTCTTCGGCCGCTCCGGCTGCGGCAAGTCCACGCTCGTCAATCTCGTTTCAGGCTTGCTGGAGCCGGACGAGGGCTTCGTGCAGCTGAACGGTACGGTCCTGGCCGATACCCAGGCGGGTATCTCGGTGCCGGTGGAGAAGCGGCGTATCGGCTACGTCTTCCAGGACGCGCGGCTGTTTCCGCATTTCACCGTGCTCGGAAACCTCCAGTACGGTCAGAAGCGAGCGGCACCGTCCGCTCACGTCATCGAGTTCGACGACGTTGTGGCCCTACTCGGAATCGGCTCGCTATTGCAGCGACGTCCGAACCAGCTGTCCGGAGGCGAGCGCCAACGCGTCTCCCTCGGTCGCGCGTTGCTATCGCAGCCCTCGTTGCTTCTTCTCGATGAGCCGCTGGCCGCCCTCGATGCGGCCCGGCGCGAAGAAGTGCTCCCCTACCTGGAGGCCCTGCGCGACGGGCTCTCGATTCCCATGGTGTACGTGAGCCACCAGTTCGACGAGGTCCTGCGGCTGGCCACGCACGTGGTGTTGATGGAGGCAGGCAGTATCGTCGCGCAGGGCTCCCCGTCGGAAGTGAGCCTCCTCCCCCAGTTTCGCGCGATCGTCGGCCCGGAAGCGGTCGGAGCGGTGCTGGATGGGCGCGTCGTCAAAGTCGATGCCACGATTGCCGATCTGCAGCTCGGGCACGGCGTGCTACGCGTAAGTCTTCGCGACGCCCGCGTCGGCGCACTCCTCCGCGTTCAGGTTCTCGCCCGGGACGTAATCGTCGCTACGGAGCCCCCTCGTGGTCTCAGCGTTCGTAACGCGCTCGAAGGAGCGATCTCGGGATTGAGCGCCGAACAAGACGATGCCGTGCTTGTCACGGTCGACATCGGCAGCGCCACGATCCTATCCAGAGTGACGCCGGAGGCCGTCGAGGCGCTGGGTCTGAAGCCGGGCTTGAAGGTATGGGCGTTGGTGAAGGCCGTCTCGGCGCGCGGGCATGCGTTCCAACTTCGCACGCCGCCCCCTGGCGAGCGGATTTGAGTCGTCTGGAAGTCCGGCGTAGATTGAGCCTGCGGGCAGCGTAACGGTTCACTCGTCTCGCGGGGAGAGCGCCAATGAAGAGCCACTTCATTTCGGGCGGGGGCGGGATTCAGCTTCATCTGGTCGAAACCGGCCCTCTGCAGGGTCGACCGATCCTGTTCGTTCATGGCTTCTCGCAGTGCTGGCTCGCTTGGCTTCGGCAGTTGAATTCCGACCTTGCGAGCACCTACCGACTCATCGCCCTGGATCTGCGGGGTCACGGGCTGTCGGAGAAGCCCCGGGGTGCTTACGGAGATTCGCGACTATGGGCGGATGACCTCCAGGCAGTCATCCAGCACCTCCGTTTGGAGCATCCGGTACTCTGTGGCTGGTCCTATGGACCGCTCGCGATTCTCGACTACCTGCGCCACCACGGTGAGGACGAGATCGGCGGCGTCAATTTTGTCGGTGGAGTGACCAAACTCGGCAGCGAGGCGGCGGTATCCGTATTGACCCCGGAGTTCCTCGGGCTGGTGCCAGGCTTCTTTTCATCGCAGACCGAAGACAGCACGCGGAGCCTCGACACCTTGTTGACCCTGTGTCACTCCGAGAAACTCTCGAGCGTCGACCGTTACCGGATGCTGGGTTACAACCTGTCCGTTCCGCCGTATGTCCGGGAGGCGCTGTTCTCGCGCGTGCTCGACAACGACGACCTTCTGCCGCGGTTACGCAAGCCTGTACTGGTGACCCACGGCAGCGCGGATGCCGTCGTCAAGGCCGACGTCATCGATCAGCAGATGAGCCGCATCGGCTCTGTCCAGATCCGGATGATGGCCACCGGACACGCCTGTTTCTGGGACGACGCGCCTGCCTACAACAAATACCTGCGCCAGTTTGTCGAGGCTGTGGCTCACTGACTGTCCGGCACCGCCTTCTCGCTGACCATGGTCAGCACGTCGTAGGCGGCGACGCTCTCTCCCGCCTGGTTGGTGATCTCCGTGGCCCAGCGGACCTCGCCGTAGCCCGTGCCCGCGCGCAGGGACTTCTCCCTGCACGTCAACCGAACCTTGATGCGATCGCCCGGTTTCACCGGCTTGGTGAACCGCAATCCATCGATGCCGTAGTTGGCCAGCACCGGCCCGTAGGGCGCATGTACAAACAGGCCGGCGGCGGCAGACACCAGAAAGTACCCGTGGGCTACGCGACCGCCGAACAGCGGATTGCGGCGAGCCTGCTCCTCATCCATGTGAGCGTAGAAGTGGTCCCCCGACAGCTCGGCGAAACGATCGATGTCCTCCAGCGTGATCGGCCGCTCGCCGGAGTTGAAGGTATCCCCGATGCTCAACGAGTGGAAAGGCTTCTGGAACGGATGGATGCCAGGGTCCAGCTGTCGTGCACCCTTGGCCCAGCGGCGGGTGACGGCCGTGATGACATCCGGAGTGGCCTGGACGGCGGTGCGCTGCATGTAATGCATCACCCCGCGAATTCCGCCCATCTCCTCTCCTCCACCCGCGCGCCCGGGCCCGCCATGCACCAGGTGAGGTAGCGGAGATCCATGGCCGGTCGACTCTTTGGCGCAGTGTCGATTGACCACGAGCAGCCGACCGTGAAATGGGGCGAGTCCCACGATGACGTCTGCGGCAAAGGCTTCATCGGCCGTGAATACGGAGCTGACGAGGCTTCCGCCGCCACGGCGCGACAATGATAGAGCGTCGTCCGTACTCTCGTAGGGCACGACCGTGCAAACGGGACCGAATGCCTCCACCGAATGAATCTGAGTGGCAGACCTTGGGTCCTTGCAATAAAGAAGCGCGGGAGCCACGAAGGCGCCCTTGGCGCTGTCCGCGCCAATCACGTTGGAGGCCTTGCCGTCCAACACCGTCTGCGTTTCCTGTTGCAACTTCGAGAGCTGCGCGAGGACCTCCTGACGTTGGCCCGCGGAAGCCAGCGGTCCCATTCTGACCTGCTCGAGACGAGGATCTCCGATGGTAGTCTTCGCCAGTACGGCACGCAGAGCATCCAGTACTTCAGAGGCGCGGGCGGCCGGAACGATTGCCTTGCGAATCGCCGTGCACTTCTGACCCGCCTTGACGGTCATTTCCCGTGCGACTTCGCGCACGAACAGCTCGAACTCCTCGGAGCCGGCGACCGCATCGGGCCCCAATATCGAGGAGTTCAGCGAATCGGTCTCTGCGGTGAAGCGGACGGCATTGGCGATCACAGCCGGGTGCGTCCTGAGCCGTTGCGCCGTGCTCGCCGATCCGGTGAAGCAAACCACATCCTGGCACGTGAGGTGCTCGAAAAGATCCCCCGTGCTCCCGCAGATCAGCTGGATCGAGCCCTCCGGCAGAATCCCCGAATCGACGATTCGTCGAAACACCTGCTCGGTGAGATAGGACGTCACCGTGGCCGGCTTGACGATGGCGGGTACGCCCGCCAGCAAAGCCGGAGCGAGCTTCTCCAGCATCCCCCACACCGGGAAGTTGAAGGCATTGATATGAACCGCCGCCCCTTCGAGGGGAACGCAGATGTGTTGACCGACGAACGTGCCGGTTTTTGAGAGCGCCTCCAGAGAGCCGTCGATAAAGATGCGGTCGTTCGGCAGCTCGCGAGTCCCCTTGCTCGCATACACGAATAGCGTGCTGATCCCCCCATCGATGTCGATCCACGAATCGCTCCGGGTCGCGCCGGTCGCGTAGGAAAGGGAATACAACGCGTCCTTGTGCTCTGCGAGGTACTTGGCGAGCGCCTTGAGCAATGCCGCACGCTCATGGAACGTCAGTGCGCGCAGATTGGCACCGCCGACGCTGCGTGCGTACGCGAGCATCGAAGCGAAATCGATCCCTTCCGACGAGGCCTGGGAGATCACCGCTCCAGTAGCTGCATCGTGGAGATCGACGAAATGACGGCGGCCGCTCAGCCACCGGCCGGCAACAAAACTCTCCAGGAGTGCCATGGCTAGCGCCCCACGAAGCGCGGCGCGCGCTTCTGTGTGAACGCGGCAACGCCTTCGGCATAGTCGGCGGTTCGGCCGAGCTCCCGTTGATAATCGCGCTCGACGTCGAGTTGCTCCTCCAGCGTCCGCGCCCAGCCTTCGTACATCGCCTGTTTGGTCCGCGCGATGCCCAGAGTGGGCGCTTCGGCAAGTTGCTTCGCAAGAGTGTCGACCACTCCGGTGAGCTCGGCGTCCGCGACGCATTTCCAGATCAAGCCCCAATCGGCCGCCGCCTCGGCTCCCAGCTTCTCTCCCAAGAGAGCGAGGCCCATCGCGCGTGCGTTGCCGACCAGCCGCGGAAGGAACCAGGTCCCACCCGAGTCGGGGACGAGGCCCAACCGGGAGAAGGCTTGAACGAACGTCGCGGACCGGGCGGCAATGACCATATCGCAGGCCAATGCGATGTTGGCG
>Ga0070681_10000637_pt1 | contig 28867 bp, 27 predicted proteins | sample KBSC83BmetaG_FD_65650 | JGI IMG/M metagenome (GOLD analysis project Ga0070681, IMG submission 65650) | Corn rhizosphere microbial communities from Kellogg Biological Station, Michigan, USA - KBS C8-3B metaG | ecosystem: Host-associated > Plants > Roots > Rhizosphere | place: USA: Michigan...
CCAGTCGGGATGGATATTGGCTTCCGCAAGCGCCTCGTAGACGCCTCCTTGATATGCGCCGAGAGCACCGCCGCCTTGCAACAGCAAGGTAACGCACTCGAACGGCAGCCGTCGTTCCGCGGTCATGAGGTGTGGTCGATGCTGGAAATTCACTTCGTGCTCTCTTTCTGACGAGTTCGGACCATTCTCGCGCTTGTCGATTCTGATCCTGCTCGCGCGCTCTCCTCGGGTGCGAGAAGGCTAGTTGACATTCTGATTGACGAACTAAACTATACTGTATAGTTTGGATAAATCACGAGCCGGGCACGCTTGTCAAGTGGAAGGGCTCACGCGAGCCGCTCAGCTTTCTGTGAGTGCGGCAAGCCGCTGAAATCCCGGCTGCCTACGCAGGCCCGCTTCGGAACGAAACCCAAGATCAACCAGAGGAATGATCAGATATAATTTCGAAAACCAGACGTCGCTGTATCGCAGTGGTGGCAACATTGCTTTGTGCGACACCCGTCGCCGCGCAGGAGAATCGCGGCACCGCCGAGCAGAGGGCCGCCTGTGCGCCCGACGCCTTCAGGCTCTGCGCTGGCTACATTCCCGACCCTACCAGGGTCGAGCAGTGCCTGAGGCAGAACAAGTCCGATCTAAGCGATGCCTGCCGATCGGTTTTCGAACAAAGCGCCGGCCCGGTGGCCAGCAGAAGCAAATAACTGAATCGGGCTGCCCATAGGCACACGACCGGAATCTGGCGCGAACGCGCAGAAGCGCCGCGTGAGCAGCAACAAGGAGTTTATAAGATGGATATGTTCTACATTCCCGCACTTGCGTCGTTTTCGGGATCGGCTTCCGGAACGCTGGCATCGATTGTCACCGGCTGGGTGACCCAGCGTCGCAAGGACCGCGTCCGTCATACGCTGCGGGCTACGTCCCAGCGTGAGGAGCTCTACAAGAGCTTCATCGAGGAAGCATCGCGTCTATACGCCGATGCACTTGTCAACGACAAGTCCGAGGTTTCGAAGCTTGTCGATCTCTACGCTCTCATCGCCCGCATGAAGATTCTCTCCAGCGATGCCGTGATTGAAGCGGCCGAGAAGGCGGGTCGCTTGATCCTTGAAACCTATCTGTCCCCGAACAAGACATTCGTCGACCTGCCCGACCTGATCAACGAGATGGACCCGCTGCGCGATTTCAGCGAAGCCTGTCGCCGTGAGCTGCAGTCGGCAGATCGGCGCTGAGACTGTCACCATGCCCTTATTGAGGGTATTTCTGATGGGTGGAAAGCTTGCTTCTCGCTGCGCCGCTCGCCGCGAACTGGTGCATCTCCGCGCCGATCGGCGCTGCGGCGCGCAACGGCGCGAGAGCCTCACCTTCCCCAATCCGCTTCACAAGCCGCCAGGAAGAAGCTGACGCGTTCGCGCACGAATGCCGGCAACTCACTGCGCAGTTCTTTCGCGCCCTCCCCCATTAGCGCTCGCATCAGCATGGGAAGCAGAATGAGGTCCATGAAGATTTGCGCGGTGGCGAGGCTTCGTTTGCCGCTGAAGGGTCCCTTGGAGCCGCGCGAGAGCGTGTGGGTAGCATCGGTCAGGACATGGGAAACGGCAGCCGCTGCCTGGTCGCGCCCGGCCTCGTGAACATGGCGGCTCAAGGCCGGGAATCTCTCGGCTTCAGCAATTGTTGCGCGCGTGATGCCAAGCGTCTCCTCGATAAATCGTTCGACGACCTCGCTGCCGAGGCTCGCGAGCTTGTCCTGCACCGTGCGTCCCTTGGGCTCAAAGCCCTCGAAATTCGTCAGCCCCTCGAGGACGCGGGCGACAACTGCCTCGAAGAGCGCCTCCTTCCCCGGGAAGTGAGCATAGATCGTCGGCTTGCTTGCCGGCGCCACCTCCGCGATCTCATCGAGGCTGGCGCCTTGATAGCCCTTCTTGAGAAATACCCGCTGAGCCGCATCGAGGATCCGCGCTTTGACGTCGCCCGCCAGGTCTTTGGGCGGCCGTCCTTGGCGCGGCCGTTTCGAATCGCTGTGTTTGCTCACCATCTGCTTTCACCCTTGCATTCACGATGCCGCGAGCGGCGAAGCTCGCTGACAATGACGACTTGACACGTGACCGATCAAAGCGCAAGTAAAATAAACTATACAGTATAGTTTATATCTGGAGAACCGCTGTGTCTCATGCCATCTCGCATCCGCCCGCCCTGGAGGGAAGAACCCTGCTGGACGAACTGAACCACCGCATCAAGAACGAACTCGCCTCGATCATCAACCTCGTCTCTTTCAAGGCGATTTGGACGGACAACGCCGACGCCAAGGAAGAACTGAGCAATGTCGTCGACTTGCTCCATCAGCATGTCGAGGTCCACAACATTCTGACCATGCCGGATCGCGATGCGTTGGTCGACGCAGGCGACCAGCTTCGCAAGCTTGGCTTGGCCGTGTGCCGGTGCAAGCTCGACCGCATGAATATCCACCTTCTGTTGTCGATCGACACATTGCCGCTGGAATCGGAGCGGTGCTGGCGCCTGGCACTGGCCGTCTACGAGCTGATGACGAATGCGGTCCGGCACGCCTGCTTCGACGGCCGCGACGGCGAAATCAAAATCAAGCTCATGCGCGCCGGTTCCTGGGTGAACTGCCGAGTCACCGATAACGGATCGGGCTTGGCAAGGATCAAGCCTGGTCGCGGCCTGCGGATCGTCGGCGATCTGGCAAAAAGCATGGGTGGCCGGATGGGTCACACCTTCGGCACAACATCGACCTCGTTCGTCCTGGACTTCCCTTTGACGCAGCGCGAGCAGCACGCCAACCGCGCAATCGTCGCCCGCCGCCCCAGAACCGGTCGTCGATTGAAGACCATGCCTCCGCGGCCCTCGCTGCCAGTCGCGGGCGAACGGACAAATCCCCTAACCGTGCAGCCACAGTTCTAGACCCGAAGGATATACACAATGTCGCGAAAGACTCTTCTCACCCTGTCCGCGAGCATATTGCTCGGAGCCGTCATCGCAGCGCCCAATGCTGCACTGGCGCAGTTCGGCCCTCCCCCGGGTCCTCCGCCCATGCTCGCTGGTCCTCCTCCCGGCCTCGCTGCCGGGGGTCCTCCTCCCGGTCTAGGCGTCGGCGGTCCTCCCCTCGGTGGTCCTTCGGCCGGACCTGTCGCTGGCCTTCCGCCCCGTGGGGGCGCGGGCGCACCTCCGCGTGACATCGCCGGTGGTCCGCCTCGTCTCGACGGTGCTGGCGGATTGCATGGTCTCGAGCGTGGCGGCCAGGCCAATTTTCGCGGTGTCGAAGGTCGCGCCGCGGCCTACAGCGCTAACAGCTACACCCGCAACGGTTATGCGAGCTATGGCCGTGGCTACCGGCACTGGCCCTACGCGGCGGCTGCGGCTTATGCCTATGGCGGATCCTATGCCTCCTCCGACGACGGTTGCTACTACGTGTCCACCTATAGGCGATACGGCACCAGACGCGTTCTGGTGTGTCATGGAAACTGATTGAGGCGGACGGCCCTTTGGCGCCCTGGTTTGCCCGGGGCGCCGGCCTTTTTTGGCCGAACGCAATTTGCCTGCAAAGGCCGGTTTTCGGTCCTTGACAACCTCATAAATAAACTATACGGTGTAGTTTGATTACTCCAGGAGAGCCGTCGTGCACCGTTCCATCCATCGCCCGCCCGTGTCGGCTAATCCGAGCCCTCTGCGCGCCGTATTCGCGCTCGCCCTGCTGGCGGCGCCGCTTGGCGCCTGCAATGACCGCTCCGCCACTCCTGTCGAGCGCGCGGCAGTGGTGCACACCGAGCTCGTGCAGCCGCAGGATGGCCATGCGGCCATAACACTGACCGGCGAAGTCCAGGCCCGTTTCCGCGCCGACCTCTCCTTTCGTGTGAGCGGGCGCGTGCTTGAGCGGCTGGTCGATGTCGGCGCCCACGTCAATGCCGGCGACCTCCTGGCCCGGCTCGATCCGGCCGAGCAGCAGGCCGATTTTGACGCCGCGACCGCGGCTGTGGCCGCGGCGGAGGCCCAGCTCCGCGTGGCGCAAGCGACCTTTGACCGGCAGAGCAACCTCCTGTCGAGCGGCTTCACCACCCGCGTCGCCTACGACCAGGCGAAGGAGCAATTGCGAACCACACAAAGCGCGCTCGAATCGGCAAAAGCGGAGCTGGGAACGACCCGCGAGGCGCTTGGCGATACCGAACTGCACGCCCGCGCGGCGGGTGTGATTACAGCGCGAAGCCTCGAGGTCGGGCAAGTCGTGCAGGCGGCGCAATCGGTTTTCACGCTGGCGCAAGATGGCGAGCGCGACGCGGTCTTCGATATCCCTGAATCCATGTTCTTGGGCGACATGGAGGGAGGCCGCGTTTCGCTGGCGCTGGTCTCGGGTCCTGACGTCTCCGGCGTCGGCTACGTCAGGGAGATATCGCCTGCCGTCGATCCCAAGAGCTCCACGGTTCGCGTGAAAGTCGCGATTCAAAATCCGCCCCCTGCGATGACGCTCGGAAGCGCCATTGCTGGCACCGCCGGGACAAAGCCCACCACGGAGATCACCGTGCCGTGGACCGCCCTAACGGCAACGGGCTCAAGGCCGGCGGTCTGGATCGTCGACCCCAAGACAAAGACGGCGTCGCTGAAGCCGGTAACTGTCGGTGCTTACGAAGCCGGAGCAGTGCTGATCAAGGAAGGGTTGGAGGCCGGAGACCGCGTCGTCATCGACGGCGGCAAGCTGCTGAGCTCCGGCCAGCCCGTGACATTTGCTGGAGATCGATCATGAGAACGCGGTTTTTTGTCGTCGCAGGCGCCATCGCTTCGGCGTTGGCGATGGCCGGATGCAAGCAGGAGGCGAAGGTGCCGGAGCCCGTCCGGCCTGTGCTGTCGGCCGTCCTGCAACCAGCCGCATCCGACAGCACGGTGGCGGTCGGAACCGTCCAGCCTCGTTACGAAACGAATCTCGGTTTCCGCGTACTGGGACGCGTCATCGCGCGTCCAGTCAACGTCGGAGATCTGGTTGGCGAGGGGCAGACCGTTGCGGCAATCGATCCCACCGCCCTTGAGCTCGCCGTGCGGTCAGCGAAAGCGGACCTTTCCAAAGCCCAGGCGCTGCTTGAAAACGCGATCGGGACCGAGGAGCGGAAAAGGGCCCTGATCAAGAGCGACGCCACGACGAGGCAGACGCTTGATGACGCAGAGCAGATGCGCGCCGGCGCTCAAGCATCGAGCGCCCGCGCCCGTGCGAACCTGGCCAAGGCGATCGAGCAGCTGGGTTACGCCCAGGTCAAGGCAGACTTCGCGGGCGTCGTCACCGCCGTGAGCGCCGAGCTGGGACAAGTCGTGTCGCCCGGACAGAGCGTCGTGACCGTGGCGCGACTGGACGCACGGGAGGCCGTGGTCGATCTCGGCCCGGATTTTCCCGTGCCCTTGACCGTAGGTTTGGGATTCACCATCAGCCCGCAGCTGCTTCCTGCCGTTCAAGTCCATGGCCGAATTCGCGAAATAGCACCGCAGGCCGATCAAGTGACGCGCATGCGCCGCGTTCGCATCGCCTTGAATGATCCGCCCGAAAGCTTCCGGCTCGGAAGCACCATCACGGCGAGGCTGAGCAACGATCCCAAGCCAGTTCTCCGCGTGCCCGCCTCCGCAGTCCTCAAAGAGGGCGCCGAGACTTTCGTCTGGGTCATCGACCCTCCCACGAGCAGGGTTTCACTGCAAAAGGTCGACCTCTCCAAGGACGAAAGAGGCATCCGGGTCACCGGCGGTCTCACTGCGGGAGCGCGCATCGCAACTGCCGGAATCCACAGCCTCAAACAAGGACAGCAAGTCCGCATCGAACAGGACGCCACGCCATGAAAACCTTCAACCTTTCCGACTGGGCCCTCGGGCATCGTTCGCTCGTCTGGTATTTCATGATCGCCTTCATGGCGGCAGGTCTCTTCGCCTACCTGCAGCTGGGGCGGCAGGAAGATCCTGATTTCACCATCAAGACCATGGTGATTGGGGCACAATGGCCGGGCGCTTCGCCCGAGGAAATGACGCGCCAGGTCACCGACAGGATCGAGAAGAAGCTCGAAGAGCTGGAGTCGCTCGACTATACCAAGAGCGTTACTGTTACGGGCCAGACCACCGTTTTCGTCTATCTGCGCGACACAACGAAGGCCGCCGACGTCGCCCCAACCTGGGCGCGCGTGCGCAACATGATCGCGGACATCAAGCGCGATTTCCCGCAAGGCGTGATCGGGCCGGCCTTCAACGACCGCTTCGGCGACGTCTTCGGCAACATCTACGCTTTCACCAGCGACGGCCTGAGCCAGCGGCAATTGCGCGATCAAGTCGAAGACATTCGCGCAAAAGTCCTGACCGTCCCGAATGTCGGCAAGGTCGACATTCTCGGCGCGCAGGACGAAATGATTTTTCTGGAATTTTCGAGCCGAAAAATCGCGGCCCTCGGACTCGATACCCGTTCCATCGTCTCCTCGCTGCAGGCGCAAAACGCCGTCGCGCCCTCGGGCGTATTCCAGGAGGGGCCGGAGCGTATCAGCGTGCGGGTCAACGGCCAGTTCGCATCCGAGGAAAGCCTGAAGGCGATCAATCTCAGGATCAACGACCGGTTCTTCCCGCTGACGGATGTGGCAACCATCACGCGCGGCTACGCCGATCCGCCGACGACGCTGATTCGCTTCAACGGCGAGCCCGCCATCGCACTCGCGATCGGGATGAAGTCGGGCGCGAACCTGCTGAAATTCGGCGAGGCGCTGAAAGAGGAAATGTCGAAAATCCTGGCCGAGCAGCCGATCGGCCTGGAAGTCCATCTCGTTGCTGACCAGCCCGTTATCGTCGAGCACGCCGTGTCCGGCTTCACGGAGGCCCTGTTCGAAGCGGTGGTCATCGTGCTTGTGATCAGCTTCCTGAGCCTTGGCCTTCGCGCCGGCCTCGTCGTTGCGATCGCGATCCCCCTGGTTCTGGCGATCACGTTCGTGGTGATGGAGTATGCCGGTATATCGCTGCAGCGCATTTCGCTCGGCGCCCTGATCATCGCGCTCGGCCTTCTGGTCGACGACGCCATGATCGCCGTTGAAATGATGGTGGCGCGACTGGAAGTGGGCGATCCCCTGGAGAAGGCCGCAACGCACGTTTACACCTCCACAGCCTTTCCGATGCTGACAGGAACCCTAGTCACCGTAGCCGGCTTCATCCCGATTGGGCTCAACACCAGCAATGCCGGCGAATTTACCTACACCTTGTTCGTGGTCATTGCTGTCTCATTGCTTGTGTCATGGATCGTCGCGGTGCTCTTCACGCCCTTGCTTGGCGTCATGATCCTGCCCGCCAGGATCAAAGGGCATCATGAATCCAAAGGCCGGCTTGGGCGGACGTTCGCCCGCCTGCTTCTGGTTTGCATGCGTCATCGCTGGGTCACCGTCGGGGTGACGGTCGCGGCCTTCGCACTAGCTCTGTTCGGCATGAACTTCGTGCAGCAGCAGTTCTTTCCGTCGTCGGACCGTGCCGAACTGGTCATCGACTGGAACCTGCCTCAGAACGCCTCGATAGCCGAAACCAATGCGCAGATCGCCCGCTTCGAGCGTGAACAGCTACAGGCCAATCCCGCCGTCGAGCACTGGTCGACTTATGTGGGAACCGGCGCCCCGCGATTTGTGCTGTCGTTTGACGTACAGACCGCGAACACCTGGTTCGGCCAGATCGTCGTCGTCACCAAGGGCGGCATTGCCGCGCGTGATGGCGCCAAGACGCAATTCGAAACCTATCTGAAGAAGACATTTCCCGGAACGGATACGTTCGTCAAACTGCTCGAGGTCGGACCGCCGGTCGGACGTCCCGTGCAGTATCGGTTGAGCGGGCCCGACATCGCCAAAGTGAGAGAATTGTCCCAAAGCCTCGCCGGTATCGTGCGCGCCAATCCGCATCTCGATCATGTCGTGTTCGATTGGATGGAGCCCGCCCGCGTCGTCAAGGTCGATGTGTTGCAGGACAAGGCACGCCAGCTTGGCGTGAGCTCGGAGGACATTGCGACTACCTTGAATGGCGTCCTTGCCGGCTCCTCGATGACTCAGGTGCGCGACAGCATTTACCTCGTGAATGTGATGGGCCGCGCGACCGCACCGGAGCGCGCATCAATCGATACGTTGCGCGACCTGCAATTGATCGGCTCGGGCGGTCAATCGGTTCCGCTCGGCGCGGTGGCCACGTTGCGCTACGAAATCGAGCAGCCGACAATCTGGCGACGGTCACGTATCCCTACGATAACACTCAAGGCAAGCATCCTCGATACCGTACAGCCGAAGACAGTCGTGGATCAGCTCGCGCCAAAAGTGGGCGAATTCGCAAAAGGACTGCCGACCGGATACTCCATCAAGATCGGCGGCTCGGTCGAGGAAAGCGCGAAGAGTCAGGCTCCGATTGCGGCAGTCGTCCCGCTCATGCTTTTCATCATGGCGACCATCCTGATGATTCAGCTGCAGAGCTTTCACCGGCTGTTCCTGGTGTTTGCGGTCGCCCCCCTCGCCCTGATCGGCGTGGTCATGGCCCTGCTGCCAAGCGGGGCTCCTCTCGGCTTCGTTGCGATCCTAGGCGTACTGGCATTGATCGGCATTCTGATCCGCAATTCGGTGATCCTGATTGTTCAGATTGAACAGCTGAAGGAGGAAGGACGGCCTGTCTGGGACGCGGTCGTGGAAGCAACCGAGCACCGCATGCGGCCAATCATGCTGACCGCGGCTGCCGCAAGTCTCGCCCTCATCCCGATCGCTCGCGAGATTTTCTGGGGACCGATGGCTTACGCGATGATGGGCGGCATCATCGTAGGCACCGTGCTGACGCTTTTGTTCCTGCCGGCGCTGTATGTCGCTTGGTTCCGGATCAAGGAGCCGGCGCCCGCAACGGATAACACGCACGAAAATCCGCTTGCCCCCGAAATGCAAGCTGCCTCTTCAACTGATGCGCCCCCTCAGCGCCAACTGGAAAATGCTTAGGAGCCAATATGAAGCAAGTTCTCAGCGTCTTTATGTTCGGAATCGGAGCGTTGTTCTTCCTTGCGTTCTTTACCACTCTCAAGCCGACTGCCGTCACTGCGGCTTCGGGGCCGGGCGAACCCGGCCAGTGCAGCACGAAAGCTCTGCCTGCGCTCGCCTGCCGATCACTGACACTTGCCACAGCGTTGTGGCCTGAGGTCTTGCGGCACAAGTGACCAGCGCAGCCCAAGGCTCGGGGCGCCAGATCCCTCTACGAATGCACGTGCCCTGCGGCGAAGCTGCTTCCCTAATGTCCATTACTCAAACCCAACGCTGATCTCATGAATCTAACAAGCCGTCCAATTGGTGTGATGCTGTGGAAACAAACGTTGATCGGGATTCTCCTGCTGTCCCTCGTGTTTGTCCCTCACCCCGTCATGGCTGGACTCGACGATGGATCGTTGAACTCCACCGGCCAACGCACGCCACTTCATCGCGAGACGGACGCGGTTTCGGATCAACGGTTCCTTGCGGCGTTTCTTGCGGCGCCGATCTCACTCATAGAGGCGATCGGCATTGCCGAACGATTGCACACGGGGTCCCGGGCCGCCGCGATATCGTTCGATACATCGGACAATCCCTTTTATCGGGTGACGACCGTCAAAGACAAAGAGATATGGGAAACCGTTGTTGATGTTTATACGGGGCGGACCGTCGGACCCGAGACGTCGCGGAGCCTGAACGAGCTTGAAAAAGAAGAACGGGACAGCATCAACGCATTGAGAGCGGTCAAACAGGAGCTATCGGATGCCGTGGCGATCGCTGAGAAAGCCACAACCGGAAAGGCCATCAGCGGAGCTCTGGTGAAGGAAGGTGATCAGCTCAATTTCGTCGTCGTCGTGCTAAGCGATGACGACATGAAGGAGGTTTTCGTCAAACCGTCACGCACTATTTCAAAACGTCAGCCGGCCACGGCTCGCAAGAAGTGAAGCGGATTGCAAACTGCGGCTGACGTCTCGGGGAGCAGCGCAACTGCTGGACAGTCAGGCGCGAACAACCCGATGCGGTCTGAATGGCTTCATCGAGCGCCTTGGACTCTGGCAACGCGCGCTCGATACGTTAGGGCTCCTTCGCAGCCATGTCCGCTTTGGGTCAATCGCGTCGGTTTGATCCTTAGCCGGTGACTTCCGGACCACCCCAATCAACGGACATCGCAAGGCCGGCTCGACACGTCTGTTTCGTGCCAGGCGCGGTAATCAGGACATTAGGTTCCAATTACATCATACGAACACACAAGCACCGCCCAAGGAACAAGCGGGAACTGCGTTCTCGGAGCAACCATCGTCAACGCGCAACGTTGATACACTGTTAATCAACCAAGGACTTTCAAATGTCGAATACAAACCAGAATAGCGCAAATCGGAATTTATCGCAGCAGCAGGACAGCAGAGAACAGATTGATGCCGCTGCTGCATCGATGAATTCCTTCCCCGGCGGCTTTCACGCGATTGCCACAGCTTACAGCGACTACACCAAGAAATCGTTCGAAGACACAAGGTCGTTTGTCGAGAAGCTCTCAGGCGCGAGGTCGGTCGACAAGGCGATTGAAATTCAAACTGAATTCGCAAAGTCGGCTTTCGAGACGTTCATGGCCGAGTCGCAGAAGATTGGCGCGTTGTATCGCGACCTTGCCACGCAATCCTATAAACCATTCGGTGGTTTTCTTGCCAAGGTAACCCCGACAAATTGAAAAGTCTTACCCCTCGCGGTGTCAGCGCAAAATTGCCCTGCTCATCGCGGGGCTTTGTCTTTATCGCAGCCGAGAGCCTGCACCTGCAGTTTCACGAGGAGACATCATGTCCAACGTTAATCCGCCTTTCGAAAATCTCTCCCTAGATCCAGCGGAGACGATCGCAGTGAAGGAGGCCTACGACCTGGCATGTCGAACGCTTCAGAACATCGGCCAACTGGAAGTGGATCGCGAAATCATCGCCCGAGGAGTCTTGCGAGCCGCAAAAACCGGCGAGCGGGACGCCAACACACTATGCGAGCGTGCCATCCATGGATTGACCGCGTTCGATTACCGGCAGCATGAGCACAGCGCCTGTGCTGACGACGGATCCCATTCATCTTCGTGACTTTGGAACGGACCTGCCACGGCGCCCTGTCCAGAAGGCGCCGCGGCTGGCGGGTCGATTAGGTGGCCGGCTGCGCGACCACTTTGGTGACCTCGAGATCGGCCGTCAGCGTCTTGCCCTTGGTTTCCGGCCCGAGCAGCACGGAGATCACGACTAGGACCAGGAAAAGTATCGTGCTGAGCATCATCGGCATACCGTCTGAGCGAACGATCAGATCGGTGTTGTCGTGCATGCGGACGCCGGCCCGGCTTTTCGTTGCCCACGCGCTGTTATCCGCTCGACCATCATCGAAACGGAGGCGCACATGGCGGAACCCGCCGCTTTCACACCCGGTCCAGTAACCACGGTCACCGCGCAAGCGCCGTTTAGCGCTGGCGTCCACCTCCAGCCGCAGTTCGACGTGGTCGATCTTCTGCCGCCCGCCGCCGCCGAACGGCTGCGGAGGCTGCGCCAGCGATCCAGTGATGCGAACAAGCTCATTCCGCCGTTCGCCGACATTCAGGATGCGAGCGCGCTGAAGCAGGATGCGGAACGTGCGTTGAGGCGGCTGGTCGATCACCCAAGTCAAGGCGGCTTCAACTTGCCGGAGACCGACAACCGCGTCGTCCTTGCCGAGCAGCATCTCGCGAGGGTCACGGACGACTTTAAGAGGATCAAGCAACGCAATGAGCAGCGGTCACAGGCCTGGCAAGCGGTGTCCGGCGCGCTGGCTACCTGCGAGAGCTGGCTGCGCCACGGCGTGCCCGGCAATTGCAAGCTCGAAGCGGTCGAAGTCGAGCCGCCGAAGCTGAACAAGGGCGAGAGCGTCACGGATGGCATCGAGCGCTTGCGCCGACGCGGTCGCGAGTTGCGCGCCGACTTGCACAGGATCGCGAGCGCGCCGTTCCCATCGAGCTACGTCAAGGCGCAGATGCGAGCGCAGGTCGAGGCACTGGCGATGCAAGGTGCGCCATCGGCGTCATCGTTGATCGAGCATGATGGCAAGATCGAGTTTCAAGCGCAGCGCGTGACATCGGAGGTTCACGCGGAGCGGAGATTACTTGCATTCACCGAGGTGCCTGACGCGGTCGCACTGGTCGCGTGGCTGCACAAAGACGCATTGATCGCCGCATTGGACCGCGAGATTGCCAGCGAAGCCGATGATGCTGCCGCGCTGTCGCACGAAGCGCGGCAACAGCGCGAAGCCGAGGCGATGGGCGATCTGCTCGACATCGAACGGCAGGAAGCGGCGCTGGTTTGGCTTGCGCAGTCGCAACGTCTGCCGGTCGAGCATCGGGCCGACTGCTCGCCGCTCGCATTGCTTGGCCTGCAGTTGATCACGGCACCGCGTGCGACCAGCGGACCCGCCGCATCGTCGCCGCTGCATGCTTTCGATGTCGTCGGTGGGAAGCGATGAACACGGATCGTGCGGTCGGAGGCTAAACCCTGCCAAGACTAACCCCAGGGGCATGCACGGGCGCGGAAATGGTTCGGCGGCGTCGGCACCATCCATCGAGCCTTGCATCCGGCCCGCCATTTTAACCAGGGCGTGAGAGTCTTACCCCGGGCCGAGGCTGCCCCTCTCCAGCCCGTCTCGCGTCCGCGCGTCACCCCCGCAAGTGTAACCTTATCCCACCTGCCACTGACCGGGGGGCTGGGGGCTCGACTAGAGTACACCAGATAGATGTTGAAACATCCGTTCTCAACCTTGACGTAGCGCCGACCCGGATGGGAGGGTTAGACAATTTGCAACACGCTCCTGGCCCAACTCCCGCCCCGTGAAACCTCACCTCCAGAGATTTATTGACGACTACTTGGCTGAGCTAGTCGAAGGAAACGCCGCAATTTTCGCCGGTGCAGGCCTTTCGGTCCCGGCCGGGTTTGTAGACTGGCGCACCCTGTTGCGACCGCTCTCAGAAGACCTCGACCTCGATATCGACCTAGAGACTGATCTCGTCGCAGTTGCCCAGTTTCACGTAAATGCGAACGGTCTGAATAGGCACAAGCTCCACAAGGCGCTTCTCGAAACCCTGTCGAAAGATGCCAAGCCCACTAAGAACCATCGGCTCTTAGCCCAACTCCCAATCACGACGTTTTGGACGACCAACTATGACAAACTAATTGAAGTCAGCCTCCACGAAGGCGGCAAGGTCGCCGATGTAAAGAGCTCGGTGCCGCAGATGGCGACGACTCGCCCGCACCACGATGTGACCGTCTATAAAATGCACGGCGACATCGACAGACCAAACGAAGCCGTCATCACGAAGGAGGATTACGTTGACTATCCAAAGAAGCGCGCACCCTTCATCACGGCACTAGCAGGTGATTTGGTCAAGAAGACCTTCTTGTTCGTTGGCTTCAGTTTTACCGATCCAAACCTCGATCATGTTCTCGCTCAGGTTCGCTACCACTTCTCCGTCGATCAGCGACAACATTACGCATTCTTCAAATCTCGATCAAAGCAACAGGGAGAAACCGACGAGCACTTCGCGCACCACCTCGCAAGGCAAAAGCATGTCATCGAGGATTTGAAGCGCTTCAATGTCAAAGTTTTGCTGATCGACGAGTATAGCGAAATAACCGAGGTTCTAACCGCGCTTGCCAATCGATATCGACGTCGGACAGTCTTTAGCGAGTGCCTTCAATTTTGACCCGTGGGGACAACCAGCCGTGATCGAGTTTGCGCGGGAACTGGGTCGCGCACTTGTTGCTGACGGCACCCGCATTGCAACTGGGTTGGGCATCCTCGCTATCGACATACACAACGTCAGAGATCCCATCAACGGCACTGATCAACAAGGTCGAAACCCACTCGAACATTGGAGCGTAGAGGGCAAATCGTTCACTTCGATTTATCGGACTTACGACTGGGTTCGGGATGACGGGTATAACAACATTGCTCGGTGGATCGAAACCGCGGCGCAGGCTGCTGGCAGGTAGAAGCCGTGCCACAAACAGATGCCGGGGTGCTGTGCCCGGAAAAGCAAAATAGGAGCGGCCGTGTTTGCGTCGGCGTCACTGCTGCTCCAGCGGTGGCTCCCCGCACTTGTCCGCCATCTGCTGGCAAATGGAAGCGATCTCGGTGCGGACCTCAAATATGACCCGCTCGATGCTGCGCCGCATCGCGAGACCACCACGCGGCGCACACCGCGCAGGCAAGCTCGACAAGGCGGTCAGGGTGACACCAGCGATGCCGTCGATCAGCGCATCGACATCGCTCCGGCGCACCAGCTCGCGCTTCTTCTCCATCAACCGCAGTTGCAGCATCTCGGTCTTGACCTTGACGTGATCAGCATCAGCCTCACTGCGCGGCGATTGCCGCCGCTCGCGTCGCAAGTATCGCAGGTAGGCAACGCGGCTCTGATCAAGCGGGAAGCCGTCACCTTGCCGCTGGATCACGCCTTCGGCTTCGAGCTTGCCGATGTACGCGCGGCTGCAATCGAGGTGGAGCGCCAATGCCGACGCGCTAACGGTCGCGGGCTTTCTCGTTCGCGGTCGAGGGACAGGCTTAGCGACGGGCGCGACGGTCTCGGTCATCAGCATCATTCCTGCTGCGTCGCAGTAGAATAGCTCACTTCAGCTTTCGGCGGCATAGCGGACCATGCCCGAACTTGCCGCTGGCCAACCCCGTCGCGGATGGCCCGGAACTGACAGCAGTATGAGAATTTGGGAGTGCTTGCCGCACATGCATAGCCTCAGGTGACATAAGTGTGACAGACTACTCCAGCGGGACAACAAACCATCCGGGAACGCCTCGGGCCAGCATTGCTGGGAAATCGACCAAATCGATTGCCTGAGGGCCGTGATGCAACAGGAACATCTGACCGTCGACCAGTGCGACGAACTAGTGAACGCGTTGCGTGAAGATGCTGCTTGCTTGCCGCCGGGAACGCAAAGGGAGAAGCTGTTGCAGCTCGCGGAGGACTACCGCCTCCTTGCCGACATGAAAAGAATGGTTCTTCGTAAAGTGAATTGACCGTCAGCGGGCGGCGCAACTGCAACCACGAATTTTCTCGCAACAGATATTCTCAGTAGGTGAGGTCGCGCGGTCCCCGCCCATCCTTTCGCGCTCCACAGTACCTTGCGACCGATTGCGGACTGACAGTCTTCCCGGACGCCTGCCGTGGCTATACGCGAGACGCAGCGCCGATGGGTTGCCGTGGGCGGCCCGGCATCTGGACTAAGCCATGTGGGCGCGCCCGTGAACGGTATGCTGGTCATGGCGATTTAGCTTGTGTAATTAGCCAGTAAAGCCATTCGACGACTAGTGTGCAGGTGAGAATATGAGCTTGATCGAGCGGAAGCAGAGACCGGCCGGTCTTGGCACGATTGCCGTGCCGCGCGCCTTCGCGAATGCTTCGGCTGTTGTTTGCGGAATACGTTAGATCGTTAAGCTGATCCTTTGTCAGCCAGTTGAACTTCTCCAGTTTGTGGATACTGCCGACGTTCATTGAGATGGCGTCCACGACCAAGTAGAGCGCTGACCAAGTCGCGGGCAAAACCATGGCATTAAGGACAAAGTCCACATCAGCATCTGAACCAGCCAGAGCTAGAGCGGCTTTGGCGAGATCGTTCTGGCCTTTAGCGCCCAGAAACGTGTTGTCTTTATTCGGCGTCCAGTCCCCATTTAGCAATGAACCTGCGCCGTTCTCGTGAACGAAGGACAGGTAGAGTAGCTTGACAGGGGTGAACGTGGGATCGAACGTACGCGCCAATCCGTTCAGTCTCGCGACAATTTCCTCCGCGATGGGGCGAAGATCACGCAGATCAGGGCGTTTGTTAGTATCATGCCATTCCAAGTCGTTACACGTCAGCGTGGCGCAGATATCGTAGCCATGTACGCGGAAGCGCGTGACTTCATGTGGTTTGGTTGGATCGAAGCTCGGCCTTCCCTCAGGCTTATTAGCCTTGACCAGCGTGTTCGACGAATCCGAGCCATCGAATAGCTGAGCTAGTCCCCAGAGATCCCAAGGATGGCCTTTTATGGTCGCGACGATTTGCACTTTACACCTTGGAACTTTCAAATCTTCCTGAACAATCACTTCTCAGAGCAGTCAAACAGCTTTCGGATAACGGTCGCCGTTTTTACCAGAATTTCCACGTAAGACAGGGCCAGCCGTTGATTGAGATATTGCCGGATTGCATATTCATCGGCCGCGATATTTCGTCCGACAGTCTCCGCGACCATGGTGAAGTAGGCGATATCGCCGACCAATTCGATCTCATCGGACGCGATTGAGAGTTCATAGAGATGTTGCTGACCTTTTGTTTTACGCCAGAGCTTCTCCGCAACCGCCAAATCCTTCCACACGTAGAGCGATTTCGACCTGATGCGCTCCCACTCAGGGGATACTTTTCGGATGGCTTCCTCGGCCGCTCGCTCCTGGGCTGTCAGGCCGTGAATATGGTCGCCTCGGGACTTGATCACTTGGCCCCGCGAAAACTCTTCCGCATCGTATCGATAGACTGGTGACGGCATCTGATCTCCTTGGTATCCGTTACATCCTGCGAATGAGACTTTTGATCCAGATCATGGAGTTCTCGATTGCCCAGTTGGTCTGGTGATCAGTGAGGCTCGGCATGGGCGCGGCCCCAGGACCGTGTCCAAACGGATTGCGGACTTTCGTAAAGAAGTCCTTCAGCGCCTCCATCTCCCACACCTCGATGAGTTTCGCGCCCCTCAGGTTATCAATGTAGTTGTGCGCACCCTTCTCCTTGCCCGTGGTCAGTTGCTTTTCGCCCGAGATAATCTTGATGGTGCTTTCCAGAGAACGGGCGGCATAGAAGGCCGGGTCGCGCCCGCCCATATCACGCAGATCAATAGCCTCCTTCATATCGTGGTCCACGTTGTGCCACTTCGGCTCGACCACGAGCTTCCAAAAAGGCGTCTCAATCTCTTGCGCGACCGTTTGGTCCTCAGAGATTTGAATAAAGCCGTTATGGTAATGCAGTGGACAGTTGGCTTGGCGAAAGCGTGCATTTAGCTCGTTCACTGCCGTCTGAAATTTAGCGTTCACGCTCATGTTTGCCGCTCGTACCCTATCGGCGCTGTTGCCGCGTTCCAGCAGGCCGCTCCTCGTAAAATGTCTCCCACATGCGGGGCTGTTCGTAGCGGCGAGCAAAAATATCAGTCAACCATCGGTAGATTTTCCGCAACCTCCTTGCGAATCGGGAGCGTTGACGGTGACACAATGCAGGGTAGCAAAACGAGGATTGGGACCGTTGTCCGGGCTATTCACAGGACTGCCCACCGCACCGATGGCCGCCGTTCTTATTGCCGCGCCACGTTCGGCGACAGGCCCGCGTTGCGGATGACTTCGTAGCACTGCTTCTCTGTGCGCTTTGATCCGGCCCACTGGCCGTCGATGAAAATGTCCCAGAGTTGGATTTCGCCGCTACTGAACACTGCTTTGAGAAGCCAGCCGGAACCTTGAATTTGACGGGAGCTTTGAGGCGGAGCGCTGCGTGCTAGTGCTGTCGCGGACGAGACCAGCGCCTCGCAATAAAGCATCAAGAGGTCCTCGTCGTTCAATTTTTCGATATCTTGTCCGACCATTGTGCAACGCTTCAAAAGCTCATCGCGCGGAAGCCCCTTGTTGGCATCCATGAAGAACTCGAATAGGTCGTACTCATTCTCGCAGTGCGCTTTCGTGCGCCGTGGCTCCTTCCCAAAAATGGCGTCGCCAAATTCTCTCCACTCGGCTAGCTCGTCATCAGTCATCGGGTATTTAAGAAGTACGGTCTGGGTATCGTCCGAGACGGCAACTAACAGCTCCTTCTTGTTTTCATCGACGTTCACGGTTGTCACCGTGCCCGCAATGCCTTTGTCGCCATCGGGGAAGAAATATTGCTCGCCGATCTTTAAGTGTCCCTGAGTGCCGCCGAACGCCTCAGATGGAAGCGAACCATCAAATGTGGTTGGAAAATTCAAGTACCGCTGAAAGGATTGAGCGATCTCGTAAGCGTCAACGTATTTCTTTCTTGCACGATATGCGTCAGTGACCCGCACCACACCCGGCCGCTGGAAGTCAGGCAACCCGAGACCAAAAGCCACACCAGAGGCTGCCGGCGGCTTATCTTGTTCACGATGATAGGCTACATTGGTCACAAATATCATCGCTTTCGCGTCTGTCTTGTTCTCCTTCTTCTCGAACTGCTCCAAACGCCGCATCGCTGGTTCCGCCCAGTCAGGCGTCGCGCCGATCATCTTCGTGGAGGTATTCACATCGATGAATATCAGACGATCATCCGCCGCAGGTTTGGCGAGAGCGTCGTTCAAGTGAGGGATGAGGCGAGCGAGCGGTTTGTCATCCGCCCCACCGTCAGCCGTCGTTTTACCGAGCAGCCCCGTGACAGATCGCATTTTTGCTTCAACCCAATACCGCTTGCCGGTCGTGCTGGAAATGGCGGCAAATTCGCAGTGCTTGTTTTGGCCGTCGGTCTCATCCTCCAGCGTTAGCTTGAAGCCAGCCTTGATAAGAAAGCCTGCCACTAGCAGCTCATAATAAGCTCCCTGAAACTGGCCAATGTCTTTCAGACGTTTGAGCAAGCGTTCTTGCAATTCAACATTGTGCTCTAGCAGATATAAAGCGTAGGCAGTGCCGAGGTATGCGGCGACTACGCCGGTCATCGGAGCCGACGTGATTTGGCCCGGATTTTTGATCGTCTCTTTTTGATATTCAAATAGACGCAGCGCCCACTGCATTAAGGGGTGTTGCTGCTCCAGGGCTTTTGCGGCTTCGGCGGTGACCCACTCTTTGCCGAGTTTGCCTTTGATGTAATCGATCAGGAAGTCCGGGAATGTCTTCCATTTAGTTGACCAATGCACGGTGTTGCCCACGGCAACCATCTGGTGTTGAGCGCTCTTAAAGGCGACAATCGGTCTTCCTTTGCCTTGTTGCTGCTGACGAATGAATTCGGCGGCATTAAAAGCTAGCTGTGGGTTTGGCAGCGGCCCCGGAAAGCCGCCATAACGACCATGGCAATGTTTGTATTTCTTTCCGCTCTTGCACGGGCAGGGCTGGTTGCGACCGACTTTGGCCATCGGATGATCAACTACACAGGGCTTCAAGGCGGGTCATGCGCGGAAAGCGTGTGGTCGAGAAGATAACGCGGGGCGCGCGAGATTTCGAGTCCAAAGCGACCGGCGTAGCGTGGTTTCGACATCGTCGCTGTCAGAACACCGAGCGAGAGGCTCGAACGCAGGGTGCGCAGCCCCGGTCGAGAGCGCCTCCGTGCTCAGTTCGTTAGCCAACGTGGCGAAAACGCTAAATAATACAATGCGCGCGTAATTCCCTTTAGACAGGGCACCGCGTTGATTTCATTGGAAAGTGGCAGAACCACACGACTTCGCCGTCCGCGATAGCGCCGCCCGTCTCGCGATGCTGGCGCGTCCACCGCATCCCACTTCGCATTCCCGCTGGCGGCGTGAAGGGAGGTGGTAGCGGGGCCGTGGTGCTATGCTGGCGGGTGGAGCACAGCGGAACGCCGAAACAGATCATCAGCGCCGCCCCGAATTTCGGTTCGCTCCATCCGGGCCACGGATACCCGGTCGCCTTGACAATCTGCTGAGGTTGCGCACATAGTTTTTATTATCTCTCCCGAACGGTGTCGCCTCCGCTGGAGGTTCGCATGCACTGGTTGAGGAAGTTTGACGGGCCTGTGGGGCCCCCGCCGGTCATTGGTTGATGACTGACGGGGGCTTTCGTGTCTCTGCAAGAGCATAGACTCCCGCGCGTATCGCTGCTCGCGGGAAAGGAGGCATGGGCCATGTCTACAGAATCGCATACGGCGGCACGTTCGTTTTGCCTGCTGGGTCTCTTGTTTGCTCTGTTTGGTCCAGTCGGATCGGCGGTCGCGCAGGAGAACGCGATCCGCATCGGCGAGATCAACTCCTACAGTGGAGTCGCCACCGTCTACACCTTCCCTTACAAGGAAGGGTTGATGCTCGCCACCAAGGAAATCAACGACGCCGGCGGCGTCCTCGGGCGCCGGCTCGAGTTCATCCATCGTGACGACAAGCTCAAACCCGACGAGGCCGTCAAGGCCGCGCGCGAGCTCGTGCTACAGGAGAAGGTCGACTTTCTGGCTGGCTGCATCTCCAGCGCTGTGGGGCTGGCGATCTCCGCCTACGCGAAAGACGCCAAGGTGCTGTACTTCGCGACCCACTGCCAGACGTCACGGCTGACCTGGGACCAGGGGCACAGGTACGTCGCACATACCACCAACAACGTGAGCCAATATGCGCGCGCCCTCGCCAAGAGGGCCTCGACGCTGCCCTACACAAGATGGGCGCACATCTCTCCCGACTACGAGTACGGCCAGAACCTCTGGCAGGAGTTCTGGGCGTACCTGAAATACCTCAAGCCCGACGTGCAGCTGGTGCAGCAGAACTGGCCGAAGCTCGGCGAGACCGACCACAGCCCCTATATCACGGCGCTGCTCCAATCGGGCGCCGAGGCCTTCTTCAGCGGATTGTGGGGAGCGCAGGAGATCGCCTTCGTGAAACAGGCCCGGCCCTTTGGGCTCATGGAAAAGGCCCAGTTCGTCCCGTCTTCCCTCGGCAATCCTGACGAGCTCGATCCGCTCGGCAGAGAAGCGCCCGTCGGCGCCATCACGACCGCTTTCGCGTGGTACGATGACGGGGTGAAGAAGCGACATCCCGCGCTGGACGCCTGGACCAAGAAGTACATCACCTGGGCGACGACGCATGGCATGAAGGACCCCCTGCCCAAGCTCGGCGCCACGTGGGGCTATGCCAGCGCCTACATCATCGCGGAGGCCATCAGGCGCGCGAAGGCCACCGACCCCGACAAGGTCAGTGCCGTCCTGAGCGAGGGATTCGAGATGGAGTTCCCGTGGGGCACGGTCATCATGCGCGGGTGTGACCAGCAGGCTATCCCGCCGCAATGGACCGGGGTGGTGAAGATGGGCGAGGAGGGCAAGCCGATCGTCGCCGACATCGAGGAGATCCACGGCAAGGACCTCATCAGGAGCTGCGATGAGGTCGCGCAGCTCCGGGCGGCGGCCGCCAGGAACAAATAGCGTTCCGGGATATAAAGCCCATGGAGATGACAACGAGTCTTTTCCCATGGATCACCAACAGTCCGCTCATCGCCGTACAAGTGATGAGCGGACTGAGCGTCGGCATGTTCCTGTTCCTGCTTTCCGTCGGCATGTCGCTGATTTTCGGAGTGACGCGCATCGTCAACCTCGCGCACGGAAGCTTTTACATGGTGGGCGCCTATCTCATGGCGGCGCTCATCGAGGTGCTGCCGGGCAACCCGGTGAGCTTCTGGATCGCGCTCCTGCTGGCACCGATCGGCGTCGCTGTCCTGGGCGGCGTGATCGAGATCACGTTGCTTCGCCGCGTCTATCGCCGCGACCCGATGATGCAGCTCATCCTCACATTCGCGCTGATCCTGATCATCGGAACGCTCGTCCTCCTCGTGTGGGGCCCCGACAACAAGAGCGTTGCGCGACCGGAAGCGCTTGCAGGCTCGGTACGCATCCTCGGTCAGCCGTTTCCATCCTACTATCTGCTCGTGCTCGGCCTGTCTCCGCTCGTCGCCGTCGGGCTCTGGCTCGTGTTCTACCGGACCCGCTGGGGCATGCTGGTGCGCGCCGCAACCGTCGACCGGGAGATGCTCGGCGCCCTCGGCGTTGACGTCTCAAGACTCTACACTCAGGTGTTCGCCTTTGGCAGCTGGCTGGCAGGGCTCGGCGGCGCGCTGGCAGCGCCGACCGTAGCGGTGGCGCTCGGGATGGATGCCGACGTCCTCATCAACGCTTTCGTCGTCGTCGTGATCGGCGGACTCGGAAGCTTTGCCGGCACTCTGATCAGCGCGCTCGTGGTCGGCGAGCTGCAGTCCTTCGGAATCCTCATCTTCCCTGGCGTGTCGATCGTCCTTCCCTTCGCGCTCATGGCCGTGGTGCTGATGATCCGGCCGTGGGGACTCCTCGGCGAACCGGAGGAGTGATGGCATGGCGCGCTCGACCGTTATGTTGGCAGCCGCCCTTGCGATCGCCCTGGTGCTCCCGCTGGCGCTGTCCGCCTTCTATGTCGTACTGCTGACCGAGATCGCGGTGGCCGCCCTCTTCGCGACTGCGTTCAACCTGCTGATGGGTTTCGGCGGGATGGTCTCTTTCGGTCATGCCGCCTATTTCGCGCTCGGCGCCTATGCGGCTGCGCTGCTCGCGCAGAAGGCGGAATGGCCCATGCTCGCTGCCTTCGCGGCGGCGCCGCTGGTGGCAGCATTCGGAGCTCTCGTCTTCGGCTTCTTCATCGTGCGGCTGAGCCATACCTACTTCGCGATGCTGTCGCTGGCGTTCGCCCAGATCCTGTATACGATCATCTTCAAATGGACGAGCCTGACAGGGGGCGACAACGGGCTCCTCAACGTGTGGCCGCCCGCCTTCCTGCGCTCCGTGACTGCGTATTACTACTTCACCCTGCTGGTGATCGGGGCTTGCTTTCTCGCCCTCCACGCTATCGTGAACTCGCCCTTCGGATATGCACTCAAGGCGATCCGGGAGAACCCGCGGCGCGCCCGATTCATCGGAGTGAACGTTCGCCGCCACCAGCTCTGCGCATTCGTCCTCTCCGGTTTCTTCTCGGGCGTCGCTGGGGCCGTCTTCGCCTTCCACAACGGAAGCGTGTTTCCTGACTTCGCATTCTTTACCAAGTCGTTCGAGCCGCTGATCGTCGTGCTGCTCGGCGGCATGCAGTCGTTTTATGGTCCGTTGGCCGGCGCGTTCGGCTTCAAGGTGATGGAGTGGCTGATCTCGCGGTGGGCGCCGATCTACTGGCCGCTGTTCCTCGGCGCCATCCTCATCGTGGTGATCCTGGTGCTCCCGCAGGGGTTCGTCGGACTTTTCGAGAGGCGCGCATGGCGGCTGCGAGCGGTGAACGGGAAGAAGTAGTCCTGGAGACCCGGGATTTAAGGAAGCACTTCGGCGGTGTGCGCGCCGTGAACGGCGTGGACCTTACGATCCCGCATGGTGATCTTCGCGCGATCATCGGCCCAAACGGCGCCGGAAAGACGACGCTGTTCAACCTGATCACCGGCGACCTGCGCCACGAGTCCGGCCGCGTCTCGTTCCGGGGTGAAGAGATCAGCAGGCTGTCGCCCGACGAGGTCTGCCGCCGTGGCATCGGGCGCACGTTCCAGATCACCAGCGTCTTCCGGCGCCTGACGGTGATCGAGAACGTCCAGACGGCGTTGCTCTCGCACCACCGGCGGCACTACAACCTGTTCGCCGACGCGGCCCGACTGTACCGGGACAGCGCCCTTGCGCTGCTCGATCGCGTCGGACTGAAGGAGCAGGCTGGAAAGCCGGGCGGGATTCTGTCGCACGGCGATCAACGGCGGCTCGAGCTGGCGATTGCGCTGGCAAACGAGCCGCGGTTGCTCATGCTGGACGAGCCGACGGCCGGCATGGCTCCGAACGAGCGTCATGCCCTGATGGCTCTCGTGGCACGCATCGCGGCCGATACCGGGCTCACGGTTCTCTTTACGGAGCACGACATGGACGTGGTCTTCGCCGTCGCGCGCCGGATCACGGTCATGCACCAGGGCTGCGTGCTCGCAGAGGGCACGCCGCAGGAGATTCGTCGGGACCCGGAGGTCCATCGCATCTATCTCGGATACACGAAAGCCCGGTGATGGCGCTGCTTGAGCTGACCCACGTTCATACTTTCTACGCAGACAGCCACATCCTCGTCGATCTTTCGCTCGAAGTGGCCGAGGGCGAGGTCGTGTGTCTGCTCGGGCGGAACGGCGCCGGCAAGTCAACGACGCTGAAGAGCATCATTGGCCTCGCGCCGCCGCGTGCCGGCCACATCCGGCTGCGGGGTGTGGACATTTGCGGCCTGGCCCCATTCCGCGTGGCCCGGCTCGGCATCGGCTACGTGCCGGAGGACCGGCGCGTCTTCGGGAAACTCACGGTGCACGAGAACCTCGAGGTGGCCCGCAGCACCTGGGGTGACCGAGGCTCGAAGCCGTGGACGGCCGAACGCATTTCCGAGCTCTTCCCGCGCCTGCTCGAACGGCGCAACCAGCGCGCGGGCTCGCTCTCGGGCGGCGAGCAGCAGATGCTCACGATCGCGCGCACCCTGATGGGAAGTCCCCAGGTCCTCCTGCTCGACGAGCCGTTCGAGGGACTGGCACCACTGGTGGTCGACATGCTCGCAGAGCAGCTTGGTCGTCTCAAGGCGGAGGGCCTGACCATGGTCGTTACCGAGCAGAACGTGCGCTCCGTATCCGAGCTCGGCGACCGCGTCTACGTGCTCGAGAGAGGCACTGTGCGCTATTGCGGCACGATGTCCGAGTTCCTGTGCGACGATGACGTGCGCCGCGCCTACCTCGCCGTGTGAAGTGGCGGCGAACCGCGGTCGCGGCCCACGCGCCCGGCCGGCGATTGCTGGCCGCCCCTAGCACGTTTGAGACATGCCGACGGACTCTGAATATGTCTGTTAATCGGGGTAGACCGGAAGTGATCGGTGCGCGGTCAGAACGAGAAATTGACCCTTCTCTGACGTCGGCGGACGATTTGGACGTCAATGCAGGTTTGAGGACATCGGAAGATGATGAGGGCAGCAATGCAAGGAGTCACCCCGCCTTCGTGATGGGTGACCACGTAATGACAGTATAGCACATCATCCATGCCGACTGCCCGGAGTCCGCCGTCCCCCATTCACTCAGTGTGCGACGAATGAGTAGATAATCCAGATTGCGGCGAGAGCCGCTAGAACGAGTATCCAATTGGAAATTTGAGTACCCGCTATCGATGTTTTCCGGTTAAACCATTCCATGGCCTTCCTCACAGATAAGACCGCCTCGCTTGGGCGACCTCACGCTTCCAACACGCCAACGATATCACCGATTTCCCAAAGCCGCTTGGTTACCTTTTGCGGCCATAGGGCTGAAGAAGGGATGAGCCACACCTCCATGGCCTAAGTGGTGATGCAAGTGATGCAGCCCCACCGGCAGATTGTGGTAAAAACCTTCTCGGAACGTCGTTTCGAATTTTGGTTTTGCAATTCTTGGGGAATGTGTGGTTCCCGCAGTGTTGGACGGTGGGCCGATTGGCGGTAATCCCCCGCCACAAAAAGACTGACATCATCTCCGTATTTACTGAAATGGGAGAAAGCAAATGTGGATAATGACGAACAACAGCTACCTGTCCATCGTAAGCAAGGATTGTGGCCCGGCTGAATTGCTGGTCAGGGCTCGGCGTGCCGGGGATATTGAGAAGGTATTCCCAGATGCCAAGGTAAACCGGACCACCAACCGTGATTATCTGTATCGGGCAGTTCTACCGCGCGATGTGGTGAAACGGGCCGTAGCCGCAATGATCGACCACATCGATTACCCGAACTTCAAGGACAGTGTTGAAGACAGTTCATTGCATGCTGCCTATGTCGGTGTCTGGTGTGCAATGGCAGGACTACAACATCCGCCGCCAGACATAGAGCGGGCGACCCATGCAAGGTCAGCTCTAACCTCGAAAAACACACTGTAGCGCCTGTGGCGGAACTAAATCGTAGAATTTTTTTGAGGCCGTGTTTCGCGGTTGCAGAATGATCTTTTGTTGGTGGTTTATTGCAAGGAAACCGGTGGGCACTTTTCGGACATACGGTGGCGGTCTGAGGAGGTCCGTTATCGGGGGGATAGTGTTGCAAAAGTCGAAAATCGAACGACGCCAAAAATCTCGCCAAAGTTGATTTTTAGCCGACTCCGCCACTGCAATACTCTGTAGCGCCGATAGGAAGCTCCGTGGTCGTTTTTGTGTGAAACGATGTGGTCCCTCATATCGCCGCGCGCGAAACGCATCAGCGGCTCAAAAACTTTTCGTTCGTCACCCCAAAAAGACTTTTTCAACACTATCGGGGGTAAAGCGGACCTCACGGTTGCGACCGCCGACGTCCGAGTTTGGGACTCTCCGGCCATCGCTGAATGCTCGTCTTAGGTCCGTTATGCGTATTAAAGCGGACGTTCGACGGCGAAAGCTATGTGCGAATGATCGCGAAGAGGTTTGCGGCTCAATCTTCCCGAGCAAGTAAATCCAGGATAGCTCCGAGTGGTCCGCCCGCGCTCCCATCGCTATTACGCGTCAGAGCGTGCCGGATTGCCCCCCATTTTTCAGATCGCACTATGTGACATGCGTTAGTTCAAGTATCAGTCCCGCTTTCCTACGCAGGCTACAAAAGTCCCCACCAGCCCCGACTGGTTCCACCAAATAAAGCACGACGCCTCGAAGGCAATATCGCCGTGCATCGCTACGAAGAAGAAAATGTGCGACTTTCTACACGGACCTTTCGGGAAAATTCTCAAGGAACAATCTCGCCCAAACGAAGCGGCTTTCGCTACCCATTTTTTGCTTTAACAGTTCTCGGGCGTGGTGCGGACGGTGCCGGCTTGTTCAGCGACTGGCTCTCTGATGCGAGCAAGAGCTGCCTTGCGTACAACTTGGCCGATTCGAACGCTCCCTTCTCGGTAACGAAGATCGCGAGGTAGCAAGCGTGGACCACGGCTATAACAATGACAGTGATGAGCTTCTGATCGAATGCGTTGGAGAGGTCGATCGGGGACCGGGACCACAAGAGCCCAACGCATAGGATCACAATCGCTGCGTTAAGCAGGAAGCCGGGAATGCGCAGCCCGAGCAAATTGCGATGGAAGCCATAATTCACGTTCTCGTTGAAGAGCACGCCGAACTTCTTCACGTCGCGAGTGTTCTCTCGCAACCATGTCGCCCCGCGCGCGTAATAGATATCAGCAAGCTCGGGATTGGCGGCCTCGTGCTCCGCTGCGGGTGGCGCCTCGCCAAGCTTCCCGCCAATGAACGTGTGGATCTTCTTCTTCGTCCCCTCGTCGATCGTGGTGTCGCGATGCCGGAGCATGGTCGTGGTCGGCAACCCGCCCATTTTGGACACAAGCTCGGGTTCGATAGCTTTACCCCGGCGCCGCGCGACATCGGAGAACGCCGCGAAGAGTGCGGTCAGCGCCAGTGTCGCGATGACATGCGTGATGCCAAAGCTTCCCCAAGAGACTAGGGCGATAGCGAGCGCGAAAGCGGGTGCGCCGGCAAGGATGGCCGGCACAAGCCGCGCTCGCATGGTGTATGCGTCGAGGATACCTTTCACGCTTCCACCTCATACTTGAACGGCTCCGCAACGGACGCTACCCATCCGTCCCGGCCGCCCATGCCTTCGTTGTGGCGTTTGACCATCGTTCGCATGGTATGGACTGGATACCCGCGCCTCCTGAAGGCATTCGAGACTTGGGCGCGCGGATGCTCGGTGCGATTCTTGCCTACCGAAGCGAACGCAATGCCACGCTCGGTACCCTCCGCTACACGCTCGCCGAGCCATCGATCGAGGACCGCGGGCGTGACGTTGTGGCGGCTCCCATGGTGCGGCACCTGCACGAAGTCAGGGGGACTGAGAAGGCCGAGTGCCTGCGCGAAGTCGGCCGCCTCGTTGAGCCCGTCAGGACCAACGTCAGCGGTCAGCAAGTAGCGCTTGTTATTCACCACAGCCATCTGCACAACGCTCGATTCATTGGATGCGCCGGTTGGCGGCTGCGGATTGCTCGAGAGCGTTTCGACATCCCACTTTTCCTCAAGATAGTTCTTCACCGTTTCCTTGGCTTCAGCGAAAAGGCCGCTGAGGATGCCGGGCGTCTCGGATTTGATCTTCTTTGGCGTCTTCGGCAGGTCCGGGATCAGCGAGATATATCGGTTTCTCGAGGGCGCGAGCACGCGAAACGACCCGATCAGGTCACCCTGGAAGACATCGTGGATCGTGGTCGGGAAGAGCGTCTGCTTGTTCTTCTGCTCGGCGAGTTCCTCGAGCTTGATTAGATACGGGTGTAAGTCCCGCATGTCGTCATACAGCCCCTGCTGCGTATAGTTGCCGTGGAAATGCTGCATCACCTCGGCAACATGCAGCCACGGGCGATTCATCCAGAGATGCGTCACCGGAAAACGTTCGAAGACCTTGATTAGGCCCGTCGCATGATCGTCGTCAGCATGCGAGAGCACCATGTGCGTGATCGTTGCATCCTTGCCGTAATACTGTTCGATATGCTCAATGATCGTGTCCGATGTAGCGGTGTATCCGCCATCAACGACGTGGATGTTATGGCCGAAGAGATCATTGCCTTCGCGGATGACAATGGCGTCTCCGCTGTCGTTTCCGGTAGGGAGAAATTCGATTTCAATACCCATTGCGCTAATCCTTTTGCGAGCAACGGGCGAAAACCTCAACTCAGAATCGAGTCGGGTCAAGCGCAAAATGGAACCCGGTATCCCATTCAAAAGGTTAAACGAAAATCGTGCTTTTCAAGTCTTTTAGCGCTCGCATGCGGAACGCCAAAACTGGAGGCTTGAGACTGGTGGCGAATTCGCACGCCCACCAGCCCTTGCGATTTGGAAATCGGAGGCTATCGCCTATCCGAGATAAACGGGCGAACCATTTGGCGCAGAGGCTCATAAGCGGTTCAAAACGATCGAATTTTGAGAACCGTACCGAATGGGCGAAGTCCAGAGCTTTGGAGAGAACCGACCCTTTCGGAGAACAATAAGCTGACTCTGCCGACTAGGAGTCCGGAGGTCGGATTAGAAGTCGCGGCTACTACTGGGCTTAATTGCCAACAAGTTCACCCGGAGAATGGAGCGCCGCGACCAAACTGGCGGAGGGAGAGGAACTGGGATCGAACCTTCTCCATGTACATCTGCGTAGTCCGGCGAGGAACTACGCAAACGGATCCCGGCCTTAGCGACCAAACCGCCGCAACCCAGGGATACCGT